>Ga0210405_10003746_pt1 | contig 14658 bp, 18 predicted proteins | sample IncBWH11MmetaG_FD_155492 | JGI IMG/M metagenome (GOLD analysis project Ga0210405, IMG submission 155492) | Forest soil microbial communities from Barre Woods Harvard Forest LTER site, Petersham, Massachusetts, United States - Inc-BW-H-11-M | ecosystem: Environmental > Terrestrial > Soil >... | reverse complement strand
CGGACGGGATGATCTGCCAGGACAGCCCGTATTTGTCTTTCAGCCAGCCGCACCTCCCCTTCTCTCCGCCTTCCGAAAGCTTCTCCCACAGCTCGTCGACTTCTGGCTGCGATTCGCAATTCACGAAGAGTGAAATGGCCGGCGTGAAGGTGAATTGCGGGCCACCGTTCAGAGCGTAAAATCCTTGGCCCTCGAGTTGGAACGAGCACCGACTAACCCGCCCTTCCTTTCCGGATCGCGAGACACTCACGACCTTTGAATTCTTAAAAATGGAAACATAAAAATTCATCGCCTCTTCCGCTTTGCCGTCGAACCACAAGAACGGAGTAATTTTTTGCATCTGCTTCGCCTCTTTGCTTTTTTGATTGAATTCTTTCCTCGGCCATCAACGCGTGTCCAACTGCATCACCCGGAGTTTGCCGCCAGCCCAGGCTTCTGGCATGGCGAGCACAATGAGCGCAAGTGGATACCAGTGCGGCCCGAAGGCCGGGCCTTTGTTCCATGTCGCCACGGCGCCCAGAGTGCTCACGGCAAGGCCGATCACGCCGCCCACGAGGGCGTGCATCATTGGCCGGTCAGGCGCGAGCCGCGCAATGATGTAGCTACTCAGGACGCCATAGACAGTGCGATAGCCCGTCGCAACCAGGAGGGCTGTCTCGAAACCAACCATCGACGCGCCCCAGGGAGGGAAAACATGGATTGCGTGCAGCACAACGTCGGTGACGAGGGTGATCGCGATGCCCACGACCAGGCCCACAAGCACGGCCCCAATGCTTCGGCCAATACGGCGTGGAGAATTCGTTTCGCTCATGACGCGCTCGCTCCGTCCTCCATCCCTGCAGCGCCGCGTAATGCCAGCAATTCCGCCAGCCGGTCGTAGCTCATAGCGACGCCACGCTCCATGCCGGACTTGAGGACGCCGTCGCGGGCTTCGCGCGACGCATATAGCACGGTGAGCGTGAGGGTGGTCTTGCCGCCTTGTTCGACCAGCAGGTACGTGACCAGCGCCTCGCCAGGGTACCAGGGCTTGTCGAACTGTTCGGTGGCGACAAAACGTTCAGGCGGCGCGATCTCGCGAAAAACACCGCGGGTGCCCATTTCGGCCCCATCGGTGCCCCGCCACAGGAAGCGGTACGCGCCTCCCACGCGCAGATCCATCTCGCAGACCGGCATGGTCCAGCCTGGCGGCCCGAGCAGCCACTTCTGAACCAATTCGGGCGTGGTTAACGCGCGGAAGACCAAATGGCGCGGCGCGTCGAAGACCCGCGTCATGGCGATCTCGCGGTCGCTTGGCGTGGTGACTTTCAGGTTTCCGGTATTCATCATCGGCGATCTCCTTTATCGTTTCGTGCGTCCGCGTTTTTTCTTCGCGGTCTTCGGCTCGCCGGTCTTCAGCTCATCGAGAAGGGCGTCCAGTCGCTGAAAGTTGCCCTCCCAAAGTTGCCGGTAGCGCTCCAGCCAGGCTTCCAGCTCCTGGAGCGGCGCGGGCCGCAGCGCATAAATGCGCCGCTGCGCGTCCACGCGAACGTCCACCAGCCCGGCATCGCTAAGCACTCGCAAATGCTTGGAGACTTGCGGCTGGCGGAGGCGCAGACGGCGGACCAGGTGCCCGACGGGACGCGGCCCGTCGCGCAGGAATTCGACAATGTGCAGCCGGTGGGGTTCGGCCAGCGCTCGGAGCGTTGCCATCATGGCGAAAGTGAATATGCCCCAAAACGTATATTCTTGTCAAGACATATTCTATATGAGGAATATACATGGACAGCTTGCGAGGACGCGGCGGAAATTCCCGAGTAACGGCGCTGAATTAGGGCAGCTTTGGAGAAAAGTCCGTCAGCACAAGAAAGATGGAATCGATTTTCTCCACGAGCTTGCCGTTGGCTTCGGATTTGTCGCGCACGCTTTGCCATTCGGGATCGTCGCGGAAAGCCTGCCAATTGGCGGTGGCGGCTTCGCGGCTGGGATGCGCGAGAATATAAACGAGGGTCTTGCCTTTGAGCGGTTCGTCAGTAGGCGTCCAGTAGGCCAAGTTTTTCATTCCGTGCTTTTCGAAGAGTTTGGTGGTGTGTTCGCGAAAGCGGCGCAGCACGTCGTCGAGCTTGCCTTCGTACACGTGATAGATCCGCAATTCGTACACAGCGGTTGTGGATTGTCCCATGCCGATTTTCTCCTGGGCCCGGGCAAGCCAGTCTGCCCCCGGAAGCAAAACTGCCGCGTGAAGCGATTGAAGCAAAGCGCGTCTTTTCATGGGAAGGATTCTAGCAGAGCTTGGCGGGGTTGCCGAGTCCTGGCAAAACCGTGCGCCGCACTCGCGCTCGGAGCGAAGTGGATGTATAAGAGGGTGCGCGGAGCAAGTTAAGCAGGAGGTGGCAATGCGTGCGGATCAAGTGGAAGTTTCCTGGGACGCGGGCAAGTCCAAGTGGCTGGTTCGCATTGTGAATGGGGAAGAGGTCATTCGGCGCTATTGCAATTTGCCGAAGAGTGCGGACGAAAAGACGGTCGCGGCGGCGGCGCAAAAGACCGTGATGGATGAGGGTTACGAAGCGGATACCGCACAGGTCAGCGTTCGGCGGTAGCGCGGGAACAGTGCCTGGGGAGTCAAAACGCCGTTCAGCTTTGCACTTCAGCATGCAAATCGACTTACTCGGTCGAGAAAGCTGCGAGCAACTTCTGGCGCTGCGCGTCGATGCCGAAGTTGAGGCGGTGGGTGAAGCAAAGGGCGCGCTGCTCTTCCGCTTCCCACCGAAAGACTGATCACCCCGCTGAACCTGGGCTCCATCCAAGAAACCTAAAGGCCTTTGGATTGGCGGAAGGCGCGGACGACGGCGGCCGCGTCCTGGTGCTGGGCGTCGACGGCGTGGTTGAGGCGGCGGATGTCGGCGGCGGTGAGTTTGCCGGCGAGATCGGCGAGGGCGGCGCGGAGCTGGGGGAATCGGGCTAGGGTGGATTGGCGGACGATGGGGACGGCGTCGTAGGGCGGAAAGTAGTGGCGGTCGTCTTCGAGGGCGACTAGGCCGAGGGAGTCGATGAGGCCGTCGGTGGAATTGCCGGCGACGATGTCGACTTGATGATCGACTAGGGCGCGATAGATCAGGCCGAGGTCCATGACTTTGGGTGACTCGGCAAAGCGGAGGCCGTAGTTCTTGGTGAGGCCGGGGAAGCCGTCGGGGCGCTCGAGGAATTCGTAGCCGACGCCAGCGCGCCACTTGGGGGCGATGGGGGCGACGTCGGAGATTTTTTGGAGATGGAGTTTTTGCGCGTCGTCGCCGCGGATGACCATGGCGAACGTGTTCTCGAAGCCGAGAGGCTCGGTGACTTCAAGGTGGAAGCGGTCGGAGTAGAGCTGCCTGACGCGGCGGTAGACGGCGGCGGAGTAGTCGTTCGGTGCAACGCTTTGGCTGTAAGAACTTGGGGATTCGTTGAGGACAGCGGTTAGGGCAGTGCCCGTGTATTCGACGTAGAGATCGAGTTCGCCGGCGAGTAGCGCTTTGTGGACTAGGAGCGTGCCGCCAAGATTGGTCTTGCGAATGACGGGGATGCCGGTCTTGGCTTCGATGTGCTGGGCGAGGAGTTCCGCGAGGACGACTTGCTCAGTGAAGAATTTCGAGCCGATCGTAATTCTCGATTGCGGAGGTTTGGAGCAGGCGGAAAAGAAGTAAAGGAGGCAGGGGAGGCAAAGGAAACAAAAAAGAGAGCGGCGCATCGTCAAGAGACTCTTAACCTGCGCTCGATTAGACCCAACAGAAAGTCGGCGAGGAGAGCGAGGAGAGCGGCGGGGATGGCCCCCGCGAGAATGAGGGCGTCACTAACGAGGGCGACGCCGCGGAAGATGAAAGTGCCGAGTCCGCCGGCACCGACCTCCGCGGCGATGGTGGCAACGCCAATGGTGATGATCGTGGCCGTTCGAATACCGGCGAGAATGACAGCGAGCGCGAGCGGGAAGCGCACGCGGAAAAGAATTTGCGCGCGGGTCATGCCCATGGCTTCAGCGGATTCGAGGACGGCGGGATCGATGCCGGTGAGGCCGACGTAGGTGTTGCGCAGAATAGGGAGAAGCGCGTAGAGGACGAGAGCGACGATGGCGGTGCGCTTGCCGATGCCGCCGATAAAGGGAATGGGAATCAGAAAGCCGAGCAAGGCGAGGCTGGGAATGGTTTGAAAAATGCTGGCGATGCCGAGCGCGATGGAGCGCATTGCTGGACGCTGAACGATGAACATGCCGAGCGGGACGCCGACGAGGATGGCAATGGTCATAGCGATGAGCACCAGCGCGAGGTGATCGAGTGTGGCACTGAAAATTTCAACTCGATGATCAATGAAAAAGGTCCAGGGGCTCATGGAGCGCTTACCTTGATCTCTTCGTTCTCATCGTTCTCTTCGTTCTCATCGTTCTCGTCGTTTTCGTCATGGTGTTCCTGTAGGGACTTTCCGGAGCAGATCAAGGGAGGACGTGAACGCGCGGGCTTCGGGATGATCGAGGCGAAGAAATTCCTGCGGCGCGGCGCTGGCAACGATGCGGCCGCCTTGGAGCAAGACGATTCGGGAAGCGAGGAGCAGGGCTTCGCGCAGATCGTGGGTAACGAATACGATGGTCTTGCCGAGGCGGCGGGCCAAGGCGCTGAATTCGCGCTGGAGTTCGGCGCGGGTGACGGGATCGAGCGCGCCGAAGGGCTCGTCCATCAGAAGAATGGGAGGATCGGCGGCGAGGGCGCGAGCGACGCCGACGCGCTGGCGCTGGCCGCCAGAAAGTTCGCGGGGACGGCGATGGGCAAATTCGCGAGGATCGAGGCCGACGAGGTGGAGCATTTCATTGACGCGGTCGGCGATGCGAGGAGCATCCCACTTTCCCAAAGTGGGAACGAGGGCGACATTTTCGGCAACAGTGAAGTGAGGAAAAAGACCGGCGTCCTGGATGACGTAACCAATCCCGCGGCGGAGGCGGATGAGATCCCACTCGCGGGTGGAGCGCTCCTGGACAACGACCTCCCCTTGCGAAGGAAATAACATGCCATTGATGAGGCGGAGGAGGGTGGTCTTGCCGCTGCCGCTGCGGCCGAGGAGGACGAGGGTTTCTCCATGAGAAACGGCCAAGGAAATGCTCGAAACGATGGCGCGAGCAGGAATATCGTTTATGTGGAACGAGACGTCGCGAAATTGGATTGTTTCCTTCTCAGAAATTGCAGGTTTCGTATTCATTTCGATTGACAGCGACAAATTCCAGAGGGACCATCTTAATCCACCTTGCCCCCTTGCGCTGAAATTTGGCGCATCCTTCGCGTGGAAGCTGCATCCAAGGGAAGGGAGACCGCCATGGGAGCTGTAGCCACCGCTGTCCGCATCCGGCATGACCTTCACAGCAGGCTTCTTGGGGCGCGCGCGCGCACCGACGAACTATTTCGCGTGGTTCGCGAAGAGGCGATGTACGACCGGCCGATTCCCGAGAGACACCGCATTATATTTTATGTAGGGCATGTGGAAGCGTTTGACTGGAATTTGCTGGCGCAGCGCGCGTTCGGGCTGCGCTCTTTTCAGCGAACATTCGATCATTTATTCGCATTTGGCATTGACCCGGTGGGTGGGGGACTGCCGTCGGATACTCCCGCGGATTGGCCGGGGCGCGAGGAAGTGGAGCGCTACAACCGGCGGCTGCGTGAGGAACTGGACCACGCAATCGAGCATGCCTTGGAGCGGCCGGAGGAAGGGCATCCACAACTGATTACCATGCTGGAAGTCGCCATCGAGCACCGGCTAATGCATGCGGAGACGCTGGCGTACATGCTGCACCGCTTGCCGAGCGAGAGAAAGATTGGCGGGCCGGAGCGGCCGGCGTGGAAAGCGCTGCATGCGAAATCGCATCTGGTGGAGATACCGGCGGGAACCGCGACTTTGGGACTGGAGCGCGTGGATGCCGATGGATTCGGCTGGGACAACGAATTTTGCGCGCATGAACTTGCGGTGAACGAGTTCGCCATCGATAACCACAACGTGACGAACCACGATTTCTTGCGGTTCATACAAGCGGGCGGTTACGAAAACCGTTCGCTATGGAGCGAAGAAGCGTGGGCCTGGAAGGCGAAGGAAGGCGTCGAACATCCGATGTTCTGGAGGCGCGAAGGCAACCTGTGGATTTATCGCACGATGTTCGGCGAGATACGTTTGCCGCAGGAGTGGCCGGTGTATGTGAGCCACGCCGAGGCCACTGCGTATGCCAAATGGCTGGGGCGCAAACTGCCGACGGAGGCGCAGTTTCATCGCGCAGCGTACGCTGCGCCGGACGGCAAAAAAGAGCGCCGCTATCCCTGGGGCGAGGAAGCGCCGAGCGCTGCGAGGGGGAATTTCGATTTCAAAACGTGGGATCCGGCGCCGGTGGGCTTGCATCCCGCGGGCGCGAGCGCCTTCGGAGTACACGATCTGGTTGGGAACGGGTGGGAGTGGACGCGCACCGAGTTTGCGCCGTTTCCGGGGTTTACGCCGATGCCCTTCTATTCCAACTACTCGGCAAATTTTTTTGACGGCAAGCACTATGTGATGAAGGGTGGCTCGCCGCGCACCGCCGCTTGCATGCTGCGGCGTTCTTTCCGAAACTGGTTCCAGCCGCATTATCCGTATGTCTACGCAACGTTCCGTTGCGTGGAGGACTAATCAAGCTCAAGCCCGGGAGAGTCTCATGGCGACGCCTGTACTATCACCATCGCTCCGGCACGCGTCTGCATTTGCGGCAGACGTGCGCGAGAGCCTTACCAAACCTGGACAGCGAGAGCTTCCGTCGAAGTATTTGTATGACGAAGTGGGCTCGGCGCTGTTTGAAACGATTTGCGTGTTGCCAGAGTATGGGCTGACGCGCGCGGACGCGCGGCTGCTGGAGAAGTTTGCCAGAGAGATTGTAGGCAGGCTGCCTTCGCCAATTCAGGTGGCGGAGCTCGGCAGCGGCTCAGGAAAAAAAACGCGTTGGATCCTGGAAGCGCTCTCACAGCGGCAAAAGACGTATTACTACCCCATCGAGATTTCACCTTCGGCGTTGGCGGCGTTGGCGAAGGAACTCGGACAGATTGATATGGTCAGCATCGTCGGGTACGAGCAGCCATATTTGGATGGATTGCGCAGCGTCGCGGAAGGACGAGGGCAGCAGGACCATTTGCTCGTGCTGTTCCTGGGAAGCACCATCGGGAATTTCGATCGCGACAAGGGAGACGCCTTTCTGCGGGAGATGCGGGCGATTCTGCGGTCGGGGGACGCGTTACTGCTCGGGACCGACTTGGAGAAGAGTGTTGAGCTACAATTGCTAGCTTACGACGACCCCGCGGGCGTGACGGCGGCTTTCAATATGAATTTGCTGGCGCGCATCAACCGCGAGTTGGGCGCGGATTTTGATTTGAGCTGCTTCCAGCACCAGGCGCGCTGGAACAGGGTGGAACGGCGGATCGAGATGCATCTGCGTTCCTTGCGCCGGCAAACGGTGCACATTCCAGCCGCGGGCATGAGGTTTATGCTGAACGAAGACGAGACGATCTGGACGGAAAGCTCGCACAAGTACAAAACGGAAGAAATTCCGGAGATGGCGGCGCGCACGGGGTTCCGGTGCGAGGGACAGTGGATCGACGGCGAGTGGCCGTTCGCGCAGAATTTGCTGATTGCGGGATGAGGTTACTGGTGTTGCGTGACCCGGGGAAGATGGATCCCGCGCACTGACAGCGTGATGAACAGAAGGAAAAACGCTCACTCTGAAGTGATAACCTACAGGTAATATAAGCTAGTTTCCTCGATGTTTGGCGATGATGAGGGTGATGTCATCGTGCTGCTCGTGAGGGCTGAAGCGCTGGACTTCATCCACGATGGAAGCTAGGGCAGTCTGTGAAGAAGTGTTGCGATGACGCTGCAAGGCTTCGATGAGGCGCTGTTCGCCGAATTGTTCGTCGGCGGAGTTGTAGGACTCGGTGATGCCGTCGGTGTAGAGGGCGAGGGTATCGCCTTGGCGGAGCCGGGATTCTCCAATTTCGCAATCCCAATCCTTGAAAATGCCCAAAACGGTGGCGGTGGCGTCGAGGCGCTCCACGGTGCCATCGTCGTGGAGCAGAAGAGGCGGGAGATGGCCGCAGTTGGCGTAACGGAAACGGCTTGTGGTGTCGTCGTACTCAGCGAAGAACAGGGTGGCGAAAGCGCCGTCGGGAGTGTTATCGCAAAAGAGCTGGTTCACGGAGCACAAGAGGCGCTGAGGTTGATTGAGAGCGATGGCGCACTGGCTACGGAGATTGGCCTGCAGATTGGCCATCAGGAGGGCGGCGGCGATGCCCTTTCCGGAGATGTCGCCGATGACGAAGCCGAGACGGCCGCCGCCGAGACTCAGGAAGTCGTAGTAATCGCCGCCAACTTTGCGGGCTTGGATGCAAAGGCCGGCGTACTCGAGAGTTTTGAGCGGCGGCTGTGATTGGGGGAAGAGGCGGGCCTGGACCTGTTTGGCAATTTCGATTTCCTGGGTGGCGCGGCGTTCGGATTCCTGCCTCCCGGCAAGGGCGCGGCGTTGGGCTTCGACGGCATGGGTCACCTCGTCGAAGCTCACCAGCAAAAAGGAGTTGCCGTCGAGATCCTTGAAGCGGGTAAAGACGCCGCCCCAAATGGGAGCATGCTCCGCGGTGGGCGCCGCCGAGTCCGCGGGATGCGCGGCGCGCACTTGGACCTCATACTTCAGGCGTTTCAGGCGCGGCGTGAACTGGAAGCGAACTCCGCGCTTGCTCCATTCGCGGTACTTCGCAATCACATCCTCTGTGACAAAGGTGACCGGCGTGGGCCGGCCAATGAGCTGGTACTGTTCGGAGCTGGGTTCCGGCGCGACAAGGGTGAGGTTGGCGGTGCCGTCGGGAGGGGCGACGGTCACGAAACGACGGTCGGGCTGAATGCGGGCGTCAAAGACCAGTTGGAAGCCGAGTTGATCGAGGTAAAAGCTCAGGCTTTTCTCGAGATCGCGGACAAAAATCGTGACCGATTGGAGGCGCAGGTAGGGATCCTGGCGATCCAGGAGAACGGCGAAGCCGTCGGTCCACTCGGGAGGAGAATTGGCCATGGACGGGATTATAAGCCGGGAGCGGGCAAACCCACCCTAATGGTTAGATGTTGCCGAGCAAGGGTGCAGCATGCTGCGCCCCTACAGATTCGGCGCGTTAGTCTTCGGACCAGCCGAGGTCGGTGAGGGCTTGCTGGAAGCGGGCGAGGGGTAGACCGACGACGTTGAAGTAACAGCCTTCAATGCGGGGAATGAAACGGCCGGCGCGGCCCTGGATGGCGTAGGCGCCGGCTTTGTCGTGGGGTTCGCCGGTGGATAGGTAGCGGGTGATTTCTTCGTCATCGAGCTTGGCGAAATGGACGTGAGTCGTTTCGACGAAGGTGCGGCGCTCGGCGTCAGGAAGGCGGATGAGGGCGACGCCGGTGAAGACGGAGTGCGTGCGGGCGGAAAGTTTTTCGAGCATGTGGCGGGCGTCGTCAGAGGAGCGCGGCTTGCCGAAGATGTGGCCGTCGAGGGTGACTTCGGTGTCGGCACCAATGACGATGGCCGGGCCAACGGCGCGGGCGGCGACGAGTTCGGCTTTTGCGGAGGCGAGACGCTGGACGAGGTCGTGAGGAGATTCGCCGGGGTAAGGCGTTTCGTCGATGGCGGAGGAGAGGATGGTGAAGGAGAAGCCGGCATCGTGAAGGATTTCGGCGCGGCGGACGGAGGCGGACGCAAGGATGAGCTTCATTGTGAATCCTGGGATTTCTGAGGGGAAGAATACTACAGCGAGAGGGCGGTGACAGCTTGGGCGACCGTCTGTGGAGCCAAAGGAGTTGGACCCACTATTTCAACTGCGCGTCATAATCAAGCTGAACGCTGCCGCCTCTGTGAACAACCAGGTGACCGGGCTGATCTTCGTTAAGGTCATAGGAAATTAAGAGGAGTCTGGGAGACCGGGCCGTCAGTTCATACACGCCGGGGGGAACTCGCACGCGAAGCCATCCGGCTTCATTTGTGACTCCCGAAAAAGTCATATTTCCGCTTCGGGCTACGAATCGGATGCCAGCCACTTCATTCACGGATGAGACGCGAGCCTCGATTTCGCCGTATGGTCCAGCCTTGGAGATTTGCTTGATCACGTCGATCATGTCTTCACCTTCTGACAACAGACCTGAATTCCCGCAGTTGTCGATTACAAGGTGACCTTCGAATGCTCGGACGAATAGCAGATATTTCTGGGCCTTTTCCATCAGGAAACGGCCGGAGTCATTCTCCGAGCGTAATTTCAAGACTTGTTGCCGCGATCCTCGAAAGGTCTTTTCCACTTTGACTCGATAGTCCCACGCTGCAATGTAACCGTCGGTATCCAACTCCGTCCTCTCTGACATGACAGTTCCGGTGACGACGAATCTGCTCTTGAAAAACTCATTGTTGACGAAAATTTTGATCCGTGGGCAAAAAGCAGCCGCTGTTGGCACAAAGAGAAGTCCAATAAAAACGAGGGAGGCTGCGCGGGAGGATAAGCGCGCAAGTAGACGAAAAAAGCCCGGAGAGTTCATGGATCTCCTTCCGTCGCGAATCAGATGATAACAGATTCCTGGTATTCGCCGAAGACGCGGCGGAGGGCGTCGGAAATTTCGCCGATGGTAGCGTAGGCTTCGACGGCGGCGAGGATGGCGGGGAGGAGATTTTCGGTGGTGGTGGCACGGCGCTGGAGTTCGGCGAGGGCGGATTGGACGCGGGCGGAGTTGCGCTTGGCGCGCAGGGCATTCAGGCGGGCGATTTGGGTGCGTTCGATTTCGGGGTCGATGCGAAGAATAGGAATGGTGCGAGGGGTATTTTCTTCTGAGGGCGCGATGAAGTCGTTTACGCCGACTACGATTTGATTTTTATTCTCGACGGCTTGCTGGAATTCGTAGGCGGCTTTCTGGATTTCTCCCTGGACGAAACCGGCTTCGATGGCTCGCAACATTCCGCCCATTGCGTCGATCTTGGAGAGATAGTTTGAGGCCAGGGATTCGATTTCGTTGGTGAGGTGCTCGATGGTATAGGAGCCGGCGATGGGATCGACGGTGTTGGCGACGCCGGTTTCATTGGCAAGGATTTGCTGGGTGCGGAGGGCGATGAGCGCGGCGTCTTCTGTGGGCAGCGCGAGCGCTTCGTCCATGGAATTGGTGTGGAGAGATTGGCAGCCGCCGAGAACGGCAGCGAGGGCTTGGATGGCGACGCGAACGATGTTGTTTTCCGGTTGCTGGGCGGTGAGGGAAGAGCCGGCGGTTTGCGCGTGGAAGCGCAGCATCAAGGAACGGGGATCTTTGGCGCCGAAGTGGTCTGTCATGATGTGCGCCCAGAGGCGGCGGGCAGCGCGGTACTTGGCGACTTCTTCGAGAAGATCGCTATGGGCGTTGAAGAAAAAGGAAAGCTGCGGGGCGAAGTCGTCGACGCGGAGTCCGGCATCCAGCGCGGCCTGGACGTAGGCGATGCCGTCGGCGAGGGTGAAGGCGACTTCCTGGACTGCGGTGGAGCCGGCTTCGCGGATGTGGTAGCCGGAGATGGAGATGGTGTTCCACTTGGGGAGATGAGAGCGACACCAGGCGAAAATGTCGGTGACGATGCGCATGGCGGGGCGCACGGGATAGATGTAGGTGCCGCGGGCGATATATTCCTTGAGGACATCGTTTTGCACGGTGCCGGAAAGCTTTTGCAGGCTGGCGCCCTGGCGTTTCGCGACGGCCACGTAGAGACACAGCAGGATGGCGGCGGTGGCGTTGATGGTCATGGAGGTAGAGACTTTTTCAAGAGGGATGCCGTCGAAAAGAGTTTCCATGTCTTCGAGGGAGTCGATGGCGACACCGACTTTGCCGACTTCGCCGAGGGCGAGGGGGTGGTCGGAGTCCATGCCGATCTGCGTGGGGAGATCGAAGGCGACGGATAGGCCAGCCTGACCCTTGCTCAAGAGATAGCGGTAGCGCTGGTTGGATTCGAGGGCGGAGCCGAAGCCGGCGTACTGGCGCATGGTCCAGAAGCGGCCGCGGTACATGGTGGGATAGATGCCGCGAGTGAAGGGAAATTCGCCGGGGTAACCAAGGGCGCCATCAGGGTTCCAGCGGGAAAGATTTTTTTCTGTGTAGAGGCTATCGATGGGGAGGCCAGAGAGGGTGGTGAATTTCTCCTTGCGTTCGGGGGGCGAGGTGGATTTGGTCTTGGTATCGGACATGGATGCTCGAAACTCGAGATTCGAAACGCGAAACTCAATGCAAATAGCTGCTCAATTGCTCTACAAGAGGGCCGGGCTGAAGCCCGGCCCCTACACCCTCCGCGCTTTGCGAAACGAAGTTACGGCGAAAAACAGAAATAAGAGCGCTACGACCACGGCTAGCACGATTAGCCAGAGGGCCACGTCGCGTGTCCAGGCGCGCAGGGCGGAGTTGAGCCAGCCGAGAGCGAGTACAGCAAAGACCGCGCCGGTGGCCTCGTGAAAAAGCTGGCGAAGGGCGCGCCAAAGCCGCTGGAAACTGCCTTGCGGGCGCGGCGCGGCAGCCGGGCTGCTTGCGAGCGTGGACATACGAACATCTTAGCGTAAATCGCGGCGGACATCAGGAAACCCAGCGGGATTCGGCCCGGTCCGGCCCACGGGACCTGAACAAAGGGACTGTGGACGGATTAGAGACAACGGAGGGAAGGTCTCTTGTATCCAACAAAACGTGGGCCTAGAATGGCCAAAGAAGTAAGGAGAGGCCGCCTTGCAACTCGACGATCACCTGAAAAACCTGCTGCGCGAACTGGGACACGCGATCAACGACACGGTGTCCGACTCCGACCGAATTACAGGTGCGATTGCCGGCGTGCGCGCGCACGGCTACGACATCGTGCTGAAGCTGGACGCGACCATCGGGCTGGCCAAACGCGATGCGGCCGCAGCCGAGGCGGCCAAGCTGACGACGCAAGACCGCCGCTTCCTGGAGTCGCTGCGCATTCAAGTGGATCAGGAATCCTTTTTGGAAGAGAATGACAAGAAGCCGGCTCCCCGGCTGGCCATGACACCGCAGGACGTGCGATTTCTGAAGTCCCTGCGGATTGCCACGGATGACGCGGAATGAAAAGAATCAGCAAAGTTGGCGGGTTTGGGCTGGCATTGTTGCTCGCGGCGGCGGGCGTTTTTTCTTCGCCTGCAACAGCGCAGGGTCCGGCGACCGTGCCGGTCATCGTTGCGGAAACCGCGGCGCCAATCATCGTCAGCGCGGTGAAGCCGAAACCCAAGCCAAATGGATTGGAGAAGTTCGAAGGCTTCGTGATGCACGCGAATAACGCGCAGATTACCGTGCGCGCGAAGGGAAACGACATGGGAATCCGGACGTTTCCTCTGTCGCAGACCGCCTCCGAAAAAATGCAGAAAATAATCGACAAAGGCGGCTACCAGTACGGGGACAAAGTGACTGTTTATTACGCGCCTGCTACGTCGCAAGCGATCAAGTTCAAAGGGAAACCCTCAAAGCCCATCTGATTCGCGGAGCGGCAAGATGCTTCGCCTGCCTGCGGTTGCCGGACGTTTCTATCCCTCCGATCCTGCGGAACTTACAGCGCTCATACGCAAATACGCGAGCAGCGCTTCCGGCCAGCCACCAATACCAGTGAGGGCGTGCCTTGTACCGCACGCGGGTTACGTCTATTCGGGGCACGTGGCGGGCGCGGTGCTTGCGAGGATCGCCCTGCCCAGGAAGATTATTATTCTGGGCGTGCGGCATTATCCGCGGGGTGAGCCAGCGGCGCTCCTCTCGGGCGGCGCCTGGCGGACGCCGCTGGGAGACGCGCGGATTGATGAAGAACTTGCCGAAGCGCTGATGAAGGCCTGCCCGTCGCTACGGGAGGACAGCGTGGCGCACAGCACGGAGCATTCGCTGGAAGTGCAGTTGCCGTTTCTTCAGGCGCTGGCGCCGGACTTCAGCTTTGTTCCCGTGGCTCTGGGAACGGTGCAATTTGAATCCCTGGTAAGCGTGGGAGAGGGGATCGCGCGGGTGCTCGCGGCTTTACAAGAAAACGTGCTGCTATTGACGACCTCGGACTTGAATCATTACGAAGATGACGCTACAACGCGCATCAAGGACCGCAAAGCCATCGAGCAATTGCTCGCGTTGGAACCGCGTGGACTCTACGATATCTGCCGGAACGAAGAGATTTCCATGTGCGGGCTGGGCCCGTCGGTGGCGATGCTTACGGCCCTGAAGGCTTTGGGCGTAAAAAAAGCGGAATTGGTGAAATATGCGACGTCCGCGGACGTTTCCGGCGATCGCGACGCAGTGGTGGGCTACGCTGGCATGATTTTCTCTTAAAACACGCGAATAACAATTTGCTGCCGCACAAAAAAGGAACGGCTCCCAAGGGGAGCCGCTCCTTCCATCGTTTCCGATGCGATTAGTGTGGCCGGCCAGAAGAGGGGTGCGAAGATGAGGCCGAAGAAGCAGAGGGCGACGAGGATCGTCCCCCTGAGCTTCCGCTGGAAGAAGCAGACCCGCCCCAAGTGTTTCCTCCTCGACTGCCGCTGGAGCTTCCTCGCTCACCACCGCCCGAGTAACGTGGCGCCGGCGGCGGGACGCTATTGCGTGCAGGCGGAGCGGAAGTCGCGCTGCGCGTCGCCGGAGGAGTTACAGGAGTGCGCGGCGGTGTGATACTGGTTG
>Ga0210405_10003745_pt1 | contig 14659 bp, 11 predicted proteins | sample IncBWH11MmetaG_FD_155492 | JGI IMG/M metagenome (GOLD analysis project Ga0210405, IMG submission 155492) | Forest soil microbial communities from Barre Woods Harvard Forest LTER site, Petersham, Massachusetts, United States - Inc-BW-H-11-M | ecosystem: Environmental > Terrestrial > Soil >... | reverse complement strand
GGCGAATGCACGCGCGTCTGCCCCAAGCACGTCGATCCCGCCGGCGCCATCCAGCAATACAAACTCACCGCCGCGCTCGACTGGGTCAAATCCGTCGTAATGCCCTGGGGTGGAAAATGAAATCCGCGGCCGCCACGCCTCCTTACACCCTCAATCACCCGCGCTGGTATCGCAAACGCGTCTCCACCTACTGGTGGCTCCAGCGCTGGGAATACCTCCGCTTCGTCCTGCGCGAAATCAGCAGCGTCTTCGTCGCGTGGTTTGTCGTGCTCACGCTTCTCCAACTTTATGCGGTCTCCCGCGGCCCCGACGGCTACGGCAAATTTCAAAACTTCCTGAAAAATCCCTTCATCATCGCCTTCAACATCATCAGCTTCCTCTTCGTCGTCTTTCATTCCATCACCTGGTTCAATCTCTCTGCTCGCGCTATGTCCATTCGCGTCGGCGGAAAAAGAGTCCCTGGCTTCATGATCTCCGGCCCCAATTTCGCTGCCTGGCTTGCTATTTCCGCGGTCATAGCCTGGCTTCTTTTGCGCGGATGAAAGGAAAGAACACTCGAGTTTTCTCATAGATGGTTTTCAGGGGGTCGGAGCTTTAGCTCCGACATTGTGAGCCGAGAAAAATCGGGCTTTAGCCCCTGAGGAAACTCTTGGATCATTCGGAGGACAGAAGACTAAATGGACGCTCAACCAACCAAACTTCGCATCGAACCGCTCTTGTGGCTTCTCTTCAGCGCCGGCGGCGTCGTTGCCGCCTTCTTCATCCCCATCCACCTCTTCATCCTGGGAATCGCCGCTCCCCTCGGCTGGACAAAAACTACGGACTACACAAGCGCCACCGCTTTCCTTGCGTTTCCAATCGTGCGTCTCTATCTCTTCGTTCTCTGCTCGTTCCCGCTCTTCCATGCCGCCCACCGCATTCGTTACACGCTTTACGACGGTCTGCAAATCAAGCACCTCAACGAAGTCATCGCCGTCTGCTGCTACGGCGGCGCGGTTTTGGGCACGGTCATCGCTGGCTACTTGCTGTGGAATTTTGTTTGAACGAACAGGTTGTTTCAATATGCTGAGGGCTGTCACCGCCCCGTAAGTGAGGCACCATGCAACACCAACTGAAATCCATCTCCAAAGCTGGCATTGCCGAGGCCATCGCCAAAGTCGAGCTCTACCGCTACCTCAATGAGCCCGAGGAAGCCGAATCCATCTGCCGCGACATCCTCGCCATCGAACCCGAACAGCAGCTCGCCCGCCGCATGCTCGGCCTCTCCATCACCGACCAATTCCTCGGCATCTCCGGCGATCGCTATGAAGAATGCCGCGCCATTTTCCAGTCCTTGCGCGACCCCTACGAACGCTTCTACTACACCGGCCTTTTCCTCGAGCGCCGCGCCAAAGCCCAACTCCGCACCGGCTGCGCCGCCCACATCCTTCTTCCCCTCGTCGAAGAAGCCCTCCAAAATTTCGCCGAAGCCGAAAAAATCCGCCCCATCGGAAACGACGACAGCATCCTCCGCTGGAACCGCTGCGTCCGCCTCCTCGAAACCCACCCCGAATTCCACGCCGTTCATCCCGGCCCAACCACTTTCGAATCCTCCGACACCCCGCCCATCCCAACCCGCACCCGCAACCTAACCCACTAAAGGTAGCGCCGGCTTCCAGCCGGCAAGCCCTCGCAGTAGCCGCAGACTAGACGGATATGTAACTACAACCGCATGATGCTAATATCAAAAACAGATGCGCCACACTCCATTGAGAGGAGAAGTGGTATGGAATCGCCTGAGAGCCCCCGCCCTCTTTCTCTACTCATATACTTCCCTACTGCGTCCTTTCTCTTGTATATCGGACTCGCCATCTGTTTCGTCTCGCCAGGTGGCTATCATGAGAGTGCATTAGCACAAATGAGTCGTCTTGCGCTGTTTATAGTCCCCGCTCTGCTCCTCACCTTCCGAATTGCCTGGATAATGCGTCGACCTGAATCGCCGCAATTGAAGGGGCGAGGTCTGCGGCTTACACTCCCAGCGAGCCTCGGAATTGTGGTGCTAGGCTCTATCCTTATATCTCTAGCTATATTTCGTGAGCATTGGATCGAGGTATTTTGGAGTCGCTGAACCGAGCGAAGGCGGGCGGGTTGATTAGACGAGGGCACTGGCGGGTGCCGCGCCATTGACAATGCAAGACGAATTTGGGTGCCGCACCCTTGCGGTTTTCAGGGGTGCGGGTTTTGACTTTTCTTTTCTACCTCCACAACACTTCCCCTCGCCACGCTTCGTCGCTCATCCGCAACACCTCTACCCCAACCCAAAGCCAAGTCATCACATCCACCTGATCCGCCCATTCACTGAAATTAATCTTTGAAACTAGGTGCGAAAGAACACATCCAACCAGGGCGCTCCCCACGAATTCCGCCGCCAACTCCTCCGCCCGTGGTGCACTTTCTACCACGGCACCTGGCCTGATCCCGTGCCCGTCCAAACACGTCATCCCGCACAACAACGGGCTAAACAAAACCACCCCCGCCAAAACCGCCGCAACCACCGTCCTATATTTACTCTTCCCCATAAAACTTCTCCTATCTCCCTCTTCCCTTCTACATGTTAGTCGAACACACCTCCCCCAAATCGACACTCAACCACACAAATTTCTGCCTTGGATTTGACCTCAAAAGTAGGTGCCGCTGCTTGCTTGCCCTGACAAAGGAAGGTGGCGGGCCGTTCTTATCCTTGGAAAACCTTCCGAAACAACCCAACCATCTCCGCAAACGCCTGATCCGTCGCCTCCGGATCAAACCGTGGCCCCTCATCCCGCGTAAACGCATGATCCGCCGGATACAAACTAATCCGATACCGCGCCCCGCTCTTCCTCAGCCCAGCGTCAATCGTCTCCCGCCCCGCCTCCGGCACATGCGGATCAAGCCTCCCAAAAATCATCAACAACTCCCCGCGAATTTCCTTCGCCCGAGCCAACGACCCCGCATCCGCGTCCTTCCCCAACTTCCCATCATGAATTCCCGTCCCGTAGTAACAAACGGTCGCCTTCACATCCGGCTGAAACGCCGCGCGAAACGCCAAATGCCCGCCAATACAAAACCCCACCGCCCCAATCTTCCCCCGCACCACCTTCGGATGTTTTCCCAGCCAGTCCAACCCCGCTCGGCAATCCGCATCAAAATCCGCCACCGGAGTCTTCGCCGCATCCGCAAGCCCCCGCGTCCGCCCCGCATCGTCAAACGCAATCACCGTTCCCGGCGGCTCAACCCGCCGGTAAATCTCCGGCGCGGCTGCCACAAATCCATACCCCGCCAGCCTTACGCAAGTCCGCAGCATCGGCGGAGTCAGTTGAAAAATATCCGAGTAGCACCATATCCCCGGATACGCACCCTCTGCTTTCGGCACTGCCACAAATGTCCGCATCGGCGATCCCGCCAACGCAATATCCACATACTCCGTCGTAATAATCATTTTCTTCCCTCGCCACGCAATCTCGGGCAGCTATCCTACCTCCGCAGCGGTAAGCTGGCTAATCCTCCTTTGAACCAACCCGTCTCGCCAACTTGCTATGGCGTACCAGTACCGCTCCAAGGCGGAGGATAGCCGCAGTCATTTCCAAACCTGTTCACCACCTCTTGGGGTTCGGGGGAGTCTCTGGGAAGAGTTGTCGAACACTTTCGCAAATGTGGTAAACCTTTGCACATAGGCTGACTAGGAGTCTCCGCAATGGGCTTTCGCTCAGTAGAACATGTTTGTTTTCAATATGTTATTGATCAAAGGTTGGCAGGCCGTCGGGGATGTTTGGCATGAGGCTTGCACGTGTTTCACTAGGCAGAGGAGTGCGTCCGCAAACCGGCGCTCTTCGGAAATGAGCAACCGCTTCATGAAGAGGTCCCTGCGGTACCTTGGTCTTGCAATGGCGGGAACGATTGTGCTCGCGGGAGTGGCGAACGCGGATCAGATCTTCTCGACTCCGACGGGCGCTGTAAACCCGCTGACCGGTACTCCAGTTTCGGGAAAAGCCGATTTTAACCTGACCGGCACAACCTTGACACTCACGTTGACCAACACCATCAGCGGAATCCGCAGCGCCGGTCAACTCCTGACTGGCCTTACATTTACGCTGAGCAATGGATCAGGCGTCGGCCTCACCAGTCAGATGGGTGATTTGGTCACCGTCAATAGCAATAATACCTTTATCGATGGGGGCACAAGTACGCTGGGTTGGGGCTTTGGCACAACCGGAGCGAACACCTTTGAGGTATGCGTGATCTGCAGTGGTGGTGTAACTTCGCCTGTGACCCCGTCTGAAGGAATTCTCGGACCGGTATCGGCAGACGGAAGCTATGACAACGCGAACAGTTCCATCTCGGGGAACGGGCCGCACAACCCCTACGTGAATGGGACCGCGACCTATAAGTTCGCCGTTCCTACTGGCGTGACGGCCAGCGACGTGTTCTTCCAATTTGGAACGGCTCCTGGCGGCGCCATCTCGGCTCCTGAACCGTCCAGCATTCTTCTCTTGGGTCTTGGCCTCCTGGGGCTGGCTGTCCTGACCGGTCGTCGTTCTCTGACCACGTAACCGGTCGCCCAAAACCCTCAACCTGAAGAACCCCGCCCGCATCCCGGACGGGGTTTTTCATTTCGGCCGCCCTCTCATCTGTCTCTGGTCAGCATTTCCCGCCACAACCCGCTTCTTTAACTGCGACGTTACCCGTTGCTTCAAATCATGCAAAATCGGATTCTCGCGACGAGACTTGCTTACAAGAAACGTTAGGTGAGCCTGCAGGTAATCCGCTTCGTTACAAATAATAAAGTGCGTTTTCATAAGGATCTTCATTCGGGCGGAATTTCCATTCCCGGATCCAGCTCAGGAGGCCTCTCGAATTTCGGATGGCGCAGAAGAGCTGGTACAACTTCCCGGATGCTCCGTTAACGGATTTTAAGACTCCAAGAATCGGCTAACTGTTCAATATCGAACACTCTGTAGGTTGCAACAAACGTCGCTTCCGCCCTCGTAAAGAGCGATTCAGACGGCGCTAACCCTCTCTGCGAATTTTGCTTCCAAGTCGGCCTGCCAATTTCTTACAGCATTCGCCGCTTCGCGAAGTAGCGGCGAGCCCTAACAAACCCCTTCCGAATAGCAGCAGCTGTTCCCGTCATTGGAAACGCGTCCAAATACCCCTGTCCTGATCCCGCGTCAACTGGCCATTCGGGCAATTAACCGATTCGCCCTTGATAATCCTCCGGTTCATTGCTTCTTCCAGAGCGCCATCCGATCATCGCATTCACCGATCGTCCAATCTTTTCGGGAAAGGCTTCCATGATTCGCGTCCTACGTCTTACTGTGCTTCTCTCCATCTGCGCTCTTGCCTTACAGGCGGCGCCCGATATGGTCAAAGTCCGAGTGCGGGTGATCCTCGTCGATCGTGATCTGAACCAGAAACCCGTTCCCTTCTTGCTCGTTACCTTCAAGAACGGCGCAAAATCCACGGAAGTAAAGACCGGCCTTGACGGAACGGTCGAAACCCAGCTTCCTCCGGGGAAATATGTGATTACGACTCCCAGGCCCGCGGAGCTCGGCGGTCGTCGCTTCTCCTGGACCGTGCCGATGACAATTACGGCTGCGCAGGGGAACGTGGAGCTTACCAACGACAATGCCAAGACTGAGGAAATATCCGCGCCAAGCCCCGCCTCCACGGGTGAAAATTCCAGCACAGGAGACCTCACCGAACATTTCAAGCGGCTAAAGAACACCGTTGTGACCGTGATCAGCGAATCCGGCCACGGCACGGGCTTCTTCGTGGACAGCAAAGGCCTGCTCCTCACCAACCAGCACGTGGTGGCCAATTCCGAATATCTGGCCGTGCAGTTTGACCGCGAACACAAAATCGCCGCTCGGCTGATCGCAGCCGACCCGCAAAAAGACGTCGCGCTATTACAGGTGAATCTGGCCGCGTTGCCGAACGCCGCGCCGGCGCCACTCTCCCGCATCTCGGCAGGCAGGCCCCCGGTCCAGGAAGGCGAGCGCGTCTTCACTATTGGCAGCCCGCTCACTCTCGACAAAATCATCACCACCGGCATCGTCAGCAAAGTCGAGCCGCACACAATCATCTCCGACATCAACATTAATCCAGGCAATTCCGGCGGCCCGCTGTTCAACGGAGCCGGGCAGGTCGTCGGCCTTACCACCTTCGGTACCCGCGGCGATGGCGGCCCGGGCGTCTCCGGCATCGTGCGCATCGAAGAAGCTCTGGCGCTGCTGGAACAAAACCGCGCGAAGGCAAATGCTGTTCCGCCGGCCGCCTTGCTGCCGGTCGAGCCGCTGACTCCGTATCCGGTCGAAGGCCTCAAGGAAGCTCTCAAGGTGGATAAGTTCGATGCTCGCCCCTACTACCTCTCCGCGGGTGACTTCAACATCGCCCTCTCCACGCCGCCTTTCGACTACCGGGAATCAGAAGAGCGGCGGCTCGCGGCCGAACGCTCCCACAAGAAGCGCAACAAGAAAAACGAGCAGCCCGCGGAAAATGCTGACGATTCGGAAGCGCCAAAACAGTGGGAAGAGGACGCCGGCGCGCACCCAGCCGTCTTCGGAATTTATGTTATGCCCCAGGCCAAGGAGGGATTCGGTTCCGCACTGGGACGTTCGTTCAACAGCTACGCCGCCGCAAAACTCAAATTCAAAACCGATTTTCAGCGGATGAAGCTCTTCTGCGGCAGCAAGGAAGTGCAACCTATCCATCCAGGCCGGGTTCCGGTGACAGTGTCCGTGCGCAATCAGGCGGTCAAGATGGATGACTCCACGTATAAAGGCGCTTATCTCTTCCCTCCAGACGCCGTAAATCCTGAGTGCGGCGTGGTCAAGCTGGCGATCTTCTCCTCAAAGAGCGAAGAGCCGGTGATCAAAATCCTGGACGAAAAGAGCATCCAGCATATTTGGGCCGACTTCGACGCCTTCCGTCGCGCCGACGTATCGGCTAAAGTTGCCAGTAAGCACTGAAGATAAATTGCACCGGTGCGCCGGCACTTCTTAAGGGCCCCCTGACTGTTGGAGCAACTCAACTCGAGTTGGCCCAGAACAATTTGTTTGCTTCCAAATGACCTTTCCCTGACATCTCGTTTCGCCTCCCGCGCTACCCTGTATTTGGGGGCAGTTGTGAAACGTGCGGCAATCATCGGCGGCGGCATCGGCGGACTCACCACCGCCATCGCTCTCCGAAAAATCGGCTTTGAAGTAAACGTCTACGAACGCGCACCCGAATTAAAAGAAGTAGGCTCCGGCATGAGCCTCTGGCCCAATGCCGTCAGGTCCCTCGATGAGATTGACACGAATATTCTTTCCCGGCTTCATATGCGCGGCCGCTCGCTACGTCGCCTTTTGATGAAAGATGCTGACGGCGACGGGATCAAGACTCTCCCACTCCCGGTTGACGATTGCAGCGGCATCGCGATTCATCGCGCCGACCTTCAATTCTCCCTGGCCCAGTCCTTGTCCCCCAGCTGTATCCACCTGGACCACACCTTCGCGCGCCTAGAGCAGCGCCGCAACTCCGTTCTTCTTCACTTTGAAAATGGAGCCTCTGCCGAAGCCGATCTCGTCGTCGCCTGCGATGGCATTCATTCGGCAGTTCGCAAATCCCTCGGCCTCAAAAACGAACTCAGCAATCGCCCCTATAGCGTTTGGCGTGGCATGACCCGCCTCGATCTAAAGGATGAGGCTCGCCACCTCGGCTTGGAAAAGGATGGTGATTTCTCCGAGTCCTACGGCCATGGAAGACGTTTTGGCATCCTGCGCCTCGGCCCCGGACGCATCCACTGGTACGCCGTCGCCAACAATTCCCTGCTTCACCCCGATCTGCCGGAAGATGCAACCCTGCGCAAACTCTTTTCCGGCTGGCATGCTCCGATTCCAGAGCTCATCGAAAAAGCTGAGAGCGCAATCTGCACAAAAGTTCAGGATCGCCTTTTGACGCTTCCCTGGGTCGTCGGGCGCGTTGCCATCTTGGGCGACGCCGCTCATCCCATCAGTCCAAATTTCGGCCAGGGGGCTTGTCTGGCCATAGAGGACGCTGTCGTCCTCGCCGCCGGTCTCAAGACTCACGTCAACCTCTCACGCGCCCTCCGTCGTTATGAGATCTCCCGATATCCGCGCTGTCTCGAGCTACTTTTCATGTCGCGCGAAGCTGGCCGCTTCGGCCAATTTCAAAATCGCGCCCTCGTCCGCCTGCGCAAGCACTTCATCAAACTCGCCCCGCTCGCCTTCACCACCTTCTGGTTCCGCCGCAGTTGCGATTTTCACCCGCCCTCTCTCGCCCCCTGTTAATCCGTACACTCCCTGAATTCCAATGTTGTCTATTTCATTCACACCTGCAGCCAGTGCGCACAACTCCTTCCCCACCAATAGCTTGCATGGTTACCACTCTGACCACTAGTTACTCCTCGTACTGTGAAAACGGTACTACTGACCCATTTTTTCCGAAAGTCTCCCCACGTACTCTACTTGCCCTGTGACGTATAACGAGTTCCGCACCCGGCTCCTTCCCGGCCACTCTGTCGCAGACCTACTGCGTCACAGCACCGGCAATCTGCGCCTGCGCACCAAGCTCCTCTTCTCCTTCATCTTCCTCACCGCCGCGCTCACCAGCCTCACTCTCCTCGTCGTCCGCCGCAACGCACAGGCCCAGGTCGAGCGCCAGATCGAACTCGACTCGCAAAACGCCACCCTCACCGTCCAGGCCGTTCACCGCCAGCAGAAAACCTCTCTCAGCCGCAAAGCCGATTTGCTCGCCTCTCTCGCCTACATGCGGAATGGCGACCCCACCGCCATCCGCGACGCCAGCGAAGACCCCTGGCAGTCCGACGACTGCAATCTTTTCGTCCTCGCCAACAAGACCGGCAAAATCGTCGCCCTCCATTCCAGCACTTTTTCCCTCACCGTCGGCGCCGCCCAGGAAATGGTTTCCCGCTCCATCAGTCGCGGCGAAACTTCCAGCTGGTGGTTCAGCGGCACCAACCTCTATCAGGTCGTCCTTCAGCCTTTTTATGACAACAACTCGCGCAAAAATCTTCTCGGCTTTGTCGTCGTCGGCCGGCTGATCAATGAACGCGCCGCCGCCGATCTCGCACGCATCACCTCCAGCGACATCATCTTCCGCGAAGCCGGCAAAGTTGCCGTCAGCACGCTTCCCCTGTTGAAGGAAGCGGAATTCTCCCGCACCTTTCCCGACCAGTTTCTCCCCACCGAACTGAGTCTCGGCAGCGAGCGCTATCACGCCAACGCCGTCGAACTCGCCTCGGGACTCCAGCCGGTCGCGGACATCGTCGTCCTCAAATCCCACCGCGAAGCCGATGCCTATCTCCAGCGCCTTAATCGTCTGCTCCTCGGCCTGGGTTTCATGGCCATTATCGCCGGCGCCGTGCTCATCTTCCTTATCTCCGACACCGTCACGCGTCCCCTGGAATCCCTCGTCAAGGGTGTTCACGCACTCGCGCGCGGCGACAGGGAATATCCTCTCGAAGCCAGCGGCCACGACGAATTGTCCGAATTAACCCGCGCCTTTGACGGGATGCGCGACACCCTGGAGCGCAACGAAACCCAGCGCGAACAGCTCGAAGGCCAGCTTCGCCAGTCGCAAAAAATGGAAGCCCTCGGCCGCATGGCCGGCGGCGTTGCCCACGACTTCAACAATCTTTTAACCGTAATCCGCGGCCACAGCGACCTGCTCCTCGACCGCCTGCAGCCCGAGGACGCCCTCTATCGCAGCTGCCAGCAGATCCGCAAAACCTCCGACCGCGCTGCTTCTCTCACCCGCCAGATGCTCGCCTTCAGCCGCATGCAGGTCCTTCAGCCCAAGGTCCTCGACCTCAACGAACTCATCGCCGACATGGGCAAGCTCCTCCGCCGCCTGGTTCGCGAAGACATCGAATTCAGCCTGCGCCTCGGCGATTCCCTCGGCCGCATCAAGGCCGACCCCAGCCAGCTCGAGCAGGTTCTCCTTAATCTCACCGTCAACGCCAGCGACGCCATGCCTCTCGGCGGCAAGCTCACCATCGAGACACAAAACCTCTTCGTCGACAACAAAAACACCCATCTACATTCCTCGGTCGAGCGCGGAGATTATGTGGTCATCACCGTTTCCGACACCGGCCACGGCATGGACGCGGCAACCAAGGCCCGTATCTTCGAGCCTTTCTTCACCACCAAGGAACCCGGCAAGGGCACCGGCCTCGGCCTCGCCACCGTCTACGGCATTGTCAAGCAGAGCGGCGGCTTCATCCATGTCGACTCCGCCCCCGGCAGCGGCGCCCGCTTCAAAGTCTATCTGTCGCAAACCTTCGAGCAGCTCGTCACCGCTCCCCCTCTCCCCGAAGTCCACGAAACCGTCATCGGCCGCAAAACCGTCTTGGTCGTCGAAGACGAACGCGAAGTCCGCGAACTCGCCTGCGAATTCCTCAAAGCCGCCGGCTACAGCGTTCTCACCGCCGAGGACGGCCTGGAAGCCCTCGAAATCGCGAAGCGTTTCGGCAAATCCATCCACGTCGTCCTCACCGACATCGTCATGCCCAAAATGCGCGGCCCCGCGCTCGCCAAGCGCCTCACGTCTTTGCTGCCCCACCTCAAAATCGTCTATATGACCGGCTATCTCGAACAATCCGCTCCCGACGACAATTTTCTCCAGGACGCCTTCTTCCTCCAAAAGCCTTTCTCCCGCGAAAGCGTAGTCGGCCAGGTCGGCGAATCCCTCAAAGACGCACCGCTCCCCAAGCGCGTATCCAAGGCCAAACTCCTCGCCGAATCCCTCCCCGTCTGAATGCCTTTCTCTTGTAGGGCCCGTCCTTTTGAGGCGGGCCACTCTTCTCAGCGTTCTCAGCGTTCTCAGCGTTCTCAGCGTTCTCAGCGTTCTTAGCGTTCTCTGCGCTCTCAGCGTTATTCTTATCTTCTATTTCTCACTTCCCCACTCAATGATTCACTCTCATTCCGGCAGCCCAATCTTCTTCACCAACTCCGCATATCGTGGATCAGAGCGAATCTGCCCAAAGTACCAATACGAGTTAACTAACATGAGTCCGCCGTCGCGATTTTGATAGGCCTTCTCAAGCCAAGCAAACGCCTCGTTCTTCTCCCCCAACGCCGAATAAATGATCGCAATTTCCAGCGCCAGATCCGGCCGTTCCCGTGCATCCTGCCCCAGTCGCCGAATAATTTCTTCCGCCTTCATTCGGTCATGCATCAATGCATACACCCAGCCCAGGCCCGAGAGCGACCATTCATCTTTGCTGTCTGCGGCGACACCCTTTTGGTATTCCTCGAGCGCTTCGGGATACATCTGTTTGCCCGAATACGCCAGCCCCAGAAAGTAATGTCCGAGCCGGAAATCAGGGTCCAGATCCATCGCTTCCTTTGCCTTTTGGATGGCTTCGTCGAATCTCCCCGCCGCACAAAGCAAGTCCGCAGCGTCCGTCCTGATAATGATCGACAATGGATCGGCTTTCCGCGCCAATTCATTCTCTGCAATCGATTCGTCCGGACGTCCCTGCGCCATCAGCCAATACGCAAACCACTGGTGGGCCGTCGCGTAGTTAGGATTCAACTCGATCGCCCGCCGGAATTCCTTTTCCGACTCCTTCCAGTTCCACTCGTAATGCATTTCCACAAAGGCCAGCGACGCGTGCGCCTCCGCCAGCGAATCATCCAGCTTCAACGCCGTCAGCGCCGCCTCCTTCGCCCGCGGCATCGCCACTCTCCGCGGCATTTCCGCGTTTGGCCAGGATCCCAGCAGCGCATAAGCATCCGCCAGCCCGCTATAGGCCCGCGCATACTGCGTATCCCGCGCGATGGCCTGATTAAAATAATCGATCGCTTTCACGTACGCCGCCTCGTTGCGCTTGTTCCAGAAATACCTCCCTTTCAAATACAACTCGTAGGCGTCCGGATCCACCGCGCGCGCCTTCGCCAGCCGCTCGCTTTCCACCGGAGTCAAGCGCAGCCGGATTTCCCGCGCCACTTCCCCGGCCACTTCGCTTTCCAATCCCAGGATATCTTTCAGGCTGCGGTCGTATTCTTTGGCCCACAAGTGCGTTTGATCTTTCACCTGAATCAATTGCGCGGTGATCCGCACCCGTTCACCTTCGCGACGCACGCTTCCTTCCAGTACATAATCCACTCCAAGCTCCCGGGAAATCTGCCGCACATCTTTATGCGAGTCTTTGTATTGCATGGCGGAAGTCCGTGCGATCACCCCCAGGCGTCCCGGCTCCAGGCTTCCCAACTGCGTGATCAACTCCTCGGTCAACCCGCTGCTCAGGTATTCCTGCTGCGGATCGCCGCTCAGATTTTCAAACGCCAATACTGCCAGCATCACTTTTCCGCTGCTCACCGGACCCGGATCCCGGATCCGTCCGCGCTCCACAAACACGAGCGCGAAAACTGCCAGCAGAAAACCAGCCGCAATTCCAAGCACCCAGCGCAATTTGGTCGGATTGGACTTCGCAAAGGCCGCGACTGCTTGCCTGGTGTCTCCCGCGGTAACCGCGACCTCGGCGCGTTTCGCCGGCGCCTGCTGCACCTCCGCCACGAACCGGTACCCATGCCGCGGCAGCGTTTCGATATACGCGCGGCCTTCGTGCGTATCCCCCAGAACTTTTCGCAAATGGAAAATGTGCTGTGCCAGGTTGGATTCGTCCACAAAACTGTCCGGCCACACTTGCCGCATCATCTCTTCTTTCGAGAGCCCACGGCCGTGATTCTCCACCAGTAAATGAAGGATTTCGAACGCCTTGGAAGTCAGCGCAATCGGCTTGCCGTCGCGCAGCAGCACCCGTTGCTCTGGGTCCAAACAAAAGGGCCCAAATAGCCAATTCGCTTTGGGTTCCTGGGACATTGGCTTGAAATGTAATTAGCCGGTGCTTGACCGGCGTCGTTCTTTGCGGGGTACTGCGGCATTATATGCACATCCTGCCCCGCGAACCATCTTCTTTGGCGCCGCTTCTGCGCCTCTACTCAGGTCCTTCGGGCTCTCCCGTAACCCCACAAAAGGAAACACTTTGCACACTTCCGCCATCCTTCCTCCTTCTTCCTGCGCATCCCAGCTCCCGAAATTCTCTCCTTTCGCTGCCACCTTGCTCTTGTTCGCTGCACTGCTCCGGAAATCTTGTCTGGCTGAAATTAATCTCCATTCCAATTCACACACTCACCAGCCCTTGAACGATTAATTCCCTCCCGCCACCAAATTAATCCCAATTTAATTGTTCCTCACGCTCTCCTGTGGGATTCAGGGCGTCCGCTTGCACACTTTTCGGCGCGCCCGGACCTTAGCCACGTTCGCGACGCGCGCTGATTTCCGATTCGGCACAAGGCTGATCTGGGAGGAAACATGAACTTTCGATTCCGCGCGGTCGCGACGGCAGCGTTTGCGCTTTGCCTCTCCGCAACGACGTTCGCCAACCCCAACACTCCAACCGCCGCCAATTACGCCAAGCTGCCGATGAGCTTCGAACCCAATCGGGGCCAAGCCGATTCCCAATTCAAATTTCTCGCCCGTGGCAGCGGTTACACGCTCTTGCTGAGTCCCGCCGAAGCTGACCTCGGCCTGCGCTCCTCTTCCGCCGACTCTTCCACCCACATGAAAGACACCGGAACTCCCTCCGCGACCAACGGCGTGAAAACTCCAGATCCCTACGCGATCTTGCGCTTGCGTTTCCTGGGCGCCAACGCCTCCGCGCAAATCGAAGGCCTCGATGAGCAGCCGGGAGTGAGCAACTACTACGTCGGCAACGATCCGTCCAAGTGGCGCACCAACGTTCCTCACTTCTCCCGTGTGCGCTACAAAAATCTCTATCCCGGCATCGACATCGTCTACTACGGAAATCAGTCCCAACTCGAACACGACTTCATCCTCGCTCCCGGTGCCGATCCCTCCAAAATCCGCCTCCGCGTCGACGGCGCCGAAAAAATCTCTCTCGACGCCGATGGCAATCTTCTCCTCTCCGTTTCCGGAGGCACGCTGCGTTTCTCCAAGCCATTCGTCTATCAGCATTCCAATGCTCTAACAAAAACGCCCGTCGAAGGCCGCTTCGTTCGTCGAGGCCCGCACGAAATCGGCTTCCGCGTCGCCTCCTACAATCGCAAACAACCACTCGTGATCGATCCCATCCTGGCCTACGCCTCTTATCTCGGTGGCAGCGGCACCGATAACGCCTTCGCTGTCACCTCCGACAATGCCGGGTCCGTTTATCTGACCGGCTCGACGACATCTACCGATTTCCCTGTGAAAAATGCCTATGAGGCCACCTTTGGCGGATCGACGACGTATTCCCCACCAATTACAACTCCGCCGGCGACCGATGCCTTCATCACCAAAATTGATACCACGCAATCAGGTGCCAACTCTCTGGTTTACTCGACTTTCCTCGGAGGTGGAGGCGTCTTCGTTCCAGTAACCGTCCTGAACGGTTTAGGCCAACCCGAAACCGTCTATTATGCACTCGCCGAGGGTGTGAATCGCGGCACCGCTATCGCTGTCGATGGCTTGGGAAATGCTTATGTGGCCGGCAGCACCTCATCTTTCGACTTTCCAATTGTCGGAGGCATTAACTTATATTCCGGAGGATCAATCTGCTCATTTCCGCCTGATAAAGGTCCCAGCCCCGTTTGCGTCGCCGGCGCCGCTTTTG
>Ga0210405_10003744_pt1 | contig 14661 bp, 15 predicted proteins | sample IncBWH11MmetaG_FD_155492 | JGI IMG/M metagenome (GOLD analysis project Ga0210405, IMG submission 155492) | Forest soil microbial communities from Barre Woods Harvard Forest LTER site, Petersham, Massachusetts, United States - Inc-BW-H-11-M | ecosystem: Environmental > Terrestrial > Soil >... | reverse complement strand
CGTCGAGTGCCGCATCAAGCCCTATTACTTGCACCATCTCGACCATGCGCCCGGCACTGCCCACTTCCGCACGGCTGTGGCGCACGGGCAGGACCTCATGTGCGCGCTGCGCACGCGTTTTTCCGGCCTGTGCCAGCCGAACTACGTGATTGACACGCCGGGGAAGGGGAAGGTGCCGGTTCAGTCGGGCATTACCAGATGAAGCAATTGAATTTGCCCGCATAATGAAACGGCCGGAATATTCCGCATTGCCTCTTGCGGTGCAGCATCCCTGACTTATTCCTTTCGTTCGGCAGTGATCGTCATTTGCACAGTTCAGTCCGATTCACCAGAGTACATGTGTCATTTTTGTCACGTTCCAAACAAATGGTAACGAAAACGTAAACTCGTTATTCCATTGAAAAAAATTTTATGTAGCATTGATGCAGCGCCGGTAGCTGTTACGCGAGCTGGGGCTCTGTGGGCAGCAAGGTTATCGCCCGGCGTTACGTTGGGGGCGTATTCACATGTCACGTCTGTTTCGTGCCGCCGCTGTCGGCATTTCCATGGGTATGACCGCTTGTGCCATCCATCCTTTGCCCGAAGATGTTACGGGCCTTTCGACCGTCGCGATTGTGAGCAAAATTCGCTGTGAAGCAGCGGGTGCCGTCCAGGCTGCCTCGAAGGAGTTCAAGCTGACCGGTAACCGGAAAACGTTTTTTGAAGACTCGGTGATTGCCTACAACTTCACATTAGACATAACCGAGGTGAATAACGTCGACGCGACGCTGGATTTGACGAAGCTTATTACCAACGGAACCGGCACCGCAGCATTGACCGGCGGCGTCGACCGCACGCGGGAGAACGCTCGGACATTTACGATCGCCGATACTTTTAAAAGCCTTTTAGACCTCCAGAATTGCTCGCAATATGAGACGGGGCAGAACCATATGTATCCGATCATCGGCAGGGTAGGAGTTGACGAGATGGTCAGAACATTCGTTCTCTTGGCATTCTTTGACAACTTGGCGGCTGCGGATGCAACAAAGTCTTCTGCTATAACCATGGGCGACACGCTGACGTTTACAACGAAGATTCAGACTTCGCTAACGCCCAAGATCGTATTGACGCCTATTGGACCCTCGTTGCAAATTGCAGATTCGAATATAGCCATAGTAAATAGTCGCAACGATCAGCACAAGGTGCTGATCGGTCTGGCGAGAGGGGATCCTACGTGTTCACTTTCATTAACACGAGCAGGAGCACTAACAATAATAGGAGCAAACGACCTGCGAACAGGCTTCCTGGTGACTGCGCCTCTCGTGACTGCTGCGCCCTGCCCAGCTCAGCTCGCGTCGAAGACGATCGAGCAGATGATCACCCGCTTCGAGTTGGGCAAGCCCAATGGAGCGATAATCGTACCGAGTCCATAAAATCAGACGAAAACGCAAGTCAATGCATCGAGGGACACAATGCGTAAATCCTTGGTCGTCAGTATAGCGCTCGTCGCACTAAGCAAGGGAATGGCCGCGGCGGCAGATATGTCCGTGAAGGCTACGACGGGGCCCGACTTCCTGGCGCCGCCTCCGTTCACCTGGACCGGTTTCTACATTGGCATCAATGGCGGCGGCGCTTGGTGGAACGACGCCGTCTCTTATACGCAACTAGGCACCACCGGTTCCGCGAGTGCCTCGTTCAGTGATAAAGGCGCAATTGGGGGCGCTCAAGCCGGCTTCAATTGGCGGCTCGGCCCAATGGTTGTTGGTGTCGAGGCCGATTTTGATGAGCGGCATTGGACGGGCAGCAGCACGTCTGCACCAATCGTCGGTAACACGATCGATTTTGTCACGCTGGCGCAGACTGAAAATTGGCTCGGTACGGCGCGAGGTCGTGTTGGCGTGACGTTCGGGGACGCGCTCCTGTACGCGACGGCCGGGGGAGCGGGCGGCGAGGTGCAACACAGTATCACTGAATTTCGTATCACGACCGGCCAAACGCGCATCACCGTGGATTCGCCTACCAAGATCGGCTGGGTAGCCGGCGCCGGTATCGAATACAGGGTGTGGTATAACCTGTCGTTAGGCCTCGAATATCTTCACGTCGATCTGGGAAATACGACGCTCACCAATCCGGCCTCGGTCGTGGGCGGTCTCGCCTTCGCGCCGACGCAAGTTAGCTTCACCGATCGGTCTGACATCGTTCGCGCGAAACTGAATTGGCTGTTTGGCTGGCAGGGGCCGCGGGGCCCTGTCTACTAAGGCCGAAGCTGCCGGTCGTGCGCAAGCATCTCCGCGCGAGCCGCTTTCCATCCGCAAAATGAAGACCGCCCCTCCGAGCGGAGAAGCAGTCGTCTATTTCCGGTTACGCTGGCTTACTGACCGCCGCCGCCACTGTTCGTGTCGGTCGGCTTGTGGCGCGCCATGCTGGAGTAGCCGGGCGTCAAGTTGCCGGGCGAGCCATAGGCGCCGGGCTGGCCGATCTGGGCGTTCGGTGCCGCATGGTGATAGACGGGATGTTTCATCTTGGCAGACGCCGCGCCGGCGGACACCACCATGAGAGCAACTGCCGTTGCTACGAGAATCTTCGACATCGTGGACCTCCGTCCTTTAGGTTACGGCCTCTGCTTGTTAGGCGAGCCGTGCGAGATAACCGGTGAAAACCCCCGAGCGTTCCGTGCGGATATTGCATTGCAGCAATGGGGTCGGCATTTTGTTACCGCGCAACAGCGAGACAAATTTAATGGTGAACAGATGGCGCGCCCTACGGGACTCGAACCCGTGTTTTCGCCGTGAAAGGGCTCAGGCGCCAAGCGCCGGCAAACACGGCCGTTTCCAAAACCCCTGAAATCCTGTATACTTAGCACCGGCCGCAAGCGGCGGCAAACGCCCGCGCGCCCCCGAATACTTGGTTCATTCTTGGTCGCGGCGGGCCGGACAACAGGAGGGTAAGAGGGTGCCCAGAACCGTCGAGCACGCCCGGTTAGAGAGCCGGTCAGCCCGCACGCGGCTGAAGAGAGGCCGGCAACCGCACTGGCAGGTGTTGGTGCCGGGCGGCCGCTGGCACATCGGTTGGCAATGTTGGAAGGGCGACCCCGCGGGCCGTTGGGTCATGCGGCGCTACATCGGTGGCGATAAGTACCGTGTCACGAGTTTGGGGTTGGCGGACGATGATGTGCCCGCAGACGGCGTCCGCGTGTTGAGCTTTGAGCAGGCAGTCAGCAAGGCCAACGCGCTGATCGACACGCCTGCCAGCAAGGTGCACCGGCTCACGGTCAGGCAGGCGCTGGCCCACTACGTCGAGCACAAGCGGGTGTTGGGTCAGCCGGTCGGTGATGTGCTGTCGCGCGGGGCGGCGCACATTTTGCCGCCGCTAGGCGATCTCGTGGTGTCGGAGTTGACGGCGGAGGCATTACGCCGCTGGCTCAGCAATATGGCGGGCGGCCCGGCGCAGACCCGGCCCAAGGCCGGCAAGCCGAAGTTCCGCCCGGCGCCGGCCGGCGATGAAGAGGTGCGCAAGCGGCGCGCCAGCGCCAACCGCGTTTTGACGATGCTGAAAGCGGCGCTCAACCATGCCTTTGATGAAGGGCACGTCACAAATCGCGACGCGTGGGGGCGCAAGCTCAAACCCTACCGCGATGTTGAGCGGGCGCGGGTGCATTACTTGACCGTGGCGCAAGCGGAGCGGCTGATCAATGCGTGCGATGCGGAGTTCCGCGGCCTTGTGCGGGCCGGGTTGGAGACGGGCTGCCGCTACGGTGAGCTAACGCGGACAGAGTGTGCGGACCTCAACCCGGACAGCGACACGCTGCATATTCGGCGCTCCAAGGCTGGCCCCGGCCGGCATGTGGTGCTGACGCCGGAGGGAGCGGCCTTTTTCAAGCGACACTGCGCCGGCCGCGGCGCGCACGAACGGATGTTCCGTCATGCCAATGGCGTGGAGTGGAAGAGGTCGGAGCAGGCGCGGCCGATGCGGGAGGCCTGCAAGCGCGCGCGCATCACCCCGGCCATCGGTTTTCATCAAATGAGGCACACTTATGCCTCTCTTTGTGTGATGAACGGAATGCCATTGATGGTTGTTGCAAAGAATTTGGGGCATAAGGATACGGGCATGGTGGAGAAATTTTACGGCCACATGGCCCCATCGTTTGTTGCTGATGCGATCCGCGCGGGCGCCCCGCGGTTTAATGTACAAGCCGACAAGAAGGTGGTGCCGTTGCAGAAGTGACAATACATAAGCTATCCAAGGGGGGGGGAGTGTCGACCCCCTTTTCAGGCCGAGTGTCCACCCTACGTCCGCTATTGGGGCTATTTCGACGACATATGCTCGCTGCGAGTATTTCGCTTTTTGACCCGGAGGCGACATGCACGGCTCGAGATTGTTGCAGCGCAGGCGTCATCCTCGAAACCCATTTCCAGCTCCAGTCACAGCGCTGAATGGTGACTGCATCGCAGCACCCGTCTTGCGGGAAGGCCGGAAAAGGGGATAGTATTCACCGCCAGCAAGGAGGACATAACATGAAACGGATCCTAATTATATCCGCAGTCTTGTTATCGAGCTTAACAGTGACTACGGCCCACTCTCAAGGCTTGTTTAGGTCGCTAACTCAACATCCTTCTACCTGTACCCCTCACTCCGCAGCATCACAGTGGATGAGATGTGGAACGTTGCGCGCTTACCGCCTGGATATTTCTTGCTCGACACCATGCACATACATTGGCTCAAAGTGCATGGATTGCGAAGGACGCGCCTGTAGTACTTGCAAATAGCAAAAGCCGAGTCATGTAGTGGTCTCGGTTCTCTGAACTGATTTTCCGCATTGATTAAGTGGAGCCTCTGTCGTATCGGCGGGCCGCCGACGGCGGAGTGTTTTCTGCGGCGAGCCCTGCTCCCGACGTAAAACACGTCGTGGACAGCATCGAAGAGGGCCAATTGATTTTGGCGTTGCCAGAGGGAGCGCGCCTAACAATGAATGACGCGACAACGGCTGACTACTGAAGCCGCGCCAAAAAGGCGCAAAAAGGAAGGGCGGGCCGCCGCGCGCCCCGGCCGGGCCGTCCGCCCCCGGCCGCCGGCAGGCGCCGGCGGGGGGTTTCCAAGCGGGCCGAAATCCTGTAAGGTAGTTGGCCTACACGAGCCGTCACCCGCGAGCGCAGCACAGCGAAGCAAAGCGCCGGGGTTAGCGAGGGCGGCAGCGATCCGGCGGCTTCGGCCGGCCGGCCGGTGACTCAAGAACGAGCACCGCGACCCCCATCAACTGTTATCAGAGCGGTTCCGCGCGCGCGCTGTTATGTGCGCCCCCGCGGCGCGCGCTCTATTTGGAGGTCGGTCATGATCGCAGAGCTGCAAGGCGAAGAGCAACAAAAGGTCGAGGAGCCCACGCAAGTACTGACGCGGGCGGAATTCTGCCGCCGCAACAAGATCAGCTTGTCAACGTTGCATCAACTAAACAAACGCGGCGCGGGCCCCGCCATCATGTTGGTGGGCACAAACTCCATCCGCATCACATTTCAGGCCGAACGAGAATGGCAACGCGCGCGCGAGAAGGAATATGCCTCCGCCGCGCGGCAATTGGAGCGTGAGCGGCAAAGCGCGCGGATGTCGCAATTGGGCAAGCGCGGGGCGGCCTCGCCGGAGCATCCGCAACGTAAGCGCATGGCGGCCAAAGGACGGCGCACATGAGCGTTAATCCTGAACATAATATCGATCCGGCGCCCGCCAGCGCAGGCGACGACAACCTGATTCCACCGCGCCGCCCGCTGCCGGCGGAACGTTACGTTTATGTGCGCGGCCTTGGTGACGCAGAAATAAATTACCGCGCCCCGCCCGCCGACAGGCCGACGCTGCTGGTCCGTTTGGTTGATGACAAGTTTGAGGAAACCGTCACCTTCAATGCGTGCGTGGGCGAGCCGGGCGCGGACACCGTTTACACAGTCCGCATGCCGCCGCCCGGGCGCGGATGGACGTTTGACAGGGCCGTGCCGCCCGGCAGTTCGGCTTGGCGAAGGCGAAGGCGGCGGCGGCGCAGAAGGAGCTAATGAGATGTTCTGCGCGTTGGCCGATGGCGTTGCAGATAGATAGGAGGACTTTCCAAATCGCTTAGGATAAGGCAAACTTTGAACAGCTGCCCGCCTGCGTGCTTCGGCCGGGGCAAGGAAGAGGCGGCACGCGCGACCCCAGGAGCGGGGAGGGCGACCGGCTAAGCCGGCGGCCCTGGTAGCCTCTCAGATAAAACGCAACAGGAGCACGGCCGCGGGGCGGGGGTCACACCGCCCGGCGGGATTTATCCGCCGCGCGTCTCAAGGCACAGGAGGACGCAATGATGATGAACCTAGATAAAGCGAAGGCCCCGCTGGTGCTGCCACGGGGCCTTCAAGAAGGAAACATTGCTCATGCGTTCACAACAAGACAACCTTACCGGAAACCGCCGGAAAAGTAAAGCCTCTACGAATAAGGCCGCGCCGGCCACAGGCGCCGGATCAGGCGCGCCCGGCAGTCGAACGCCGAACCCAGACAACTACCGCGCCATTCCAGCGCTGGCCGCCTACATTGATCGGGTCGGTGCCGAGCAGAGCAGCCTGCGGCGTTTCACTGTCTCAATAAAGCTCGCCGAGGACGGCGGTCATTACCGCCGCGACACGGCGACGATCCAGCTAAAAGAGGACGGCAGCATCACCGCGCCAGAGGCAGTTGCTCCGACCGATGCCGAGGCCGCGGCCATCAAGACTGCCTTCACGCGCCTGCTGGCGCAAGGCTGGGCCTGGCCTGAGAGCATAACCCACAACCTCAACAGCGCGGAGGAACAACGACGTAAGCTAGGTGTGGACAAGGCCAATTGGTTCGTGTTTTTAGATACGGCGCGCACGTCCGTCATCATGTGTCAGCAGAGGATCGTGCCGCCGGGGGCCGTTGATTCCAAGTATTTGCCTTGGACCTTCTACAGCGATGGCCAATGGCGCTGTAAGGAGCCGGACGCGCCGTTACCGTTCTGGAAGCCCCCTGAGAGGCGACTGACCAACAACATCATGGTCCATGAAGGGGCCAAAGCCGCGCGCTATTGCCATTGGCTCACCACCAGCACCGATCCAGAAGCGCTAGAAGCATTGGCAGCCCATCCCTGGGCTGAACAGCTGCGGCACTACGAACACTGGGGCTGGCTGGGCGGGGCGGCCAATCCTCATCGCGTGGATTGGGCGGAGCTCAAGAACATACGGGCCACCGAGATTGTCCAAGTATGCGACAACGACGCAGCCGGGATGCGTGCGGCGACGCGCGTCGCGCAAGAACTCAAAGGCCAGAACTTGGCCGTGTTGATGTGGGACGAACGCTTTCCGCATGGCTTTGATCTAGCTGATCCATGGCCGGAGCGGTTCTTCAGAGATATTGGCGGCCGGCGTGTCTATGTGGGCCCTGGCCTCGTGGACTGCTGCAGACCCGCAGTATGGGCCACGGAGTTGCTGGCGAGCGGCAAGGGCTACAAGCTGCGCACCTTGTTTCAGGAGCAATGGGCATGGACCAACCAGCCGGCACTGTTCATTAGCCGGCGCAATAGGCGCAAGCTGTACAATGAAAAGGAGTTCAATGCGGCGGTGCAGCCGTTTTCTGATGTGGAAAACACTGCCAAGTTGCTGCGCCGGCGGGTGGAAAATCAAGCAGAAACCGTATGCTACGTGCCCGGCGCGGACACTTTCTTTATTACCATGGAGGGCGAGCGCCGCATCAACACCTGGACTCCAACAGACGTCAAGCCCGAAAAGGGTGACGACGGGCCTTGGCTAGAATTCATGGAACATCTGATACCTCATACGCAGGACCTTGAGCACGTTCTGAAATGGTGCGCCACGCTGGTCGCGCGGCCGGAGGTCCGCATGCGCTATGGCGTCTTGTTGATCCAGAAAGAACAAGGCGTCGGCAAAAGCACGCTGATGGAGAAGATTTTGGCGCCTTTGGTCGGATGGCAGAATTGCAGCGTTCCAAGCGAAGAAGCATTAGTTAATAATCAATTCAATTATTGGAAATCGCATAGGCGCTTGGCCCTGGTGCATGAGATCTACGCCGGCGGAAACAAGAAGGCCTACAACACACTAAAAAGCGCTATGACCGATGACCATGTTGATGTGAATATTAAGCACATCCCGCAGTATACGATCGCCAATTGGATACACATAATTGCCGCTTCTAATTCCCGAGTACCGTTACAGATGGCAGAGCAAGATCGCCGCTGGCTTGTGCCTAAGGTGACGGTTGACAAGTGGAACTCCGCCAAGTGGGCCGAGTTCAACAACTGGCTCAGCACTGGGGGGCGGTCGATCATCTACGCTTGGGCTAAGGATTATGTCATCGAGCATGGCCGGGTGACGGAGGCCAATATTGCGCCGATGTCGGCTGTTAAGTTGGAGTTGATCGAAATGTCATTGTCCGAGGGGCAATTGTTGGCGCGTGACCTGGCGCGGGAGGCTGTCCGTAGGGCCGAGAAGGATAAGAAACCGATAGTGTTGAAAGATCGAGAAGTGCGCGAGTGGGCGTCACAACAGCGCCGAATGGACGTGAGTGATCCAAGGCTCGAGAGTTTGCTGACGATCCGCGATGCACTACTGGCGGGTGGCATGACGGAAGTCGGAATGAAGAAGATTATGGGTGTCCGCAACTATCTGTTCTCGACCGGGCACCCGGACTGCGGGCCAGGGTGTGAGCAATGTATGAAGGCAGCGACGACCCCGCCGGCAATGATAGACCCGGAAGGGTGAGTTTGGGGGCTGGGGGCGTTTGCCGCGGTTCGCGGCGTGGGCGCGGGTATCTGCGGCTGGTGGCGGCCGGTAGGGGCCGGGGGCGGAATTGGTCGCAGCTTTTGGGGTTTATAATTATCTACGTTCCTTCCTTCCTTCCTCGAATTTTGGAAAAGCTGAAACGCCCTACAAAATCCGCCCCCGGCCCCTAAATCCGCCCGCGGCGGCTTGCCGGCGCTTCCCCCGCTCGTGTAGCCCGGCCCCGGCCGCCCCGGCGGACACGCCGGGCACCTGTCCCCGGCCCGGCGCGGCCCTCCCGGCAGGCGGGTCTACCCCCTGTCCGGGGCCTCCTGGCCAAAATCGGCAGACCCCTCCCAGAAAAATCTCCGACCACCGATCCCACCCATTCGCACCTCTCCAAACCACCCCGCCGGGCGCCCATCAACCCTGCGCCGCCGCCCCTTGACGGCGAAAACCGCAGCGCGCGCAAACGCGCGCAAGCCCACAAAACTGGGGCTTTTTCGCATGCCGTCCGGTAGGCTTAAGGCCGGCGACCAAGTTTGGAGCCAGGTACCTTGGCCAATTTCGCACGAGTTGCGCCGGCTGGCCGGCCCGCCCCCGCCGCCAAGCCGGCGGCCACCCGCAGCGCCGTGTCCAACGGCAAGCGGCTGCATGTCGTCAGTCCCGGCGATGGAAAATGGGCGCGGCGCTTTGCCGATGTTCTGGGTGAGATCATTGCTGACCTCGGCGGCGCCGACATGCTGTCTGAAGGCCAACGCCAGCTGGCGCGCCGGTGCGCCACCATCGCCCTCGCCTGCGAACGCATGGAAGGCGAAGCCGCCGCCGGCAGCAGCATTGATTTGGAATGCTACGGCCAATTGACCGACCGGCTAGGGCGCGCATTCGCGCGACTGGGGCTGCGCCGGCAAGCGAAGACTGTAACGCTGAATGACTACCTGTCTGCAAGCCAGGAACAAGAGGAGGTCGTTGAGCCCGCGCCGCCATGACACCGGCCATTACCCTTTCGCGTGCGCTCGCTGATCCGGCCCTGTTTGGTCGGACTTTCTCATCACCATCATTCTGGACATGGCGCACAGTCGCCAAGCTCATCGACGGCATTCCGCTGACCGAGCCGCGCGAGATTGAGCTATTCAAGCAATGCACGGGCCGCACAACATTGCCGACCGGCCCTGTGCGGCGGCTCATCGTGCTGGTTGGGCGGCGCGGCGGTAAGGACCGTTTTCTCTCTGCCGTCGCGGTATGGCGCGCGGCGTTGTGCACGGACTGGCGTAAGCATCAGTCCGCGGGCGAGGGCGCTGTCGTCATCCTGCTGGGGGCCGACAAGAAGCAAGCCGCCATCTTGCGGAAGTATTGCGCCGGCCTGTCGGAAGCCCCGTTGCTGACGCAGGAAGTCACCCGCCACACTGGCGAGGTCACCGAGTTCAAAAATGGCGCATCGCTAGAGATCGTCACCAATGACGTAAGGACCGTCCGCGGCCGGTCAGCCATCGCCGTGCTGGGCTCCGAGTGTTGCTACTGGCGGGTAGACGAGCACAGCGCTTCCTCCGACGAGGAAGTGGTGGGCGCAGCCGAACCGTCAATGGCCATGTGCCCGGACGGCGGCTTGTTGCTGTTGGGCTCTTCCGTCTATCGCAAGCGCGGCTATATGTACCGGCAATTCAAGGAATTGCACGGCCGCGCTGACACTGAGGACATTGTATGGTTCGCGCCCAGCGCAGTGATGAACCCGCGACTACCGACGCAGGTCATCGAGCGCGCGCTGGCCAAAGATGCGCCCAAGGCGCGGGCGGAATTTCTCAATGTGTGGCGCGAGGACTTGTCCGACTTCATCCCGTTGGACGTGGTCGAGGCCTGCACCGATCGCGGCATCTATGAACGCGCTCCGCAGCGCGGCGTTCAGTATGTCGCCTACACCGATGCGGCCGGCGGCACGGGCACTGACAGCTTCGCCTTAGCCATCGCCCATCGTGCGGCGCCCTGTGCGCTTGACCTCGTGCGCGAGCGCAAGCCGCGCTTTGTACCGGCACAAGTGATTGCCGAATATGCCGACATCTTGAAATCCTACGGCATCGACAAGGTGTCGGGCGATAAATACGCGGGCGGTTTTCATTCCAGCGAGTGGAAGGCCCACGGCATTGAGTTTGTCCCCAGCGAGCGCACGACGAGCGAGAACTATCTGGCCGCGTTGCCTCTGCTGCTGGCCGGGCGCGTGCGCCTCATCGACAACGCGACATTACGCAATCAGTTGTCGGCCTTGGAGCGCCGTGTCGGCGCCAGCGACCACGAACGGGTGGACCACCCCGCCCACGCTTCCGCCCACGACGACGTGTCCTGTGCGGCGGCCGGGGCGTGCGTGGCGGCTGCGGCGCCGGATGAGGTCGCCGAATATCTGAATGGCGGCTTGTTTGAGCCGCACGGCAGCGATGACCCTGCCGACGACACCGCTGCTTTTCTGCATCAGCAACTCAGGTGGAGAATCTACGCGTTAAGCGGTGGGCGCTGCCTACCGTGAATCTATAAAGGAGAAGCAAATGGAACAGAGACGACGACATCGCGACTTCAAGGATTATCGCCTCCGCGAGGACATCGATGATCCAAACGTGCTGCGGGACGGCGAACGAATGAGAGTGCCGATGATGATGGCCGACAGTGGCGACGCAGCCGACGGCCATGTCCTGCTTGACGATCATCAGCCCGGGCACTATCGCCCAAAAGATCAGGCCGCGCTTGACGCCAAAGAACAAGCTTATCGTGAGCGGGCGCGGGATGACGAAATCGCTTGGCGGTCCCCGCCACTCTACACCCCGCCACCTACCCCGCCATCCGCGACCACGGGCGCCTTGCCCTTTGCCGCGCGGCCGTTCCACGCGGCCCGCCTCGGCGACATCTGCACAGTCCATGGCGGCGCCGACGAAGGTGCCTCCGGTCATTTGGTGGAGGACGGTCACGGCGCGCTCGTCTGTGTTCCCGATCGGCGCCGCACCGACGCAATGCCTCGCGCGGACGATCATCACCTCATGGATGATCGTTTTATCGAAAATGACCGGGCAGAGACCGCCCGCGCCTATGCCGCGTACGATGCAGAACAGGCCGACGCATGGAGGAACCGATGACCGCGCCGCTCGACAAACGCATTGCGGCGGCGCTGACCAACGATGAGGTCACGTCCGCGCATTTGCAGGCCTTGATCGAAGAGGTCGAGGCTGCGTTGCCCACCGCGACGACGGCGGCCACGGCCGCCCGCGCCCGGGCGCTCGACCCGACAGTGACCAACGCCGCCGTAGCGCGCTCGGTCGCCGAGGAAGCCGCGTTCACTGTGCAGCGGTTGACGGCGGCGAGGCCGCAGTTGGCGGCCCGGGACGCAGAGGTGCGGGCGCAAGAGGAGCGCGACGCGTGGTTGCCGCGTTGCGAGGCAGTTCAGGACGAGGTCGCCGCGGCCGCGGCCGAATTCGCCGAGACCTACCGTGACTGCGTGGCCCGTTTGGTCGCTGCATTTCAGCGCGCCGCGGCCATTGATCAAAGAGTGCAGCAAATCAACAGCAGCGCGCCGCGCGGCGAGCATCGGCGCCTGTTGGGCGTTGAACTGAGCGCGCGCGGGCTTGCGAATTTCACCATCGCGGTTCCGTCTCTCGCCAAGATGGCGCAGCTGCCGCAATTCGAGAACAGCGGTCGTATGGCATGGCCGCCGCGCGTGGTCCCTGACAGTGTGCACATCGCCGAGAACGTGGCGCGGGCAGTGGGGCGGATGCCTAGTCCGGTCCATGACCTGCCGGGGTATCACGCGGCACAGGACGCGGGCCGGCGGGAGGAGGCCGAACACACTGCGGCCCATTACCGTCGCTTGAACGCAGATCGCGCGGAACAAGAGCGCACCGCGCGCATCGCACGCGCCACCGAACAGGAGGCCACGTAGGTTCCCGGCCGCCGGCTGTTCTGCATCCGGTGCGGCGGCTCCCCGGCGTTCTCCCCCGAACGATCGGTCACGGGGGTCTTGGGCCGGGGCGGTCAAGTCGTGAGTGACCGTATGACAACCGCGACAGCCCGCGGCCGTTACAACTCGCCGGCGCGGCGGGCCACAACAACGGCTCTGGCTGTTCTCCTCTTGCGGCCAGGGCCACCCCCCCCGCCCCGCAGCCTCAGCCCAGAAGGTTGCGGGCGGACCCGGGCGGCGCGCTGGGCCGCCGCCCGTTTCTCTTTTTTGTTTGATGGAGACAGACATGTTGATGATCAATGGCAAAACGTTCGTCAGTATTGACGGCTTGACCCCGGCGCAGGCGATCGCCGTCGAGATGGCCACGCGCTGCGCCCCGCGGGCGTGGCACGACAATCTCATCGTCGACATAAGCACCGCGCTGGGCGGGGCGCCGCCCTACGCCAATGCGGCTGTGTCCGCCGCCATGCTCACCGCGCTGAGCGCCCTAGGCATTAACTCACCGCTCTTGCCGCCATGAGTATGTCGCGGCAGAGGGGAGTTGATGGAATGCACACGGTCTGGTACAAAGCTCGAATATGGACCTTACCGAGTTCTTCCAGACGCCACTCGGCCGCTTCCTGTGCGCGATGTTCGGCGCTTTTGTTCTTTACGCCCTCAATCTTTTGAACAATAGGCAACCGTTCTCGCTGTTTAGGGTGCTTCAAGTTTCAATGGACGCCCGGCCCTGGGTTACCTTGGTCGACATGCTGATCTCCTCCGCGATGGGCGCGGGGGTTGTCTTTCTAATCGTCTACCCCACTTCAGCATCAGAAGCGGGAACCGCAGGATTGGGATTAACTGGCATCTTATCCGCTTTCGGTAAAGACGCCCGAAGGAGGTGACCTCCTATGAGTGATCCGCTCAAGTATGAAAGCACCTATAAATTTCCGGTATTATGGCACAAACGCCATAATACCGTTATTGGGAGCACTGCGGCCGTCGTAGCCGCTCTGGGGGTAGCCGTGGCCAGCACTGCGCCAATTGCAGCGGTCGTAATGACCGGGGGAGGGGCAATGATTGCTGCAGGCGCGCTGTATCGTAAGCTTACACAAGAGCAGAAGAACGACGAGAAGCCCTAAAGTCTCTGGTGATCCGAAAGAATGCCCTAGCTAGGCACTACGTCGCAGTCACGGGCTGTTGGATCAACGCAACGCCGCGCCGGCCCCGCGCCGCCGCCGGCTGGGGGCGGGCGGCTTCTTCATGCCGGCGACGAGGGATGCCAGTTCATTAGCCGTCAGCACCCGGCTCACGGCCCCGGGCGGCGCCCGCGCCGCTGGCGCGGTTTACCCGACGGCCATCGAGGAAGGTCCCTAGCTCTAGCCACGCGGCGGCCATGCGCGCGTGAGCGACGGAGAATCCCATCGAGGATCACCACGCGCACTCTGCCCATCACGCCGGTAACGCAACAAGAACACCCGCGCTGTGTAGGGGGTGGGCCTATGGCGGCGAAAGGGGCACCGTCGCCACTTCGGGGATTGGCAAAGGGCGTGTACAGCAACGCCCACTAACAGAATGCTTATCCTTCCTAGGGGCTCGCGGCTTCCTCAAAGCCTAAAGCCGCCCGGATCGAGCGGCGAGAGCCCCGGCCCTAGAGCCGGGGCTTTTGTTTTGGGAGCTTGGTCAGGTCCGCTTTGCCCCGATAGCGACCGATGCGCAGACATCGCAGGTTGGCAGCTTAGTGCCAGCAGCGCTCATGCGACAGGTCTGCGAACTGCACAACTGCGAACTCCGCCGGGGTCATCGTAGAACTTGGTTTGTTGCGTCACGAGATACGGTAAAAGGGTCCATGGCAAACAAGGATCACGACGACGCCGTAGGACGCTCGCGCCGCCTCAGTGACGCGGCCAACAAGGAAGGGCACGTTGCCTTCCTCAAGCACGGCGTCAAGCACGGATTGGCTGACTGGAATGCATGGCGTGAGGACGATCTGGACGATGCGGACCTCAGGGGGGCGGACCTCGGGGG
>Ga0210405_10003743_pt1 | contig 14661 bp, 25 predicted proteins | sample IncBWH11MmetaG_FD_155492 | JGI IMG/M metagenome (GOLD analysis project Ga0210405, IMG submission 155492) | Forest soil microbial communities from Barre Woods Harvard Forest LTER site, Petersham, Massachusetts, United States - Inc-BW-H-11-M | ecosystem: Environmental > Terrestrial > Soil >... | reverse complement strand
CGTCGCCTATGCCACTCATTGCCTGCAACTGGCAAAGGTTGCAGCCGATAACCAATCTCGCGCCGTCCTCAGAGAGATGGCTGCGGAGTGGTTGAAGCTGGCGGAAGTAGCAGGCGAAACCGACGGTGCGTCATAGCGATCAGGGCCGGCGATTACGGGAGGCTGTTCTCTCTTGCCATCGACCTTCGGCTGCGGTTGGATACCCGCGGTCTGGGGATCAGCAAAATGCGCGCTCTGGGAATCGTGGTGCTAGGCGCCGCGTTGGGCGGCTGCAGCGTTTGGGGGCGTGAATGCCGGGGGCCAAATACAAAGTCATAGCAGTTGGACCGCAGATTGCGGCCACCGCAACTGCGCCAGTTTTTGTCAGCATCGCGGGCGTCGGCAAAAAGGTGATTCCCAATCAACCGTATATTGTGGCTAACGAACTGGTATGTTCAAACATCGCCAGATTGCTACTGCTACCGTGCCCCCCAGGAGCATTGATGGAAAGCGAAAACTCCACTTACTTTTTCTCTCTGGACTTTAATCTCGCGGGCCAAGCGCTGCCCCCGGTGTCGCCGTTGTTGATCGTTCAAAGCTTTACGGATCTTGCGTGGGGTATCATTGTATTCGACGCATTGGTGATGAACGGTGATCGTCACAACCATAATATTGCTCACGATGCCACGACCAATCGGGTTCAAATCTTCGACCACAGCCATGCATACCTGACACCCGGCGGTGATATCGACCAGACGCTTGCCGCGAGAACTGCTAACCTGGCGCTGGGCGCCCATTGTTTGGCACAGGAAATTAACACAACCATTGGCCTCAGTCCCTGGATTGAAAAAGTGAAACAAATCCCGGACTATTTCATTGAAGGCCTCGTTGAGGCGGGGTGCGGCTGCGGAATTCCGCCCGATCGTAAAGACTTGTTAGTTTCATTCATGAAGGATAGGCGAGACAACCTCGGAAGCCTTTTCAGTGCCAATATGGCGAACTTTCCAAAGGTACCCACGCCATGACCAAATATTGGATCGCGAAGTACATAGAAGATCCGATGCGAAACGAACCCCGCAATATCGGCATTTTTGTTGAGCACAACGGCGTTAGAGCCGCACGATTTGTTGGAGAACGTGAAGACGGAACTTTTGATGCGCGGAAGTTGGGAAACAAGTTCACGTTTCCGAACGTCTATACCCAATGGCGCACGTATTGGCGACGTGAAATGTTCGCCGGCTGGGATGCTCTGGCTAGCACAAAAACTGCGAACTATTTTGTGGAGCTAGGTGGCGAGGTCTCAGATGTAGGCGCAGACACGGCCGATGAGGTCTGCTCGTTTCTTTTTCATCTGTTGATCGGTGGAGGCGCCATCGACGCTTATAATTGGAATATCGACGAGGACGGCAACGTCGCTTTAGCCACGGAAATAACGGCGACGCTGGATCATCTTCAACTGCTTGAAAACGAGCGAGCGCTGTTCGCGAGGCATCCTGTCGTTAAGGAGCGTCCGGTTGCGGGGCACCACGTCACACATACACCTTCGTTTTCGCAACGAAACGGCAGATTATATGTTTTCGACCATATCGATTTGAACGGAACGCGCCCGACCAAGATAAAAGAGCGCGCTGGCCTTCTTGGATATATGTTCTCTGACATTCGCGCCGCGGAGAAAGACCTGCAAGCTTACTCTTTAGTTCGGCCGTCGACGGAGAATGCATCGGACGCCATCGACTATGCAAAGAAGGTTCTCGGAAGCGAATCAAGCGTCGTGAATTGGCTTGACGAGAACGCGCGAGGCGCTTTCCTTGAAGAGCGTCGCAAGGTCGCCGACGCCGCCTAACCGCACCAACCTTTAGGGTGCGATTTCGCGGCTGATCTCGGCTGCCGGATGGTTTCAAGACGGAATTCGACAAAAAGGGCTGGCGGCATTGAAGGCCAACCGTTGCCGCGCGGTCGGCAGCTCGTGACGCTACAGGATGCCGGGGAATACATCACCAAACTACCCAAAACAGAAAACGACACCGAGCCGTGGCAGGCCGCGATGGAGGCGCTGTTACTGGTTGCAGACCATGGCGGGCCCACGATGTTTGCTCGCATCGGAATGATGCGGGCGTTGAATCGTCACGTCGAACGTGTGTTTGATCCGACGCGAAAGAATGTATGGCGGAAAGCAATGGGGCGGACGTGACGTCCAGCCACACTTCACGTCAGCGGATATGTCTCGTTGTAAATGTCCCGTACTGATCGACCGTTGAACGTCCAATAAGGTCCGGGCTGTACACTGTAGTCCAAGCGCAGCAATGTGCGCGTTGCCGCAGTGAGCGACATGTCGACGTCGTTCAATTTCACCTTTTTTGGTGTCGATACGAGGACCGAAGCATCGCTTTCAGTGAACAACAATTGCGATCCAATAGGGATGCCCATTTCCTCAAAATTTAGGTTGGGACGACGACGAGCGGCAAATTGATTGCCGGCGTCAACCTCTTGAGCGCCGATTGGACTAATCGCCGTCGCCATGCCCGACTTCATACGTCCAGTTAAATCCGGGTCCCTTCATATTGCGTCTTGTGGCACGAAGATGGGCGATGAATGCAGGGCCCCCTACCGAAGCCGTGATCTTCGTTTGGCATCTTTGCCCGAACGCCGTTCTATAAAATGCAGTCCCCCATATATGCAGCCGCAAAGTATCGGCCTCAAGGGCCGCATCATTTTGCGGATACAACTAAGGGAAGCATTCTGAATCAGCCGCTCCTAGGGTACGGTATTCATGGAGTGATGGCATGGGTGAATCAGAGACGGCGGTTGCTGGGCCGCCTTGGTACCAAAGCACCCTATTATGGGGATGCATCGGGGCATTCTTGGCCATCGTCGTTACCGTGGTGGCGACCATGGTAAAGGACATCCGGTGGCTATTATTAGCGGCGTGGCCCTTTGCGGTCTTCGCCGCATGGGAGTTTGCTCGTACTTGGTCAAACCGAAGGACTGTAGTGTGGTCGATTTCCTTTTCGGCCACGATCATAATCGGAGCGTTATTAGGATGGCTGTATTTAGCGCTAGCTCCGAAAGAAGAACAGACCACAGAGAAGCCAAGACCTCCCATCGCACAACCCTCACCACCCTCTGAGCCTTGGGTTAGTGAGGAAGAGGCACAGAAAGCAAAGAAAGACGGTCGGGTATTGCTACCGTTCAGGCCATCTGAATTAAGCAGCATGAACTATAGGATGGGGTCTGAGGGCACCGAAGCCTATGTGGGTACATGGGTGAAAATCGACGATCTGCTCCTAATGGTTTCTGCCGACAAAGACAAAAAGGACTCTCTAAGAGTAAGAATTCTTCAGCCGATTTGGAGTGCCATACTAATCTTTGACGCGAAAAAATGGGGCGATCAGCTTCGCGCATTAAATCCGAATGCGGGGGCGAAAGTGCGCGCACTTTGCCAACTCGCAAAGTACGACAAGGAGTCCGGCAACACAGATATGTCCGTGCCTAAATTTGTCGGGTCCAATTGCGAGTTATTCTAGATTTCCTCTAGAACCACGCCCCCGATTCCATTCCGGCAGCTCACCCCTACGCGCCGCCAGGGCGGCGCGGAGCTTGTCATTGGCCTGAAATGGTTGAGTCATGACGGGCTTACTCCTTATCATCCGGGATCTTGCTTGCGAGGATCAGCCAAGCTTTAGCAGCGTTCTGAAGCTTCCTGCGATGGTGTGGTTCGCGCTCTGCCTGTGCAAGTTTCTCGGCCGCCTTCGCTTCGCACTCGGCTTTTGTGAACATGGTTCACCCTCCATTTTGAGGGCCATTCGATCACGAACGAAAAGTGCCGTCTGGTCAAAACAGAACAGCGGCCAATTGAGGCGGCCTTACCGCTCTTACTCGGGCGGGCGCAATCCAGGCGATGTAAGCCACTCAGTTATATGAGCCCCAATTTCGTCTTGCCGCGCCTTTCGCAACAGGGTCTCTCGTTCTGAACCTGGTGGAAGTCTCTTAGCCTTCTCTCGAAGAAGTTTAGCTTCCTCGGCGAGACGTTCTTCCAACGAGAGTATGTCTTTGAACTGGCGACGCTCCATGACACAACCTCCGTGCTTACGGGTCCTAACCGTAGGGTTTGCACTACTGATCCTAATATGCCGCCGCCGGGAGATCAGTTCCGAAGTGAACATTCAAATCAGGCCACTGCGAAATTCAAATTAGGCCACAAGGGGTAAAACAGGCCATCACCGAGGTCCTGGTACTGGCCGAAATAGGCCACTCGCGATTTCAAATCAGGCCACTAAGTGAAATCCCTCACATTCCCAGTAAGCCGCATTGGGGTATGTTGCAGTGCCCTCGGTTCTCGGCCCCCAAAGCTAACCGTGGGCAGGCGGCCCCGGCGCGCCCCTCAGTGTGACGGGGTCGTCCTCGTGACGCTCGGAACGTTCGGCATTGGTACCGAATCATCGATACGTGCCGGTAAGCCCCCTTCGGCACAACCCCAAAGACGGCCTCAGCGCGCCCAGTGCTGGGGCCGTTTCTTTCGGGCCGCTCGCAGATTTAAAACAGGCCACCAAACACAACACCGCCTAGCGGAGTATGTTCGCTAGGCGGTGCCGGCACGGCAAGGTCGGGCGCTGAAATCCCGGCATCCCAAGGTAGCATGAAGGAATTAAAGTCTTGGTGAGGCCACGGTATGTTGAACATCATCCATAAGGAATGACTGACGACTCGGCAGATTGTCGATGTGCCGCCAACACGGCATTCCAAAAGACGGCCTCAGCCATGCCCCCCATGCTGGGGCCGTTTCCGTGGCACTCGCGCCGTGGAACCAGCGCAGAACGCAAGATGGTGACCGTATGGATGCGGCGGTGCAGTGAAAGAGGCCGCCAACTGAGGCGGCCCTTACGGCTTTTCTATGCTTTCGATCTCCGCTGCCCGAACGATATATTCGGCGGCAAGCTTGCGAAGTGCTGCTTGTGTTTCAGGATCGACTATGGCGCGGGCGAGCCGTTCGCACTTGTTGGCCTGACCTCGCAAGTAGATGGATCGTTCGGACATGGGGCGACCTCAGCTGAGGCCACATTAGGCCAAAGACCTAAATCGAGTCTGAGCAAAACAGCTCACCTTTACTCTGGCGGCCTTAGTTCGCTCTTGAGCCAGCCAGCCATTTTGTTCGATTTCATTGGGTCTTTTGTCAGCGCCTTGTAAGCCAGTTCGCACTTGGGACATTCAAATGTCCGCAAATCGGGACCAGCAACGCTGGCCTCGACACCGGCCAGCATCATGCGAATCTGGCACTTGGGGCAGCGAGGCTGCTCGATCATGCGAGGGGAATGAGATTCCAGCATGTGGTGCACTCCCTTGGATCAGGCGGGAGCGCAACACTCTCAGTCACCGATAACAGCCGAGGGCGGGACGGTGATCTGGTATCCTACACCGGCAAATATGGCCGGAAGCCGACGTTAAAGTGTAATCTGGGACACGATTTCAATCGGCTAAATTGAAACTAGGCCACTGCGAAATTCAAATTAGGCCAACAGGGGTTAGGTCTCAACGCCACAATGCGCAGTTTCGGGAGGAACTATCTTGCCGAAAACGGATTAAAATGATGGCGACGCAAGACGCAAAAGGAGTCCTGCCATGCGCTTGCAGACATATCGAGACAAGAGCCACACGTGGCACGTCGACCTGATCAGCGGGGGCAAGCACCCAAGGTCAATCGACCTAGTGGTCATCCTGATTTCAATTCTGTTGGTGGTTGGCGCCGTCTGTGCCCTCATAGCGGTCGTCGATGCGAATGGCACCGTCGGTTTGGCCCGCTGGGTCCGCTAAAATTTGCGGACGTAAAAATCCCGGCTCAGGCCTTGGGTTTATGCTTCATCAACAGTTCGGCAGATCAAACTGCCACACCCCGACCACCCCGACGCCCACCTGTTGCGTGGTAACGGTGGTATTGGTGTCGTTCAGCTTTCGGGTTTCGGTGATCGGTATCAGCCGCTCGTGAGTTCCAAGATGCCGGACGGTGTGACCAGCCTCGGACAGCAAATCCGGCAGTTTCGAATCCATCTGGCATTCAAGCCTGATGGGAGAAACATCGGGCTGGCTCACGATCCAGCCGCCTTCCTGCATGATGTACTTATTCAATTTTGACCATAGGTTGCGCTCCTCGCGGCTTGGGCTTTTGGGTTTGGGGCGCATCAATTCAAGGTCCGACTAGTGTGACAATGCGCCCGCGTTCGCGACCACAGCGCGGGGATGGACTTCAAACGTCTCGCAAAACTCGGCAATGACCTGAATGTCATAAGCTGCATCAATGCCGCTGAGCCGGGACACCAAGTTTGTCCAGATCGGCGCACAATTCAAAAAATGAGTTTTGCCATCGCAGTGTTCGCACTTCTTCGCCATTCGGTTCACCCGGCTTGCAGAAAAGTTGCGGAGACAGTGCCGGTGGATGATCCAGAAACGACATTCAGCCGGATCGCACTGACCGGGAAACCAAAGCTGGCCAGAGCGTTGCTGGTGGCCGCTGAGAGGGCGCTGGAAAACCATGTCGCTGCGCTTGAAATGAATGAGCTTGAGCCTGCATCGAGGCTGGCCTCGATATTGTAGGTATCCATCAGATGCTGAACCAGACCAGCGAAGTAGCCAAGTTGGGCGGCGGTTTATCTTATCAAGACCACATCGATCAAATCCGCAAGCTCGCACAGGCAAAGGCCAAAGGTGATTATTCGGGACGACCATAATGGGCATTATCAGGGATTGGGCAGCCGCTACCGGAGGCCAGCAAGGCATTCCGGCTAAAACCGGCAGAACCCTCCGGACGGTTCTCGGGCAGATGTATCAAGAGGCGCTGGCAGAGACGTGCGGCAACCACGGCGACGCCGAAATCAAGCTGGTCGAGTCGATCAATCTTGATCGGAGGTTCGATCCATACCAGACCGACCGACTCGTTAGTCGCTTCAGGGATTGTTATCAAAACGGGTCTTTCCTCGACTTTGAAGACCCCTGTTCTGAAAGGCGGAGCCCCACGTCCGGGCGGTTTGATCGGGCACTCTCGCAAGCTGGAGTAGCCTCCGTAATACAGACTATGGCGGTGGATGGCGTAGGGAAACTCACTGGTAACGGACGATGCCGGACACTACCGGAGGATTAATTACATGAAAAAGCTGATCGAGATTGAGGAAAAAGTCGGATTTACCCGCGCACAGCATGAAGCGCTGGAAGACGCGCTCGCCGTGACCGGCATGAGGGCGTCGCAATGGGTACGTTTGGCTGCGGCAGAAAAGCTGATAACTCAGGGCTTGACGCTGGCCCACGGCCACAACCACGTCCATGACAGCGAGGAATTTCATTCGAGTGTCCAGCACTATTTCAACTCCCTGAAGCCCCCGGCAGTCGAAAAGAATGAGCCGAAAAAACTTAATCATGATGAGGATTGGGATGAGCGCACAGACAACCGCAACGTGAGTGCCCCGCCCAGCCGCGAGGTGCCTTCCGCCAGTTATCCTGACCGTCCGGGGAGAATCACACTCTCAGCCGAGCAATTGGACATGGCTAGGCGTTTGAATCAGGAGCCCGTCGAATATGCCCGAGGGCTTCTGGCAATGCGTGAACGCGACAAAGAGTTCGGGCGATGAGTTTCGTCCAGTATGGTCATCAAACCGAAGCTGAGCGAGCGGCAGATCAACGGCAGCGGGATGCCATGGACCTTATAAAACGGATTTCTCAGCACCAAGCCTGCATCGTCTCGCAGTTGGAAATGTTAGTCAGAGGTCATCCGCCTGACGCCATCAGGGCAAGGATTGCCCAAGAGGCCGTCGAGTACGGTCTTTTGCTTGAGCAACTAATGGGGTCCGCGCAACATCGGCTGACGGGAACCCGACGATGACCGCGAGTGATAATACACAGGAAAAACAGAGCGGCTTAACCCCTTGGGAAAAGGGCCAGTCAGGCAATCCCGCCGGCCGCCCGCGTGGCAGTAGGAACAAGCTGGGACAAGATTTCATCAATGCTTATGCCGATGAATTCGAGGCGCATGGCCGGGAAGCCGTCAGGAAGCTGCGCGAAACCGATCCCGCTACATTCCTCAAGATCCTCGCCAACATTCTCCCCAAACAACCGGAGACCAGTTTGACGGTGAGTGTGTTCGCGGCCCCGGAGTTGCAAGACTTGGCTGATTTCACGGCAGCATGGAAACTGGTGCGAAGGGCGCAGCAATTCATTGGCGTCGATCCAACCATGTTGATCGAGGGGCCAGCGCTGATTGATGTTGAACCCGAGCGACGGGACGCGGAGTTTTCTGAGGAATCCAATGGCTGAGGAAACAGACCTTGATCCATTTACGGAGTTCAGCGACTGCACCGCTATTTACGCCTTTTTTCACAGCACGTTTGGCGACGATGGCTTGCGCGAACTGCTTTCACTGGTGGTCGGGCTCGATCAGGAAAGTCTACTGCGGGATGCCGCTGCATTGGCGGAAATGGGACTGCTAAACACCGCTGAGATCGTAGCCGAACATGCCGCCAGTATCGCTCCCGAGACCAACCCATTCCCTGAAAACACCGGCGATTGGCGCAACTGGAACCGCCGCCATAAGCAGGATTTCACAGGCTTTCTATCTGAACGATGAAGATCGAGCCGACAGGGTGCGGCATTCGCCTCAGGCAAGTAGCAAGAGTTAAGGCCAACCGAGGTTGAGAAATAGGGCCCCGGAGATCGCTGGGAGGAGAACATCACCTCCGAGGCCCACATCGTTGCCGGAAGTACATCCGTTCCGGCCTTGATGGTGCTGATAGTAGCACAGTACCGCTACTTAATACCGAGCCCACCAAACCACCGCCAACCACGGCGTTAAGCCCGTCACCCAGATAGCCACCGTCATCCAGTCGGCCCTAAGGAATCTTCGCTGCATCGGTCCCCTCCGACGTACGAGGAAATCCCACCAGCTCCACCTATATTTACCGAGGGTTATTGAGGCTCAAAAAGGGCGAGTTTTTAGCTGGAAATGGGCTATTTTGAATGGGTACCGCCTCGTCCCGGCCCCGAAATTTCCGTTTTGTGTTACAATTCTTCGTCGCTGGTTCCCGGATGTACGGAATCCGCCCATAACGCGTCAAAGCCTCACCCATGGGCCTTGGCGCGTTTTAGTCTCACAGCCTCGCCAGTGTCCGCTTCACCTGCATCGCCGACCACGCGCCCTGGGCGCGTGCCGTGGGGATACCGGCCTTGTTCAAGCCCCTTGCAATGGCCCCAAGTGACTCAGCGCCGCTTGCCTGATCGTCCATCCGCGAGGAGACGATGGATTGCCGGCTGCGCTGTTCAGTGGCCACGGGCTGGAGATGGGCTTCGCCTTTAAAGCAGCCTACGAGGCGGCAGAGGCCTTCAGTCGCCTTTACGCCCAGAGGTGCCCCGGCGCAGGCTTCCTGAAGACAATTCTGCTGCGACGAATCGGTTCGTCGGCCCTCGCAGGGCTTGAGACAGCCAGGCGCCTGCTCAACCGCATCGAGGAACCCCTCCTTTCCGAGGATGAAATCGGCGACGAGGGTGAGCCTCGCGATACCGCGCCTCCCGATCCGCAAGAGATCGACTACTTACGCGAAGTCGAGCGCAATCTCGCTGCGGTCATTGATGGATCTGATGTTGACCCGAAGGTTAAGGTGATCCTTCATTTCCTGCTGGAACGCCGCTGGCTCGAGGACAATGGTGCGATCATTTTCAGTCAGTATCGGACTACGGCCGAGTGGGTCCTAGATTCGCTCTGCGAAACGTTTCCCGATGAGCCTGTTGCCTTATACGCGGGTGGCGCTGCATCATTTGTCTCCCGGGGCAGTGAACGGGGGACCGCTACCCGTGAGCAGATTAAACGCCGCATTCAGGATGGCGAAATCAGGCTCGTCTGCGCCACAGACGCCGCTTGCGAGGGCCTGAACCTTCAGCGTCTCGGCGCACAGGTGAACGTCGATATGCCGTGGAACCCATCGCGGCTTGAACAGCGTAAGGGACGTGTGCAGCGGATCGGCCAAATCCGAGATGACGTGCACGTTCTGAACCTGCGTTACGCGGGCACGGTTGAGGACGATGTCTATACCGCCCTGTCGAATCGGTTCGGGGACATTTTCTCGGTTCTTGGACAACTGCCAGACGCCTTTGAGGACGACTGGATCGCGGCGATCCTCAAGGATCGATCTGCCCTTATTAACTTTTCGCAGCGGGTGGAAACTACGAAGCCCGCGATGGAGCTTCGCTACAACCAGGATATGGATGACCGTGGCCTCGACTGGGAATACACAGAACGCGTTTTATCATCTCGTGATCTAGACGAGTGGATGCGTCAGGGGTGGTAAAGCGCAGTGTTTATGCGCGGAACTCGAGATCGATGGTTAACATTGGTTAACTGGTTATTTCCGCATCCGTTGGCGGAGGCATGATCCCGAACGAGCCGCCGATTAGCGCGGCTTTTTCAAAAGCCCAGCATTAAAGCTAGAAGGTCGTTATGTTTGGTTATGGGGTTATCCTCCTGTTTCTCTCCTTCGGCCCCTGCTGATTGCGGGCCCCGTCGAAAAACAGGGGTTTGGCTGGGTCCGGCCTGGTGCCGGGCGGCCTGCCTCTCGATTTTCAGATTTACGGGTATAATCTGGGGGCGGGATTTCCTCAGATGTAAAGGATTGATCCCGAACAGATAGCCCGCCAGTGACTCAGAAATGGCTCTCTGGCGGGTTATTTCCTAACTGACGGCCATCTAGCGCAGCATCAGTCTGACAGCCGTTGGCGCATAGGGCGTGCCGTTACTGGTAACATGACCGCGCCTTGCCAGTGTCGCCGATACAGCCCGGAGTGACGGTGCATCCTTGCCTTTGGGCTTGCGGGCCAGCTTGCGGGCCAGTTCGATGGTTTCCGGCCTTGTCTCGGAAAGAGCTTTTCGGCCCTCGACCTTTGCCCCTGTACGGCGCTTGCGCTCTCTGGCGCCCCGGAGCTTGGCCACTAACATGGCTTTCTCAAACTCGCTTACCGCACCAAGAATCTGCCGGATCAAGCGGGCTGTTGGCGTGTCATCCAGAAACGCGGTCGGCTATCGGAGGCGATCAGGTCAATGCCCCGCGCCTTGAGCATGGCGAAACCAACCTCTTGCACCATGAGGTCACGGGCGAACCGGTTGGCGGTTTCCAAGATGATGGTTTTGGTGCCGTTCGCTTCCAGCGCTTCCAGCATGGCGGCGAAGCCGGGGCGGGTTTCGATAGGATCACCGCCCTTCACCACTTCATCGTAATAGGTGCCGATGATTTTAATCCCTGCCTGCCTGGTATAGGTCTCAATGGCTGCCAGTTGCCGCTTGTCGCTGTCCTTATCCTCGCCGATGTTGGCGGCCGATGAGGTTCGGAGATAGGCGAATGCAGTACTCTTTTTCTGAGTCTTTCCCATGGTTTACTCCAATGGCTGTATTTGTTTCCTCGGAATTCGATACACATATAGCACAAAGAAAGGCGCCAATTGCGGCCCCCATAGAATCGGGTGGTTAGTGTGCCGCAGGTGGAGACCGGCGAACGTGGCGACTGCTAACGCAGCGGCAACACTGATCAGCGCGATTTCTAACGGGCGTATGGCAATCGAGGTCAACAGGATTTCAATCCAAGTCATGATGGTTCTCCATTGAAGGATGGCGGGGCATTTGCGCCCCGCAGTAACGGCATGATTTATTGGGGATGAAGTTCGGTGACGTTGGCGGACTTCTGCCGCTTATCAGCCGCCTCGCTCTGCGCCTTCATGGCCCCGATCTCTTCCTTGGACAGAGGGCGGACTTGGGATTGATGCCAAAGCCGCAAGCCGCCAACCCTCACCGCCTTGCTTTTCTCAAGCGGCCGATAGCCCTTTTCCGTCCATTTGCGGAATGTGAGGACGTTGATGTGAGGTTGAATGTCTTTGATGCCAAGCCGTTTGAAGGCTCGGATCGTGGCCTGTAGGTTCTCAGCAGACTTCGATGGTTTGTCATTGGTGGCGGGCTTTGCTGCACGTTGTTGTTCCGCCATGGCCTGCAGAAGCTCGGCCCTTTGTGCGGCTAGAGCCGTGGCAACCGCCTCGGCCATGATGGCCTTGAGCGTCGGATCGTTCAAATCGAATGATGCAGGGCGGACTTCGGTGGTGTCAGACTTGCGAGCCATGATGCAACTCCGTGCTTCATGTTCAGCCAATCGTCGGAACGTCCCAATCCGATTGATGGGGTTCTGATTGGCCGAAAGCCTTGTGCGCATTCTTTACGCTTGGAATAACAAGTGCTTTCGTAAGAAACGAAGCGAAGCGAAGTGCAAGCACTTGTTATTCCAGTAAAGAACAGATGATAAGAACTGCTGTGCAGGCGCATGACGCAGGCGGGCGCGTGTAAGTAATCACACACGCAGACGTGCGGTTGGTACATCCCGCCTGCCGGCGAAATACCTGGGCTATGGGGGTTGGGGCGCGGGGGCCGGGGCTATGTTGTTCAACAACATAGAACAGCGTGGCGTGACAGAACTGGCTGCTGTTGCTGGTGCTGCTGCTAGAGCAGCAGATGCGATGTCGAGCGATCAGATCGGATGTGTTTTTGAATGTGGGCCCAAGCTACTCCGGGGGCACCCGCCTATTAGATCGCCCGCGCCGGGGGAGGAAATCTCCCGGTGAATCGAGATTTGCGAAAAAAATTATCAAAAAAAATTCGGAAGAAGCTGCGAATGGAACGATGGCTGGGCTGTCACCGTTCCGCGAACAAGCGATGTCTGCTTTGCCCCGACAACGGACTCAAGTGGGACATCGCGCCATGTCCGTTTCGTGCCAGAATCAGACATTGGTCGACCGCGCCACCTCATCTTCGTCAGCCCTAGGCACTCGCAGCCAAAGGCGTAGACTGGCCTCGACCAATCTAGGAGGAAAACTTGGCGATCGAGCGGCCAAACCGACGGCTGACGACGATCCTCGCGGCCGACGCAGTCGGCTATAGTCGGCTTGTGGGAACTGACGAGGAAGGTACGCTCAAGCACCTCCGGGCCCTCCGTAAGGACCTGATCGATCCAATGATCGCCGCCCATCGCGGGCGCATGGTCAAGACGACGGGAGATGGCTTCCTAGTCGAGTACGCCTCGGTTGTGGATGCTGTTCGTTCGGCGGTCGAAATGCAGCGGGCTATGGCTGACAGCAATGCTGGTCTGGCGCCGGACAAGCGCATCGAGTTCCGCTTCGGCATCAATCTCGGTGATGTGGTCGTGGAGGACGATGGCGACCTTATGGGCGACGGCGTCAATGTGGCGGCGCGATTGGAGGGGATCGCCGAGCCTGGTGGTATTTGCCTGTCTGGCGCGGCCTATGATCAGGTGCGTGGCAAAATTGATATCGGCGCGCAAGATCGCGGTGAGCAGCACCTGAAGAACATCGCCGAGCCGGTGCGGATCTATGCGCTCTCGCCAGTGCACCCTGTAGTCGCGGCTTCACACACGGCCGTCGCACCGCGGCTCTCCATTGTTGTCCTGCCCTTCGTCAACCTTGGGGGCAACAGCGAGCAGGACTATTTCGTTGACGGTATCACCGAAAGTCTCACAACCGACCTGTCACGCATTCCTGGCGCCTTCGTCATAGCTCGCAACACTGCCTTCACCTTCAAGAACAAGCCAGTGGACGCGCGCGTGATCGGCCGCGAACTTGGTGTGCGCTACGTGATGGAAGGCAGCGTGCAGAGCAGCGGCAGCGGCGACCGCATCCGCGTCACCGCGCGGCTCATCGACACAGAGACCGGCGCGCACCTCTGGGCCGAGCGTTTTGACAAGCCGCGCGGCGACATCTTCGAGATGCAGGACGAGATCATCACGCGACTCGCCCGGACCGTGGGCATCGAGCTCGTTGCCGCGGAAGGCCGCAGGGCAGAGCGCGAGCGGCCGAACAACATGGATGCCGTCGACCTGACCATGCGCGGCTGGGCAATCCTCAACCAGCCCTTGTCGCTGCGCCGCGACCGTGAGGCGTGTGACCTGTTCGAAGCGGCACTCAGGCTCGACGATCGCAATGTCGAGGCGTTGGTCGGTCTCGCATTCCGCCATGTTAACGACGTTCGCATCTTCGCCTCGACCAATCGGGACGAACAGCTGCGTATCGCCGAGAAGGCCATCACCGAGGCGCTCGCGCTTGCTCCGGGCAACGCCTTAGCCCATTTCGTCCGTGCCAACATCCTGCATGTCTCGGGCGAGACGGAACGGTCGCTGCGCGAGCTTGAGCTCGCGATCACGCTGGATCGCAATCTGGCCTGGGCTCATGCCGACGCGGGCTTCATAAAGGTGCTACTCGGGCGCGCGGAAGAGGCAGAAGCCGATCTCACAAATGCGATCCGGCTGAGCCCACGCGATCCTGGGCTGGATCGCTGGCATGCCCTGCTCGGGATTGCTGACCTATTCCTCGGCCGGCTCGGGTCAGCACTGGACCGGCTGCGTAAATCGGTTGAAATGAATCCAAACGTAGCCCTTACACAGTTCTTCCTTGCGGCTGCCTCGGCGCTGAGTGGCCGTGCTGCGGAGGCGCAGGAGGCGCGGAACGCCGGCCTCCTGCTCGACCCAAACTTTACCGTCGCCAGATTTCGCAACGAGCCGCGGAGTAAAAACGCGACTTTCCTGGCCCAGCGCGAGCGCATCTACGAGGGCCTAAGCTTGGCAGGCGTGCCAGAAGGCAACTAGTCCGCTCTGGGTCATGTGTGGA
>Ga0210405_10003740_pt1 | contig 14672 bp, 15 predicted proteins | sample IncBWH11MmetaG_FD_155492 | JGI IMG/M metagenome (GOLD analysis project Ga0210405, IMG submission 155492) | Forest soil microbial communities from Barre Woods Harvard Forest LTER site, Petersham, Massachusetts, United States - Inc-BW-H-11-M | ecosystem: Environmental > Terrestrial > Soil >... | reverse complement strand
GCTGACTCCTCCGGTCCCGCCGCTTCGAACGCGTCCAACGCCATGGACTCAACGATCCTCCGGTCGAAGAGTTTCTTCCGCCAGGTCTCGTACGGAATCTCTCCAGAAACCAGTGCGTCCCATTTCTGCCGCAACTCGAAGACACGCGCATCCCGCTTCACGAAATACCGCTTCCGGTAGGTTCTCCGAAGCAGAATGAACGCGAGAAGCAGTCCATCAGCCACGATGGCCGCCAAAATGGCTTTCGCCACAAAGGCAGCTGGGCCCAGTCTCCAGAGCTTTTCAAAAATGGATGCCATAGCTCAATCCGAAACTTGTGTCGGTCCTGTCTTGCGTCCGCTTCTGATAGCCCGCATACCCCGTTATGTCCTGGCGGGCCGTAAACTGAAACCGCAATCCGCCGCCGTAAGTTTGCGAGGCGAATCTCCCGATCTGATCGACCTGGGCAAAGTCTTCCGTGCCGACCGCGAAGAACACGTTTCCGGAAAGCCTCTTGTCGCTCCAGCCTGCCAGAGGAAATCCGAGTCGCGTCATTCCTGAAGGACGCCATTCCGCACCTGTTCCGGAAAATGTGCTGCGCGCACCTGTGGCGCCTAGTGACAGCGTCCACTCTTGCGGGAGGGTCACAATGACGTTGCCATTCAGCGTAAGAATCCGCGACGCTTGATACCAATACCAGTGTTGTCCATACACGAATTCCACCGAACGCACGAGACTCGTTTCGCCGGTTTTCCAGCCGTGGTCCACCTCAAAAAAGGCCTCGCTCTTGGGGATCACCGCGTTGTCGTGTCCAATTGCGCCACCCAACGTCACCGCTCCCCATTTCGGCTGGCGCCTTGTAACGCTTCCCACAAACTTTCCTGCATCGACTCCGCCCCGCTGATAGAAATCTCCGGCAACACTCGTGGTCCACAGCGGAGTCCATCGAGAAACGAGACTTGTCCCCTCGTCGTGATTGGCATCCGCGAAATTGAACAGATCGTTGTTCTGCCCAAACCGCAGGTCGTGTCTCGGTTCGCGGCGGACGGAAGTCAATCCCGCCAGCGCTTCCACGCTTGTGGGGTCCAGACGCAGCGCCTCTTGAAATTCCAATCGCGCTTCCTTTAGTTCACCCGCGGCGCGAAGGGCGCGCGCACGGGCTGCGTGCAGGTCTGCGCGTTTCGGATCGAGTTCGACGGCGCTGTCAATTGCTCGCTGGGCCTCTGGAATTCTTCCTTCGCGCAAATAAACGCTTGCGAGTCCCATCCAGTTATCCGGATCCGTCCACGATACTTTCAAGATTTCCAAATATTCTTTCTCGGCTTCTGTAAGATGCCCCGACCAGGTCAGAACGCGTGCACGCCAGGCACGCACATCCATGTCCTGCGGGGAACGGGCGACTGCTTCGTCGACGACCCGCAGCGCTGACTCCCAATCCTGTGCTACGGCATACTTGCGTGCTTGCACTTGCCAATCAGGCGTCTGGCCTTGCCCAAAGGTTGGCGAAACCGGCATCAGCGCCGTAAGGATCAGGCCAAAGATGGCGCAACACCGCAAAGACGCATACCTCCGGCTTGTCGAACAATTCCGATTAGTACCCGTAAGTTTTGAACACACACTCACTTAAGGATCTACTGCAGGAAGGCCGCCAACTACCGCCTGAAAAGTCTGCGGATTTCATCTCTCTAAGAGGCTTAGTATCTGTAACTTGCAAGCACTCCGTTTCCAAAATACAAGACCCAGGAAACACGGGGTGCCGCAGCGGCAAGCACGTTTCATTATGAGACAGAATGAGCGCCAACAGCCCGGCATTGCTTAGCGGATGAGATATTCGCGAGGAAGGCATGAACAGATGCCAATGGACGCCCGAATCGATTCTGTTGTGCTGTCCCTTGCCACCACAACCCTGGCCGACCGCAGAATCAACCTCTTTACAACCGACCTGGGGAGCACCGCGGATGCATGGGGAACTCCTCAAGCTCGGTTTTGACCTTTCCGAGAGAACCATCTTCCGTGGGATGGACAGTGGCTAGTGGTGAGAAGAATGGGAGATGGGGAATGGGAGATCCCTCGGGTTTGCCCCGGGGCAAGTAAAGGTTAGGCGCGAGAAAGGCGCGAGAGGTTCGAGAGGATGTTGATCGAGAATCACACGGAAACATAGCGCGAGTTAATTAAGTCGGTAAATCGTTTACAGTGAATGGTCGAGAGTGAGGGTCGAACGGCAGCTGCGGAGGGGTGAATGGCCCACGTGGATCGTCTCAGCGCGTTAGATTTCAGCCGGACATAGGCTCAAAGTACGCGATTCTTGCGGTTGGCCACCTGGGTATAGTTGTGTATGCATCCATGTTCCTGATTCTTATCCCAGTGAGCGTACGGTGGCTTATCCTTTTCACGCGCAAGGGTCGCGCTCAATTTCGCAGCCAAAATACGCTCTGACCAGGTATGCCATTCCCGCCTTTCCTACCTGACGCGACGATCTGTCGGTTCGATTGCGCGGGTAATCCGCATGCGCTTGAATCTCTGGCACGGCTGAGGCTTTGGTTTCGCCATAATAATCGCTTCGTCACTTGCCGTGGACTCGCGGGCGCGCACATGATAGAGTTATCTTCAATGTAATATCGACACATCTTAACATCCCGAACGCCGCGCTCTCACTCAGACGCGGCGTTCCTTTTCAAAGTTATATGGCGACGACTCCCGCACAGCAACACCACGTTTTGGTCGATTTGACTTGCCCGCACTGCCACAGAATGAATCTGCTCGCAATTGTTCCCGCTCAAGGCGCTAGTCGCTACTGTGAGTACGAAGTCGAGTGCGCTCATTGCAAGAAAACTTGGAAGGCATCACTTCCCGGCGCAATCGTGGCCGGACCTTTTCCCAAGTGACCTAGTTAGTGCTATACGCGCCCTGCGCCGCGCGGGAATGCGCGTTGGTCTGCCCCGCCAGACTGCCGAGGGGGTCATGTTCTTTCAGCTTGACGACTACACGCTCACCGTAACCCAGATGCTTGAATTGCTCGATAAGAACCGGCTGGACCGTGACGGCCTTCGCGCTCTGGCCGAAGCGCAGAAGAGTCGGAGAAGGAATCATGTTCGCACACAACCCTCTCCACGGATCCGGACGAGCGGGATTCCCGCATCCGGGTTGGGATAGAACGCAGGCGCTGTATCGGTGGGCAGCCGGGAGTTGCCGTTACCGGCTCCTCATCGGACATGCCGGTGCCTCGTTCCGCGCTTTGATCAGTTTCCTACGTCCCCCGTTTCATCCCGGACGGCGGGATTGCCCCGGTCCGGTTGGGGATAGCAGCTTTCCCCTTGGAGCCGTATACGCGGATTCAACAAACGAGATAAGGTCGACGCGAGATCCAAGATACCCGAGCCAGAGTCGTGCCCGTCCGTACAGTTGTTCACTGCGAACCTATGCCCGTTATGCCGAAGCGCCGATCTCTTCCTTCAGCGAAAATTGGAAGTGACCCAGCAAAATCGAAACCAGGGGGGTTCATGCAACTTGAAATCGGTACGAGCAACTTTGCCCGGTTGGTTTGCCGCTCAATGCTCGGTGCGATCCTGCTTTTCTTCGCGGACGTTGGCGTGAGCTATGCACAGAACCCGAATCCTGCCGCCAATGGCCCGACAGGACAGAAAAACGAGGGGTTTTATCCGGGCTGGAACCTCGGCGTGCGATTTGAGGGCAGCACTGATAGCGACGGCAGCGTGTACGATTTGGGGACTGGAGTGGGCTACAATTTTTCGCACCATTTTGGCGTGGGTTTGGGCGTTCCGTATTATTTCGTGGGCACACCGTCTTCCATCAAAGGAAAAAATCCTGGAGCGGTCTCTGGTGATGGCCTCGGCAACGTTGGCCTGGACTTAAAGTGGCTGTTTCCGGGAAAAACGATGAACTATGCGTCAAGCGTGCATCTTGGCGCTCCAACCGGGGATACGAAAAAGGGCCTCAGCACCCGGCACGCGACTTGGAACTGGGCCAATCACATCGAGCACGGCTGGGGTAACTTCACACCGTTTATCGACGCAGGAGCGGGCAACACCCTTCCCGATACTAAATATTTCCATCGGCCCTACATGACGTTTGGTTACAACACGCAGTTTGAGGCTGGCACGGAAATAGATGCAGGCCCGATCAGTCTGTCGGCGTCCGGCTATGACGTGGCACCGTGGGGGAATCAGACAGTCTATAGCCGCGTGTTTCGTTGCAGTTCTGGCGTGAAGTGCAGCTCGACCGGAACAACCACAGATCGCAAGGGGTATCTATCGAATAGTGTCACGAGCGGTGGCGCGAGCCTTACGCGCGATAACGGGTTCAACGCCAGCGCGGAATTCAAGCCGGTAAAGACCATCGACCTCGAAGTGGACTACAGCCGCAGCGTCCCCTTGCAACTCAACACGTTCTCGTTCGGGATTAGCCTGGACGTGGGCGCGGTGCTGCGGCGCGGCTCTCTGACCAAGTAGATCAGGGGCCAAAAACGGGAACCCCGGGAGGCGGAACGGATTTCAAGTCTGAGTGTCGTCCCCTGCGGTAATGGATACACGCTCTCCCGTCGCCTCGTCATAGATAACATATTCGCCGGGCCACAACTCCGCGAGCGATTGCACACGCGCTTTTGCAGCGTCGAGGGTTTGCGCTGCCTCTAGGAAATACAGCTCTCCGTCGTCGAGCACGTCACCATGCACATTGAGGATGCAAAAGCGCAGACGCATCCCAAACTCCAAATGTGGGACTACCGGGAGGGACAGTGCGGCGATTATCGCATCAATTTGGTGCGTTGGGTAACTGAATCATGGGAGGCCGAGCTGACGATGCTCTTCCCGGCCCCGGCCACCCTCCCGCCAGTCTTCCCTGTGGGTAGGTCTGCCCGCCTCCCCATGTGGAAGCCGATGGCCCTATGGAGGGTGGATAATCGGCGTGTACCGCATTACTGTCTGTGACCGCAGAAACGGGGATGGGGTTACAGGAATCTCTGACGTAGCTTGCAAGGTTGCAACAGCGGGCTGGCCGGGCACGGTCAGCTCGGCGTCCCTACTATGCCGATCGGCAACTTCTTGTCAGCCCCGATTGTGCCCATGAGCAGGGCTGCCCAGGTCGTGGTTCAGGGAGTGTCGTATCATGCGGCGGTGCCAGAGGATCGACCTGACGGCGGAGAATAGAGTCATCACGCCCAGCGTAAAGCAGACTGCACCACCGATGAGCATTGCAGGCGCACTCGCTGACTTGTTTGAGCTTCCTTCGTACAACATAAACAGTCCAAGGACCAAGAGAGTTGCGGACAGGATGATTTCAAAGGACGTAGATATTCTTCTCATGGTACAGCCCCCAGCTTGCGCATTGATTGCAGCCCGCCATCGCCGAGGAGAAGTAGGGCCTCAGCTTTAGAGAGTTCCCGGAAGGCAGGCTTCGAATAGACTCTCTTCATTTCCGAGCCACAGGTGCATCTCGGATTTGCGATTTGTCCGGTTCCATTGACAGGCGGGAGTGCGATCTCACGGCGACAGGTGGCAGAGTGACAGACAAATCGTGGCACGCGGGAACTCCGTTAGATTGGTCTGGCTGGAAAACGAATCTTAACTCAATCTGCAATTAGCTGTGGGTAAGTAACGATCTATAGCTTACTCACAGAGGCATATATAGGCCAGTTAGAAGACGTTGTCAATACCAGAATATCGCTACGGGATATTTGGTATTCGATTCGCCGGACGTATTATCCCGTTGTGATGTCGTTGTTGAACACGCTCCAGAAACAAAAAAACGCGGCCCCCGTCGCCGAGGACCGCATCTTTATGACCCTGCTAGTTGCGCCGTAACAATCTCCGCCAAGCATCGAGCTCTTCCCCGCCCGCAAACAAGTCTGCAACGGCTATCGTCCCCAGCCGGCCGCTTATCCGCAGTCGGCACGCCAGCCGCTCAGTCCGAATCGGTCCTGAACTGATCGTACTCGCACAACCCGGACGATCGGAGTAGATTTCGCCAGCGGTGTTGCCATCCTCTGAATCCAACAAAGCCGACGGCAAATGGAAGCTCGCGGAAGAGTAAGCTCTCTACACGCTGAATGATGGAACTGGTATCCTTTACTCGTTGGCATGTGGAACAGCGGTCTCAACTGCGAGGCCGCCTGATGTAGACTAAACTCGCTGGAAACGCCGCAACTGTCTGTGCGTTTCCGCGAGGCACACATGCACCAAACCCAACGAATCGCCGATTCTTATCGCGCCGCGACGGTCAAAGCCGCTTGGTACGGGCCTTCGCTCGCTGAGTTGTTAGCGCAGATTTCGCCTGAGCTTGCGACGACGCCACCCGTTCCCGGATCTCATTCAATTTCCGAGTTGCTTCAGCATTTGCTTCTTTGGAATGAAAGAATTCGCAATACCTCGGACAGCAATTCGCTGCCGTGTTGGCAGCCCGAAAAGGAATGGGCCGATCCGCCGATTCCCTGGAACGAACTCGTTTCCCGCTGGAGCCAAAGTCGTGAGCTCCTCGAAGAGAAGATTAGGAATTTCCCCATCGAGGATCTGGCGAAACAGGTTCCTGGGCGTAACTATCCTTACGAAACTATGCTTCATGGAATCGTGGAACACGCGATTTACCATTCCGGACAGATCGCGATGGTATTGAGCATGCTCCGGTCGCGATCCTTGTAGCGTCCGCCTCGCGGGCAATATCCTCTCCCCGATTTGTTTGGTGGTCAGATTCTAAATCTTGATAGGGCGGATTACTGCTCACTTGGCTTTCCCAGGAGATTGCACTTCTCCGGCAACCGCTGTTATCAGGCAGTAGAAATGAATCAAGGGCTGAGCAGCAGCAGCACGACTGCTAACCCAGGCCCAAGCATTGCAAAGAACCACCATCTTGAACCGATGAAACCTGCGCTCAAGGCCAAGATCAGAGAGCCGCCAAGCCCCAAGAATCCAACTAGATCGTTTGGGTGGAATGCCGTGGGCATTAAAATGAACGAGAGGGGGATAACGGCAAGAACGATGCTGCAGAAGCCTCGCCTATTCCCCGCCTTATAATTGCGAACAAGCAACGTTGCTCTCCAAGATGATTCTACCTGACAACGGGAAACGAGATGTCCGGTGACCGCTGCGGGCTCTGCCGGAGTATAAGGCGCAGAATAATTCGGACCGGCGCAACAAAAAGAGAGAGCTCGGTAGCCTCTCAGGCGCCCCTCTGCTACGTCAACGTAAACAGTACCTCACTGGATCACCTCCCTCTCGGCAGGAACGATCCGAAACCGATGTCCCAAAGTCTCTGGGGCGGGAAGACATTAAGATTTTACCTGCCCCCTTTTTGCTGAGATAATTTCGTTGTGCAAGGCATAATGAATAAGCTCGGCCAGAGAATGGAGGCCAAGCTTGAGCATGATCTTGGCCCGGTGCGTCTCCACGGTCCTCACAGTGATTCCCAGTAGCGCGGCTACTTCCTTGTTCACCTTACCCTCGGCCAGAAGGCGGAGGATTTCGAGCTCACGAGGGGTTGTTCGGGGACCTGCCCGCCCCTCTTGCTGATGCCGATTTCCGGTCTTGAGAAATCCTTCCAGCACGATTTCGGATACTTTGGGGGTTAGGAAACGCTTGCCCTCTGCAACGGCTTCCACGGCATTCGCAAGGCACTCCGTGAGATCGGATTTCAAGAGGTACCCGCGAGCCCCCGCTTCCAGGGCACGGCGTACCATCTCGTCTGACTCGTGCATCGAAAGCACAAGAACTTTTGTGTCCGGTACAGTCTCCCGGATTTGACGTGCTACCTCGACGCCATCCAGTTCGGGCATGCCGATATCAACGACGGCGACATCCGGTTTCAGCTCTTTAGCCTTTTGTACCGCCTCACGGCCATTCGCTGCCTCTCCGACCACTCTCCAGCCGCGCCGGGAGAGGAGGACCGCCCGAGCGCCGCGCCGCACCAGCCCGTGGTCGTCAGCAATCAGAATGCGAAGTGGTTTCATGTTCGTTCCCCTCTGAGAGGTATCGTCACGCGCACTGTGGTGCCGTGACTGGTGGAATCAATCTCAAGCCGACCGCCGATCAGCTTCACTCGCTCCTGCATGCTAGGGATACCGACGCCAACCTCGAACCGGGGATCTTCTTTCCTTCCCGGCGCACTGGCAGAGAGCCCTGAGCCAGAATCGCTAATTTCCAGCGTGAGATCCGAATTGCGATGAATTCGTATCTTGGCTAGCTGACTTCCCGAATGGCGCTGGATATTGGTAAGGCTCTCTTGTACCACCCGGAACAAAGCCATCTCCACGTCTCGTTCCATCCGTGCCACACGCGGCGACACCTCTAACTCCACCCGGATGCCACTTCGCTTGGTGAAGCCGTTCGCATAGTCACGAAGCGCGTCAACTAAACCAGCCTCATCCAACAGCGGAGGGTGCAACACGTAGGACAGGGTGCGGATATCGCGGATGCACTTGTTCGCCAAGGTCTTACACTCGGAAAGAAGCCTAGCTGATTTTCGATCGATTGAAAGTATTGAACTTTGGAGCTGACCGAGCATCGTTGCCAGAGCGACAAGGTCCTGGCCCGTAGAGTCATGCAAATCCCGGGCGATCCTCCGTCGCTCTTCGTCCTGCAAACGCAAGAGTTGTCCGGAGAGGCGTTGCAGCTCCTCGTTGGCGGCGGTAAGTTGTCTGGTGCGCTCGACGACACGTTGCTCGAGTCTTTCGTTGAGTCGCCGGGCTTCCACCTGCGTCCGCCTGTCCACCGAGGACGTCAAGATGGCTGTGCCGAGGACGAGGAAGGTAACAATAGCAATTCCATTGTTGGCGAGCGGGGAGATGCTCACAGTGCCCGACAGGTTCGGGAACGCAGCAGCGGGCGTGAAGCTGACTGCGGCCATGCCGGTGTAGTGCATCAGGGAAATGCCGGCACCCATCCCTGCTGCGCTTATGACTTTGGCCAACGTGGTTCCCCTGAAATCTTCGCGGTAGTCGAAAGTGAACATCAACGCGATACGGGAAAACAAGATCGCAAGCACAACCGACAAGGCCACGAGTAAGGGGTTAAAGCGGGCTACCGCCGCCATTCGCATAGCAGCCGTTCCAACGTAATGCATGGCTGCTATGCCGCTGCCCATGATGAGGCTGCCAGTCCACGCCTGAACCGGCCCCATCTCTTGTCGAGTCGCTACATAGAGTGCTATCGCCGACGCAAGAACAGCGATCCCGAGCGACACGAGAACTGTGGGCCAGTGGTAGTCCACTGTGATCGGCAAGCGGAACGCCAACATTCCCTTGAAGTGCATCGCCCAAATTCCGATGCCCATCGCAATGGCACCGCCGGTCAACCAAACTGCGCGAGCCCACCCGCGCGCGGAGATTACACGACCACCAAGATCGAGTGCGGCGTAGGAGGCGGTGATGGCGATGAGTATCGAGCGAGCGACCTCGCCGTAATCGTAGGAACCTGCAAAAGGGGCCCCGGTCTGGCTCATGGTGTCCTCCTCCAGATCGTGCACGGAGTGCACATAGGCCGGTCACCGCGATGGGGATAAGACAACGATTTCAGCAACTACCAGCGTAACTATAAGCAACCGTTATTCTACCCAGATTTACGTACGTATTTCTAAGTCTTGGTACTAGCCCGCCGGCTCTTAGTGAATTGGCTGCGTAATGGACGGTATTGATTCATTGTCCGTTGGAGATGTAAATACGCATTTCCTGACCCTGCGCTCGCGGACCTAACAAATCTTTCCGAGTTCCGGCCCGCTAGGAGCCGGGTCCATACATGAGTTTGACAGTCGCCCACTTGGGAGGGCAGCTTGAATCGCTTCAAGTCTCAGACCGACCCGGGGGCCACTGTTCAAGTTGATTGGTTTGGCTGGCTGCCGGAAGCCAAAATGCGGGTGTTCAGGGCATACGCTGAGGACTTCGATGCCTATTATTTCATGCTGAGCGTAACGCTGGATGAAGCGATTGGTCTGCGGGACAGTGGGTCCCTGATTAAATCATTACAGGCCGTCCTCCTGACCCCCACTTTGTGCGGGCGCTTAACCAACCGTTTGGGAGGGGTGCTAAATTCTCTGGAAAAACATGTTGAGAGCTGTGGTCTGATGCCCAGCGTGTCTCCGCTTAATCCGATAAATTTTCAAGGGCGACTTGGAAAGCAAACCGCACGCAGGAGTTCGCTCTTATGCCGCGTCTTGCTCTCGCAACAGTCACAGTTTCTAAGTAAAACCCGCACACTCCGAGAAATGATTCACAACCTGGATGGTGACTATCGCCATGCGGCGGAGCAATTGTCGTCCGATGGCACAACGGCGGAGTCAGCGCATTTGTGGGAAGCGATGGACACAAGCCAGTTCGACCTAAATACCTGCCTCCGGGAATCAACAGTCCTCCTAAAATCTTTCCTGCGAGTATTGCCGGACGAACAGCTCTCGCAGTTCCTAAAGAGCGTCCCATTCCAGCTGGTATCCCCAACACTTGATTAGTCGGGATTACCGAACATCGAGATTTGGCGAAAGAGGTTCAGAGAAAGGAGTACCATTACATTTTAATACTTGACATGTATTTACGAAATAGATTATGAAATTATAGTATCTTCTCTTGCCCGGCCAGGTCGGACCTGCTCGGGGAAGGGTGAGCAGTTTCGGCGGGCCAGCTTCCCCCCTTTTGAGAGGAAGGGGCAGTCGAGGGTTTGGGACACTGGCCCGACCGGTTCATCTGAGAGGATTCGCGGGGTCGTCCTTGATCCCAAACAAGGACGGCTCCGTCTCATGTGGGATCGTCTCAATTCGACTTGACTAACTCCATTTGTTTAAAAAGCTATGAGGACAATAGACGTACAGGTCAAGTTCTGAATGGCCTCGGCGCGGCGGGAAAACGGTGCTTTCAGGAATCCGGCAAGTCGCTGACAACACGGGCAGCCCTCTAGTTTCTACAGGGGAATCGCAGGCGGATCGACAGTGCCGGTTGATTTGCGCGTGGTTCTCTCTCGCGTACGTGCCTTCTCGGGAGCCGCACTTCAAGCCGCAAATATACTGCGGAGCGTGACGCGAATTCTCTTTCTACAAAATAGCCAAACAGAAAGAATCACGGCCGGTAGGCCATTCCTAGGTCGTTAGTTCAGGACCCAGTTCTCTGCTTTCTCGATGAAGCGGCATGCGTAGCGGGGGAATTGCGAATCTTGCCAGTCAGACCGCACGATACGCGCCCCGCCAGCGAACTGGCCTCCGCTCAATATGTGGACTTCTACGGTCGAATCGGTCGCCATTTCGACGTTCGTGGCGCACAGGAAACTCGAAGCGCCAATGTTTTCGCTCATGGTGAGAGCTACGAACTGCTTGCCATGTACATCCGTTCCTATCAATTTGAGAGGCACTCGGAGCTTTGCGCGTGATTCACCGCGCCGCTCGCGTCGTCTGGTCTGCAAGAATTCGGCAAGCCGCATGCGAAGGGCAGCAAAGTCTACGGGCTTCTCAAAGTATGCCGCTACGCCGAGCCCCCGGCAGAACTCCTTGGTGCTCGAACCTGCCTCGCCGCTAATCACCAACACCGGAATGAGCTGTGTGGAACCGAAGGTGGTAAACATTTGGCACAACTCGAAACCGGAGTATTTGGGCATGCGCAGGTCGAGCAAGATGGCATCTGGTTTGTGTTCCAGAGCCAGGGCAAGAGCATGCTCGGGCTCACCGGTGTCCACGATCTCGTACTCGTCAATCAGGTTCATTCGAATCAGTCGACGCATTGCCACTTCATCATCCACGACCAGAAGTTTCGCCACGTGGGTCTCCCATCCCTTATTGTTTTTGACTACTGCGAACCGGAGTCATCGGAATTTCCACCTCGTCGATCCGGAGCGCCGACTTGCGCGTCCAGGACTTCGCGCACCTTCACAATCAGCGCTTGCTCGGTGAATGGCTTGTGGAGCAAATGGGTTCCCGGCTCTAGGACTCCATGTCCGGCGATGAAGCTGTCGGTGTAGCCCGAGATGTAGAGAACACGCATTCCCGGGCGTTTCGGAAGCAGATGCTCGGCGAGAACACGGCCATTCATGCCTGGCATGATCACGTCCGTCAGCAACAAATGAATAGGCCCTTTGTGGCTTGCTGCGAGCCGAAGGGCTTCTTCGCCGTTCGCGGCAGCCAGGACCTCAAAGCTCCGGTCGACAAGAAAGCTCCTAGCCAATTTCCGGAGCGCATCGGCATCCTCGACAAGCAGTATGGTCTCGGTGCCCCGTAGCGTTGCCAACGGCACGGCGTTCAAAACGATCTTCGTTACGCCTTCCTCAACACGCGGCAGAAACATCTGGAATGCCGATCCTTTGCCCAGCGCGCTGTCTACCCAAAGGTAGCCACCGCTTTGCTTCACCACGCCATAGACGGTGGCGAGACCAAGTCCCGTTCCTTTGCCGACCTCTTTGGTCGTGAAAAACGGCTCAAAAATATGGGCCAGGGTCTCCGCACTCATGCCGATCCCAGAGTCTGCAACTGCCAACATCACGTAACTCCCGATTTTTGCCCCGGGGTGATGCCGCACGTAGACTTCATCGAATTCCACATTGGCCGTTTCGATCCGTAGTTCGCCGCCCTGGGGCATGGCATCGCGGGCGTTTACCGCTAGATTCATCACCACTTGTTCGATCTGTCCGTGGTCGGCTTTGACCCTGCCGATTTCGTTGCCGAGCTGCGTAACCACAGAGACGTCCTCACCGATCAACCGGGGGAGCATCTTCTCCATGCCGGTGACCAACGCATTGAGGTCAAGCACTGCGGGCGTCAGTATCTGCTGACGGCTGAAAGCCAAGAGCTGCCGGGTGAGAGAAACGGCGCGTTGCCCGGCCTTCTCGATTTCGTCGGCGCACTCGTACAAGAGATTTTCCACAGCAAGTTTTCGTTTGAGAATCTCGCTGTAGCCGATGATCACTCCGAGCAGGTTGTTGAAATCGTGTGCAATACCTCCCGAAAGTCGTCCAATGGCTTCCATCTTCGTGGTCATTCGCAGTTGTCGTTCGAGGACCCTTCTCTCTGTGACATCCTGGGCGAAAAGCTCTATGTTGGCTGAGTGGTTGGCACTCCCGTCGACGGTTCTCCCGCTGCATAAGACAGTAATCGTAGCGCCATCTTTCCGTTTCCACTCGGCCTGAACGTCCCTACACTCTCCTTCGTGCTTGAGCATCTCCACCAGTTGTTCGAACTCGCCGAGGGTCCGGAACACATCCAGACCGATGTTGCTGCGGAGCAATTCCTCCTGTCCGTTATGGCCTAACATCTTTTCCAGGGCGGGATTCACACGGAGAAAGCAGCCTTCCCGGCTTACAAGGCAGATGGCGTACGGAGCGCCTTCGACCACGCCCCGGAAGCTCGCTTCGGACCGTTCCAAGGCGTCGAGGGCACTCTTGCGGTCGGTAATGTCTCGATTGACGACCACCAGCTTCTCGGGCTGTCCCTTGCGATCACGGGTGACGCTCGCCGTGGATTCGAGAACACGCCAAGAGCCGTCCTTGTGGCGAATGCGGTATTCGAGGGTCTTGCCTTTGCCGGTGCGGCGTGCCTCCGCAGCCGCCGTCCGGACGAGGTCGTGATCTTCCGGGTGTATTTGCTCAAGGCCTGAGGAGTTCTTTAATTCTTCAAGGGAATACCCCAGAACCGTTTGGTAGGAGAGGCTATTGTAAATACGCCTGCCTTCCATGTCGACGACGGCGATCAGGTCGGCGGCGTTCTCACCGATCAAGCGGAACAGCTCTTCGCTTTCAAACAACTGGCGGCGAATACGATGGATTTGCAATTGCTGGTAGATACTGTACAGATCAAACAACAGCACCACGCCGACAAGCCCCCAGATGGCCTGTTGCAAAGTGACGTGGGCCTCCCAGGTTTCGTTCGAATGGAGAAGGGGAGCAAGGAAAGAGGCGAGGCCCGCTGTGAGAAGTCCCGTGATCACTACAGCGGTGGCCCAAAGCCCCCACTCCCGGCGTTCGATGCGCCGGAGGCGATTTAGCGAAAGACGCTCGAACGAATCCTTTCCCTCACTAGGAGAGCGCCTGTTCATGCCGCTTGCTTCCCGGTCATGGTCGCAATCGTGTCCACAAGATAACTGCAAGGCTCACGAAAGCGATGAAATATCCGGTACGGACTATGACATTTTCAAACAGTGTCGTTCTCCGTTCATCCGCCACAATCCCCTCATAGTGTGCCGATCCGTAACTTCTCATCAGCCCGGATTGTGCCCAGGAGCGGAAGTGTCTAGCTCGTGTTTAGGCATCGAATGTCGAAGCATACGCCGGTGCCAGAGGATGGACCTGACGGCGGAGAACAGGGTTATCACGCTCAGAGTAAAGCAGACCGCACCACCGATCAGGACGGCAGGCGCACTCGCCGATTTGTTTGAACTTCCTTCGTACAACATATAAAGTCCAAGGACCAAAAGAGTCGCGGATAGGATGATTTCAAAAAGTGTAGATATTCTTCTCATGGAAAAGCTCCCAGCTCACGTATTGACTGCGCCCGCCGAGGAGAACTAGCGCCTCGGCTTTGATCAGTTCCCGAAAGACAGGCTTCGAATAGACTTTCTTCATTTCCGAGCCGCACGTGCATCGCGGCTTTGAGATTTGTCCCGTTCCGTTGGCAGGCAGGAGTGCGATCTCGCGGCGGCAGGTGGCAGCCTGACAGACAAATCGTGGCACGAGGGGACTCCGTTGGATTATTCTGGCTGGAAAAACAACCCCATGGTTCAATCT
>Ga0210405_10003739_pt1 | contig 14674 bp, 15 predicted proteins | sample IncBWH11MmetaG_FD_155492 | JGI IMG/M metagenome (GOLD analysis project Ga0210405, IMG submission 155492) | Forest soil microbial communities from Barre Woods Harvard Forest LTER site, Petersham, Massachusetts, United States - Inc-BW-H-11-M | ecosystem: Environmental > Terrestrial > Soil >... | reverse complement strand
TCAATCCTCCTCAATTCGAAATTGTGGGCGGGCCGTCGAAGGTGAGTAACAGGGAGACGCGCCCCTTTCCAAGCGGCCACAGCTTATTCCAAACTTTCCCGTTTGCCAAGTGTCTCGTCACCTGCTGCAAAACGACTCAGGTACAATCCAGCTTCGACCCGGCCATGCGCAAGGCAGCTCTGCTCTACAACCCTGATTCCGGCGGCGGCCGCAATCGTCGCCATTCCGAGTTGCAGTCCGTTTTGGCGCTTCTGTCGGCCGCTGGTGTCGATGCCACCCTCGTTCTCACCAACTCCCGGGCACAGGCCGAGGAGAAGGCACGCCAAGCCGTCCTCGCCGGATGTGACACCATCTTCGCTTGCGGTGGCGATGGAACCATTCACAACATCATTCAGGTGCTGGCGAATACCAACGTCGCGCTTGCAGTCCTGCCCATGGGTACGGCGAACGCGCTGGCGCACGATCTCGGCTTACCCATGAATTCCATCGCCGCAGCTCGAGCGTTGCTAGGCGGTAATCTCCGCCGCGTGGCTCTCGGCCGCATTCAATATGTCGATCTTGAGGGCCAACCCGGCAGCCGCTACTTCGTGATCGCCGCCGGTGTCGGCGTCGATGCTCATCTGTTTTACAAGCTGGGCCACGGAACCAAGCGACGCCTCGGCATGGCCGCCTACTACGCCAAAGCCTGGCATTTATGGTTTACCTATGCCATGCCGCGCTTTCAGGTCGAGTACACCGAAACTGCTTCGACCGAAACTGCTTCGACTGAGAAAAGCGCGGACCATAGCAAGCGCGCAGATCTCACCGAACTTCTCGGCGTCCGCATCCGCAATTTTGGCGGAGTAATTAAGGAACTCGCTCCCGGCGCCTCTCTCGAACGCGACGACTTGCGCCTCATCCTCTGCCGCACCTCCAGCCGCCTCGCTTATCTTTCCTATGTAACTCGCGCCCTTCTGCGCGGCACGTGGACCGCACCTGGCATCGATCTCGCCCACGCCACAAAGGTCACATGCCAATACTTGCGCGTTCCCGCGAATCCTCATCAAGATCCGCCGGGCCTTCCCAGAATTTACGTCGAGGCGGATGGAGAACTGTTAGGTACGCTGCCCGCCGAAATCACTGTTGTCCCAAATGCTTTAACCATATTGTCGCTTTGACATTAATTTCGGGAGTGGGCTATTTCCGATTTGCCCCACATCCGGGAAGAACCCGTCGACTGATCCTGCGGGTGACTTCCTAGAACGTGACTTCTGGCCGGAATAATGTCCCGCCAGCCTCAAAGCGCACGACTTTGCACACATCTTGCCGCTATCCCCCGCGTTTTCTGAACATTTTTCCCTGACTTGAAACGAAACACCACTCTCGGCCACTATCAACTAGGAAAGAAACAACAGTGCGCCAGGATACCTTAGTGCGGTTTGCGAAAGGGGCTGAAATGGACTGGAATCGTGATCAACTTCTTCGATCCTGTGTGGTTCTCGTAGCGGTCATTGGACTGGGGTGGCGTTGCCTCGAGGCACAAGAAATATCCCGGACGAAATCTCCGCCAAAGGCGAAGGTCGCAGGGATACTGCCCTCGCCGACATTGCTGGCGGATCCCAATCGTTCGCCGGGCGAGAGTGTTCCTGCCTTCATCGATTGGGCTAGCCGCTCGGGAATTGGCCAGCGCGAGGAAGCTCGCAAGATCATAGCGGAGGCACACTCCAATCTGGGAGTGGCGCAAGAGCTGTGCCGCCAGATCATCGCACACCAGCGCACCGACTTCAGCCGCACGCTCATAGAACTCAGTGTCCTCGGCGAAATGCGCAATGAAGAAGGTGAAGAATGCCTAGTGAAGTTTCTCCACCAGCCGTTCCCTATGGAAGGAACGGTGGTAAACGGCGAAATCGTTGAACAAACTACGCTGGGGGAACTCCAGTCCAAGGCGGTGGACGGTTTAGCCTATGCGGGAACCAAGAGTGGAGATCGTGAAGTACTCTGGGCCGCAGGTTCCCACCCGTCGCGCATTGTCCGCGCCGAGGCGATTAACGCTTATCTCTGGAACCACAAGGACTCTGTTGAAGCGCGCACAACCCTGGAAAGAGTTGTGCGGCCCGATGAACGCATCTTTGTCGACCGCCCACGGTATCAGCCCACAATGAGAAGTGAGGAGTTCAACGAAAGACTGGAAGCATATGCCAAGGAGCACCCAGCACCGAAACCATCGAAGCGCGCGCCGGGAAAGTTCACGCCCGCGCAAAGTGTGGGGGACAGACCGGCTCCGGAAACTGAGCGCAAGCCAGTTTCACAGCCGCCGCAAGCTCAGCAGATCTCAAAGGAGGCGAAATGAAGCGCAGCGCTTTGTACAGATCCATTGCGGTTATCGCACTGACACTTACTTTACCGGTTGGTGTCTTCGGGGTTTGCGACCAGAGTAGCGTCAGCCAGGCTGATTCGGACCTCTGGGCGATCCACGGATGCTGGCAGGCGTTTTTTCTCTGGCAATACCAGGAGTACAACCTGAGTTCAAACGATTGGGGCAATCGAGGTTGGAATGACGCGTGTAACGACAATCTTGAATACCCGAAAACCTGGAATGCGTCCTATCTTGTGACTTACGGCTTGCTCGACAACAACAATCAATCGTTTCACGGCACCACCGACTACCGGCAACTAGCCGAGGCTCCGGACAGCGACTTCAAGGACTCCGTTTACTACGACGCGACCGACTCTACTGGCATTTTTGGCAGCTTTACTTATCACTGGCCTGGCGACGATGAGATTACGCTTTCCTGCAACCTCTTCAACGCAAACGTGCTCAATGCAAATCCGGCGTCGCGCGCCGGCGACTTCATGCATGAAGGCTGGCATGGGTGGCTCACGGAAGGCAACTGGGACAATGGCTCGGCTGGAGGTCATCGACCATGCAATGTCAACCCTGACGGGAGCTGCACGAACGGCGCATGCACCGTCAACGGCTGCGACTATTTTTACTTCCACGGGATCGGCGCCTACGCCTTTGGCGCTCTGTATCAGACCGATGGCACGGCTAACCGATTCCATTCGCCAAATCAGGTCCAGGTCGAATTCCTTTGCGATGTCTCCGATCAGCCGCAGCCGTGGGTACCCGCCAGCGTACGCCAAGTTGCAGCCGCAGACGCTGCTCAACGCTCTGCCCAGCGTTTCATTAACGGACCCGGGTACACTTGCGGCAGCCCCCGGCCTTGGTAACGCGGCTCGAAGGTGGATGAGCCTCTCGGAAGCGCTGCTGAATTCCGAAACCGTTGTCGGCAACCCGGAACCTATCCAGAAACGGGCTTGTAGAAATCGAAAGTAGCTTCGAAGCAGTCGGTTGCCCAGAAACTTAACCACAACTTAAATCCCACGCCCTTGGCATTTCCCCACTCATCCCCATAGAATCTTTCCTTACCGCTTGGAACCCGTCACCCACTTCCTGACCGGCGCTTGTATGGGACGAGCCGGACTCAACCGCAAGACCGCGCTGGCCACGCTCACGCTCACTCTAGCCGCCGAAGCTCCCGATCTCGATGTCCTCGGCCGCTTCAACGGTCGCACCTTCGCCTTCGCCCATCATCGCGGCTTCACCCATTCCTTCATCGGCATCGTGCTGATGGCTGCGGTTGTCGTCGCCTTTGTGTATCTCATCCACTATCTTCGCGGTCGCAAGGTCAACGATCCTAACCTGCCCCCGCGCTGGGGACTACTTTTTCTATACGCTTGCCTCGCCGGCCTCAGCCACATCTTGCTCGACTTCACGAACAACTATGGCGTCCGCCCGTTCTGGCCGTTTTCCGAAAAGTGGTATTCGTGGGATATCGTTTTCATCTTCGAGCCCATCCTGTTCGCGTTCCTCGTTCTCGGCTTGATCGTCCCCTCGTTCTTCTCACTCGTCGACAAAGAAATCGGCGCCCGCCAGAAGGGCCCACGCGGCCGCACCGCCGCTACGGTTGCCTTGGTTGCCGTTGTCCTCCTCTGGACCCTGCGTGACTTTCAGCATCGCCGCGCCGTCCACGCCCTCGAAGCCCGCACCTACGAGAATGCCGAACCGTTACGAGCCTCTGCCTACCCCACCTGGATAAATCCCTTTCATTGGTCTGGTGTCGTCGAGACTTCCAGCTTCTTCGTCCTGGCGCCTGTCGATTCTCTCGCCTCCGAAGTCGATCCCCGAGGCTTGCTTGAGATCCGCTACAAGCCCGAAGAAACGCCCATTACCCTCGCCGCCAAGCGCTCCTACCTTGGACGCGTCTACCTCGACTGGGCGCAGTATCCCATCACAGAAACTGAAAACGTCAGCTCTCCACAAGACGGTTACATCGTGCAATTCGTCGATCTTCGCTTCGTCCAGTTGCCCAGCCTGCTCGGCCGCGTCGCCGGCGGTCGCAATCAACCCAACCGCGCCCTCAGCGCCGGTGTTTTACTCGATCACAATCTCGAGGTCGTCGGCGATGTCTACGGCAACGGTCCAGATCGCGTCATAGTCCCTGACCCCGGCTCTCGAAAATAATCTGCGCCGTTACAGTCGAGAAATCGGCCCGCAGTATTTCCTCTCTTGACGTTCCCCCCTCGCCGCGCTGACAATAACAATTGCTGCCGAGGTGCTCCCATGTTGCCTTATCTATTCGTCCTATTAGCTATCGCCGTCCGCTTCCTGCCGTTCGCAGGCCCCTTGAACGTCTTACCCCACGCCTGGCATTTCACGCCCGTGGCCGCGTCGCTACTGTTCTTCGGCGCCCGCGGCTCCCGCCGCCAAATGTGGATACCGCTGGCGCTCTTTGCCGCCACCGACGTTGTGCTCACCAAGCTCATTTACTCTTACCCACTGACTTGGGATCATCTCGTCACTTGGGCTTGGTACGCGGCCATCCTCTGGCTCGGAACGAATCTCCGCGAGAAATCCGGCCCAGTCCGCGTCATCAGCGCCGCTCTCACCAGTTCGGTCTCGTTCTTCCTGATCAGCAATTTTGCCGCGTGGGCCGCGTATTCGGATCTGTATCCCCGGAGCTTCAACGGCCTGATGATGTCGTACACCGCCGGTCTCCCATTTTTCCGCGGCACCGTCGAAAGCGACCTGTTCTTCTCAATCGCAATGTTCGGAACCCCCGTCTTCCTGCACGCTCTCTCCGGATGGTTCAACAAGTCCGCCACCGACCACATCTCGCCAGCGTAGAGATTCGTAGCTTCGTAGCGGCGACGATGGCAGCGACTTAGACATGTAGGGACAGCCGCCCTCGGCTGTCCGGGGGCCCAGGTGTATCGGGCCGCTGCTTGTGTGGGTCGGACACTCCTGTCCGACGCCTTTGCTTTTGATTTTGCAGGTTTAGATCAAGCCCATACCCGCCTTCAGCCGCCGCTGGAACTCTTCCTACTTCTCCACCACCCCACCCCCAACAAAACTCCCACCACAACAATCCCCAGCACCCAATAAATATGCCGCCGAAACACTGACCCCATGATCCCAACAATCTGTGGCCCAAACCACAGCGTCAACATCGCCAGCACAAAAAACCTGACAAACCTCCCCGCAAAAATCGCCGCCAGGAAGTCGCGAAACCTCATCTCAAACACCGCCGCTGCCAGCACAAAAATCTTGAACGGCATCGGCGGAGGCAGCATCCCCGGAAACATCAGCGCCCAAAACTCATGTCGCTCAAACGACCGGTGAATCCGCAGAAACCTCTCCTCCGAAATCCGCTTCCGCAGCACCGTCTCCCCGCCCACATATCCAATGATGTAAAGCGGAATGCTCCCCAGCGCCGACCCCAGCGAAGCCATCACCACATAAAACAGCAGCCGCTTGCGATCCTGATAAACATAAGCCGCTACAATCGCGTCCACCGGCATCCCCAGCAGCGCCGAATCCGCAAACGCAATCGCGAATACTCCCCAAATTCCCAGGTGCTGCAACAGCCCCCAAATCCAAGCCGTATACCGCGCCAGAATGTGCCCAATTGTTTTCAAAGGAAGCTTAGTCTACGCGAAAGCAACTGTGTAGAGACAGTTCCGGACGCACAAATGCCGTTTCTGCCTGCAAAACCTTCTTTCCAATCGCATAGATGAAAACAATTTCACGCTGTCGTGGCCAGCAGGATTGACTAGAAAAATCAAGGCTGAAAGCAAAAAATCGATGTCATAATCGGGCGGAACGCCCGGTGAGGAACTTGCTTTCCCTTATCCGTCGCAGCCGCTTTCTTTTGAGGAGGAAGTCAAGACTAGGAAAGACAAATCCATCTCATGAATAGCTGGGGCTCATGCTCCCGTCCCTAGACACTAGGAGACCAAGAACTAAGAAATCCAAAAACTAGGAAAACCAGGAACTAACGCGAAGACCTCGAAAAGGAACAATCACAATTTTTTTCGGTGCGGCATAACAACCTTGGCCTTTTCCAGAATTCTTTTATCCGTGACGTTGGGTCTCTGGATCGCCTGCAATTCCCTTGCATACGGTGGCATCTCTCATTCGGCGCAGCTCGCCCCACGTCGTGCCGCTTCCGGGCTTGGGTCTCGACCTCTTCGTAACTTGATCCGTTATTGTTCATCCGCGTTAGCCCTAGCGGGTCGCGCCCCTAATCATTGCCTGGCAATCGGCTCGCGCCGACCATGCCGAATGTGAAGGATGTTCACAGTCTCGCGCTGGACCGTAAACAGAATCCGATACAAATGCGGTTTCCGACCGTAAAGAAGCTGGCGCACTTCAAAAGGAAATTGTAGGTTCTCGAGAGCGAGTGGGCAGCGCTGGGGAAACATAGACAGAGATGCGATAGCGTCGTCCAGGGCTAGAAACCAACGAAGGCCGGTTTCTCCGGCGTGCTCGGACAACAGCCATTCCAGAATTCCTTCTGCATCGCTTTCGGCTTGGGTCGAGATTTCAACGTGAAAGGCCATGCTTGCGCCGCATAGCGGAGAGAAACTCAGCGGCGGGGCGGGTGCGCCCTGCGGTTACATCTTCATGACCCCTACGGATGCCTTCGACGGCTCCTTCGAAATCTTGGCGCTCCCATTCGAGATATGCTGCTAAAGCCTCATCGAGCGCGGCGGCTGGGTCTTGACCGTGCCGTTGGGCATATTCTTCCAATTGTGCCTTGCGTTCCGGTTTGATAGGGATGGCGTCCATGCCTGAATACGCTGCATTTGCCTGACCCAAGACTAGGAGTGCAAGAGGCAGGTGTCAAGTAAACATGCCTGAAGGATCCGCCTACGAATGTTCCGTCTTCCCATCCAACAAATCCAGCGCATGCGGAATCAATTCCACCACCGCCACCAACGATTCAACCGCACCGCCCGGACTCCCCGGCAGATTCAAAATCAGAGTCTTGCCTCGCACCCCGCACACTCCGCGGCTCAACGCCGCAAACGGAGTCTTCTTCAATCCCTCGCTTCGCATGCGTTCACCGACTCCGTCGATCAATCGCTCACAAATCGCCTCCGTCGCCTCCGGAGTAACGTCGCGCACTGCAATTCCCGTCCCGCCCGTCGTAACGATGAACCGCGCTTCCAGTGCGAAATGGACGAGCGCATTCTGCACCTGCATGGAATCGTCCTGGACAATTCTGGTAGCTACGACGCGAAAGCCGGACTGCTTCAAGACTTCGACCACCGCCGGTCCCGAGATATCCACCCGCTCCCCACGCGCGCACGAATCACTAACGGTGACCACCGCTGCCGTGAAAGCAGACGTGCTCGCATCAGACGTACGCGCGTCAGTTGTCGAGGAGGACATCATCTTCCTCTTCCGCCGTCCGGCCTCTGCCGGCATCGACTCCCGCACTCGGGCTGCTCACACTCGCGCCGCCTGCGCTCGCGCTACTGTCGTCGCTCGCCGCCGCGCTACTGACCTCCTCGCCAACTTCTCCGCCGCCATCGCGCTGCGCTTCATCCAGCAATCGCAACCCTTCCATCAGCAGACCCTGAGTGTTGAGTTGCGTAGTCTCCTGGTCGGTCTTGCCCTCAAAGTTGAGTTCAAAATTCCCGCCCGTCCAGCGCAGGACCTTGAATACGGCTTGATCTCCAAGCAACGATCCGTAGGTCGCGTGCTTCACCTGACCCTCGACGAAAAACACTTCGCACTTCTCGCCCGCGTTGTTGAGTTTAAGCTGGCAACTCTTGCGCCCCATTTCGAGCGATTGCATCAGGTCAATCACATTCATCTGCGAGAGGTTCCCGCGCACAACGCCGTCCGACGGAGCCGTCTTCGCCATCTTCTCCAGTGCGATACGGTCCACCGTACGCTTGATGCGCCGCGTAGCTTCCTTCAGAAAAAATGGCTTGGCGATGTAGTCATCGGCTGCGTCCTGCGGCGAAAGCCGTTCGTCAATGTCGCTTCTACTGGCCAGTAGGATCGCCGAAAAATTCGATGTAGCCGGCCGGCTCTTCAACTTCTCCACCAATTGCCGGCCATCCATCCCCGGCATCCGGTAATCGCACACCACCAGCTCCGGAGGATCGTCCACTGCCTTTAACAAAGCATCTGCCGCGTCGCCCGCCGCCGTTACCTGCGCAAACGGAGCCAGCGCCTGCTGCAACATCCCCAACACCATCGGATTGTCATCCACCAAAAGCAGCTTAACGTCGTTCGCCATCGAATCTCTTTGCTGCGTTCCGTATCATCTCTACTTATTTACTTCTTAGCGCGCCGGTACTCGCCGCTCTTTCCTCCGCTTTTCCGCTGCAACACAATCTCACGAATCTCAATCCCCTTATCCATCCCCTTCAGCATGTCATACAAGCAGAGCGCGGAAATACTGGCGGCCACAAGTGCTTCCATCTCGACTCCGGTTTGGGCCGTGGTGATTACTTTCGTAGCAATAGCGACGCCATTTTCGCACAGCCTCAACTCGACATCAACGAGCGAGAGCGGCAGAGTGTGGCACATCGGGATCAGTTCAGCGGTGCGTTTCGCCGCCATGATTCCCGCAACACGCGCCACTTCGAGCGGATCGCCTTTGGGGTTTTTTGGCAGGGCTTTGAGCACGGCATTCGGAATCCTGACAAACGCGCTGGCCTCCGCTTCGCGCTTTGTCGTAGGCTTCGCCGAGACATCGACCATCCGAGCCCGGCCGGCTTTGTCGTAATGAGAAAGCTTCTTCTTCGCCATGCGGAAGCTCTATCTTACATGGACAGAACCTGAGATCGTTAAGACGCAAACATGGGTTAGTGTCTCAGTCTGTGGAAGTGCTCACGTGGGGACAGCCGCCCTCGGCTGTCCGTCGAGCGCAGCTCGATTCGCTTTTCTCTCCAGGCCGGCAAAACTGAGATACTCACGGAAGCAAGACCTAGCAAACTACTTTGCCGCAAACACCACCTACCGCAGCATAATCGCAACCCAATCGCCCGCAGATATCTGCTCTCGATCCGGCGGCACAACGATGTAGCAATTCGCGCGCGATCGTGCCGCAATGTCGCCAGATCCCTGCCAAGGCACGAGTTCCACTTGCGAGTTTTCATGCTGCCCGGAAAATACAGCGGGAAGGAACCGTCTCAGTCCTGTCTTGACGCGAATTTCAGATTTCAGACGCGCATGAACGAAGACGAGCGGATGCGGGGACATCCCAGCCAAGGCCTCGAGAATCGGCCGAGCGAATAGTTCGAATGTCACCATAGTTGAAACTGGGTTGCCGGGAAGTCCGAAGAAATACTTGAGCAGCGCCGCTGCTGGAGTTGCAGCGCCTGCACCTTCTTTGTGCCCCAGCGGAACTCGGCCAAATACCACAGGACGGCCGGGCTGGATCCTCGCTCCAGTGAACAGAAACTCAGCTTTCATCTCGCTAAGGACCTGCTCGACCAGATCGTAGCGTCCCATGGAGACACCACCGGTCATGATTAGAAGATCGGATTCAAGACCCTGCTCAATCAGCTGCCGCAGTCGATGCGGTTCGTCTGGAGCAATCGGCAAGAGCACGGCCTCGCCTCCGGCTTCCTGGATCTGAGCCGCGAGCGAATACGTGTTGGAGTTACGAATCTGGGTAGGACCGGGACGACCATCGACATCGACAATCTCATCGCCCGTAGTCAGCACGGCCACGCGGGGACGAACAAAAACCTGCAACCTCGATTTCCCAACCGAGGCCGCTAGTGCGATGGCAGCGTGATCCAGTTGTTCCCCTCGATCAAGTAGCAGGCTGCCGCCTCTAGCCTCGGCGCCTTGCGCGACTATGTTCTCGCCGGCTTGAACCCCCTTTGTAATTTCGACAGAATCATTCAGCACAGACAAAGCCGTGTACTCGACCATCACGACGGCGTCCGCGCCCTGCGGCACCGGTGCGCCAGTCATGATGGAAAAAGCTTGACCGGAATTCAGGGCCAACGGTACTTGACTGTGCGACGGCCCTGCTTTGATCTCTCCAACCACCGTTAGCCGCGCTGGAATCTTCGTCAGGTCCGCAGACCGCACCGCATAGCCATCCCGCGTCGATCGCGGAAAGGGAGGAATATCGCGATCGGCTGTGATGGGTTCGGCAAGAATTCGCCCAGAAGCGTGCAGCAGATCAACCACTTCGTTGCCGCCGGGAGTGATCCGCGAGGCATGCTCTTCGACTATGCTACGCGCATCCTCAAAACTTAGAACCAGGGCTTGGGCGGGTGGTGCTGCCATGCAGACATGATAACCGCCGATGGTAGTGGGTCAGTTTGAAAAAGCAGCGTGCACTGCCGCGAACAGTACAGCAATCAGTGGAACCATTCCTCCCGTCGGCGTCATCCTGAGCGTAGCCGCTTTTCAGGCGGAGCGAAGAGCCTGCCCTGAACGAAGTCGAAGGGATCTCCCGCTTGACCGGCCCGGCGCGCAAGCCAAATTGCACCACTTGTCATCCTGAGCGAAGCATGATTGTCCGAAGGACAATCATGCGCAGTCGAAGGATCCCTATAACCCGTACCGCATTAAACGTCTTAGGATTTCCTTTCTGCAATCACCGAAGTTCAAAACCCTAGGAAATTCAAAACCCTAGGAAACCCAACATAGATGCTTCCAGGCGAAAACATCGGACCGTCAAGCATACAAAAAGAAACCAGAAAGAAAAAATGGTGGTGGACCAGTTTGAAAAGCAGCGTGCACTTCTCCCGTCGGCGTCATCCTGAGCGTAGCCGTTTTTCAGGCGGAGCGAAGAGCCTGCCCTGAGCGAAGTCGAAGGGATCCCCCGCTTGACCGGCCCGGCGCGCAAGCCAAATTGCACCACCACCGAAATTCAAAACCTTAGGAAATTCAGGTAGGGTCTCAGTTCGAATCTGAGCTGTGTCGAGTCGGAATGAACTTGCGCTGAGCCGCATATAAGATGGCGAAGACTCCGAGGAATGTCAGGCCGCAATCTCGACAAAGGGCGACCCTCGCAGACCATACCGTTGCATAAGGGTAGGGGTATGCCTTATGCGGCCCAAAGTAATAGTTATTAAAGGATTCCATCGTAATCTGAAGGAATACCAAGACCGCCGACCCGAGCGCGACGGCAGATGCGATAGCTGCCTGAACTCCCTTCGACCGTGGCCATTTCATCATGTGCCATGTTCGCAGGATCGTAGGTCAGAGGGCAAGCGGGACCGTTGGTATGAAAGTTAGTAACAAATCCTGCCGCCCGACTTGCAAGGCTCTGCAAATTCAAACTGCGACACAACCGAAATTCAAAACCTTAGGAAATTCAAAACCTTAGGAAATTCAAAACCTTAGGAAACCCAACATAGATGGCTTCTAGACGAAAACATCGGACCGTCAAGCGTACAAAAGAAACCAGAAAGAAAAATGACGGCGGGTCAGTTTGGCTTACGCGCTAGGCACCGCGAGGTAGTGGTGTTTTAGTGTGGAGATGGATTTCCACGGTTTGAGTTTTTCGCTTCGCATCCTGTCGCACTCAAGCTATAAGGGTAAACGAGCCGCATCCGTGCTTGAACACGAATACGGCTCTGACCAAAATCACCTGTTAAAGAGGCGACAATGGCTACCCCGAATGTTACCGAAAAGACGGAAGTTTACGAAACCCTATCCGGCATCAATCTTGCCTTCGCTGCCGTCGTAGACCACCTCACCACAATGCGCCAGAGCGGTATTCTGCGCTCCCATTACGCTCGTGTGCTCCAAGGTCTCACGCACGAACTCAGGGCGGAAATAAATGTTGCAACGCTAGAGACCCTAAGCCGGATCGAGGAACAGGACTGGACCCGGTACGGCAAAGTGCGGATCAAATGGGAAAAGTACCTCCGAGGGCCGGAACAGAAACGTTAAAAAGTAAGGCCACTACTACTTAGCGAGTAGGTCAGCTTCCAACTGCTCCACTATTTTTATGTGAACGTCTGTTGGGAATGGAGCCTCGGAAAAATACTTATTGTCGCTGAATAAGGCGTTGCCTCGACGCTGGATACTGAACGGTGCAGAAATGAGAGGCGTCAGCGTGTGATCGAAGTCGAGGGCGAAGTGGGACAGCGCATATTCACGACGCTGCCAAAGATAGCGTTCCCCAGCATCCGTGACGGCTTTTTGTAGATTGTCGAAAGCGGGATGAACTGCTAACATCTGGATGTCGCTATAAAACACCAAATCGCTGATGTATTGTTTCCGCTTTATCATCCCCGGCTTGTAGTTAAGCCCCACTTCAGATGCAGCCCAAACAAGTGCTTCCTCTAAGATTCGTTCGGAATCAGCGGTCGATGTACTCGTCTCTACGATCAAGGCACCCGTAAAGATTACGAACTTATTAACGTTTACGCCATTCCACCTCCCTTCAAGAAATTCGACTCCCTTTTCTTCGTTCATCTCCTCAACAGTGTGCGGATATTTCTGAAATTCAAGGCGTTCGGCGATCCTGTCTATAAGTTCAGGAAAAAATACCGAGCCACGTGGGTTCAGTTCTGTGCCTTCTATGTACCCCAGCACTCTAGCCAGTGGCACCGACGCGAGCTGCATCAGCCAATCCTCCTCGAATTAAGAAAAAATTATGCTCGGACGATGGTTCTTTCTTCTGCGTTCCAGTTGCTTTTTCCAGCCAAGGCGATTGCAATTCGCTTACATTCTGGTTTCCCCCGCTCAATTCTCGCCGTGCGAAGTCATCATGAGGTACCGCTCTTAGTTGATCTTCCATTGCGGCCAGATATGCAACTCCCTGTTCGATAAGTGGCAGTTCGGTCTCGAAGCTGTCCACCTGTAGTTCTCGCATGTCGGTGTCCGTGCCGCGATCAAGCACTTTGCTAAACGGCACAAAGCGCACCTCAAGTCCTACGTCCAGGCCATCCGCCAAGCGAAGCAGTGTATTTAACGTCGGTTTCGTTTCGGCGTTCGGGTCTTCCAAGATGGAGATTCTCTCTTGGGCCATCCGCACGTTCCTTCCGAATGCGCCTTGGGACATTCCGCGCTGCTCCCGAAGCGCACGAAGCTGGAAGCAGATTGTGGTATATACGTTTTCCAGATTGAAAGCCGCTCGGAACTCGCGGTCTCTCATGCTATTCAAAAGGTCGCGTTTAATCGTAGCGGTGCTCAACGATTCGCCTCCTATCGGCAATGACGATTGCCATTCTCGTTGTAGCTGTATCGGGTGCGTTCAGGGGTACAAATCTGTCCCCCTGTTCGATGGCTGGCACTAGGATGGAAAACTGCCTTTGATCTGGCCCACGAAAACCAAGTAGTCGATATTGAGTGTTCATCCATCGAATCCTGATCTCTACAATGCCAGCGTAGTCGTCCAGATTACTGGCAAGCGGACGAATCCAAAGTGCGGTCCCGGCTAACTGCAAGAGGATTCTTTGTATCCTAGCTCGCGCCTTCACCGGCACAACGCGCCGATCCATTAGCCAGTCTCGAATGGGGTTTGTGCCACGTTCGTCAATGTAGTCAAAGAACGACCACTCATTCATAAGGCTATGATAAAAACATCATATTTGCAAGTATTTTCTTGACTATGTTACATGATAAGTTTATCATTACACTTAGATTTATGAAAACAAAAGGCCAACATCCTAATAGCACCCAAGGGACGTTGGCCTTACTTGTTCTTGTGTGGGCTTGGCCGTGGGGCTGCGGTCCTCCTGACAGAGCTTCCCGCAGAGGGTTCAAGTCCCTCCGAGTCCACCACCTACTAATCCTCCCTGCAAGCGGTTGCCACCGCTTACAGGGAACAGTCCTCGGGTATGAGCCAAGGACAGGGTTTGGTAACCCGCTGTCATTTTGGCTCTATTGGCCCGAAGAAAGCAAGGCCAAAATGACGTGCCACAATTGCCGAACCCAGATGGTGAAGGCAGGATTCTACGGAGCGAAAAACGTGCAGCGTTGGAAGTGCCAGCAGTGCAGTAAGCGATTCTCGGAACCACAGCCTAAGCCATTCGGCGCAGATGTGCGGCTCCCGGTTGAGAAAGTTACGATAATTCTCCGCTGTCTCGCCGAAGGAAATTCCGTACGCTCCACGTCACGGCTCTGCGATGTTGAAAAGCGCACGGTGCTTAATCTACTCAAGACGGCTGGCGCTTGCTGCGAGAGATTTATGGAGCGCACATTGCGCGACCTGCCAGTGAAGGAATTGCAACTGGACGAATGTTGGAGTTACGTGTTGAAAAAAGAAGGCCACAAACTACATCACGAAATGAACGATGATTCTATCGGCGATCAGTACATCTACATCGGCCTAGAGCGTAACAGTAAGCTGGTAGTTGCGTGGCATCTCGGAAAGCGCGACCGTGATAACACCTATGCGTTCATCTCGAAGGT
>Ga0210405_10003738_pt1 | contig 14675 bp, 14 predicted proteins | sample IncBWH11MmetaG_FD_155492 | JGI IMG/M metagenome (GOLD analysis project Ga0210405, IMG submission 155492) | Forest soil microbial communities from Barre Woods Harvard Forest LTER site, Petersham, Massachusetts, United States - Inc-BW-H-11-M | ecosystem: Environmental > Terrestrial > Soil >... | reverse complement strand
ACTCGCACCACGCGCGTCGGCTCCGGCACGGCGGGCGGCCGCAAACTATTTCCCCAATCGCGGAAGCCGTCCACCATAAATAGCTCCGCCTCACCCGACGCGTCTCCCACCGCGCAAGCCTCCACCTGCACATTCCGGCAGCGATTCACGCGCACATGTTTCGTCAGCCGTCGGCACTCGCGCGGCGATGGTTCGAACGCAATCACCCTCCCGCGCCGCCCCACGCGTTTCGCCGTCAACAGCGTATACAGCCCGTGGTGCGCCCCGATATCCAGGACCGTCATCCCCGGCCGCAAAAGCCTCTGCACAAACCGCACCTCCGCTCTTCAAACCCGTTGTACATCAGTTCGTGATCCAGCGCGCCTTTTTCCGCCAGCCACCACGCACCAAATCCCAGCCGCAGCGGAATCGCCATCTCCGGAAACACTCTCCGCGCACGCAGCGCCATTGTGATGTACTTCTTCCGCGCCGGGCTCGCCAAAAACCGCCCGATGCGACGCGCCACCGAAGGCCTCACTGCGCTTGCTTTGCTCCACGGATCCTCTTCCTCCCGCGGCTCCGGGTACAACCGGAATCCCGCGATATCGATCGGCGCGCTAGACGCCAGCAGCATCGTCCTTTTCCTGGCATGCTCCGGCGTATCGCGAAAGTCGTCATGCTCCGGCAGTGGCGTCACGCGATACACCGCCGCGAACCCCGCCCGGTACAGCATCTTCACCAGCGTGCCTTCGCTCGGATAACACGCCACGTCCGTCAAGCTCTGATCGTCGGAGCGCGGCTCCTCCCGCAGCAGCAGCGACGCCTTCTCGCCCGGGATGCACATGCTCTCCACCAGCAAACATTTCTCCGTCAGCGCTCGCAAATTCCGCATCGCCATCAGCGGATTTTCCAGGTGATAGAGCAGTCCGCAGCACAGCACAAACTCAAACCGCCCCAGCTCCAGAATGTTCCGGTTCTCGAGGTCCGCCGTTTCAAATGCCACCCGCGGAAACCGCTTCCTCGCCTCCGCAATATTTTCCTCGCGTCCGTCGAAGCCGCAAACGCGCAGCCCGCACTCCGCCAGCGTCTGCGAAAAAAATCCCACGCCGCACCCGGCGTCCAGCGCCGTCTCCAGCCGCAGCGCCGGTTTCAACTTCGCCACCACGCGCCGTATCGTCTCCGCCCGCGCTGCGATCAGCTTCCGGTACGCGCGCTGGTCAAACGGCGTCAGCTTCAGTGTGAACTCCGCCGTAAGCCTCGACGCCGTTCTCTCCGCCAGGGCTGGCGGCATTCCATTCATCACGGACATGGCGCTGCACTCCACGCCGGCGCTTTCCCGAGAGGACGTCGGGCGGGCCGGACCTTTGCGCGCCCCCGCGGATCCGCCACGCGCCAGGCGCGCACAGCCGCGAAAGCCCTTCCCGCCGCTAAATTATCTGACGTAACTTCGAGCAAAGAATAGCGCGTCTGGAAAGTAGACGAATGGTAATCATATCTCGCTAGGAAAGCAAGAAGATTATTTAACAGTAATCACTACCTGTCTGCTATTTCGTGATTCGGGACCCGCTGCCCTTCCCAGCCGGTTGCAGCCTCTCCCCAAATCATCTAGCCTCGTTCTTTCGGAGGCCGCCGCCCGCTATGGCGAATTTAAGGAATCTTCTCAGCCGCGCTTTTCTCAAAGCCGCGTTTACCGTTGACCCGCCCCACCCTCATCCCAATGTCAGCGACGACTTCATCATGTGGCTCTGCTTTGCCAATGCCGGCATGCTCGATAATGGCAACCTCTACCTGATCGATCACGCCATTCAGCACTTGCCCAGCGCCGCGCCCATCCTCGAAATCGGCTCCTTTTGCGGCCTCTCCGCCAACCTGCTCACCCATTTCAAGCGAAAGCACGCGCGCAAAAACGTCCTGGTCACCTGCGATAAGTGGGAGTTTGAAAACCTCGACAAAAACAATCCGCGCGTAGGCCAGTCGCCGGTTCTTTTTTCAGACTACAAATCCTTCGTCCGCGAATCCTATCTGCGCAACATTCAGCTCTTCAGCGCGGACGATTTGCCCTTCACCATCGAAGCCACTTCCGCCGAGTTTTTCGCCGCCTGGAAAGCCCGCCAGCAGGCACGCGACGTCCTCGCCCGCCCCATCGCCCTGGGTGGCCCGCTAAGTTTCTGCTACATCGATGGAGATCACGGTTACAGCGGCGCCAAACAGGATTTTCTCGATTGCGATCAATTCCTCGATCCCGGCGGCTTTCTCCTCTTCGACGACTCCACCGTCCCCGCCTTCGGCGTCCGCGAACTCATGCCCGAAGTCGCCGCCACCGGCCGCTACAAACTCGTCGCCACCAATCCCAACCACCTCTTCCAGAAAGTGGGGACCTAGCGGCTCTCTCATAAATGGTTTTTAGGAGGGCATGGCTTCAGCCCCTGAAGAAAGTCTCGCGGTATTTATGAGACAAGTCCGTACGAATACCTACAGCAATTACGCTGCATGCCGCGGCGGCTTCTCTGCGGAGTGCACCGGCAACCTCAGCCGGTAATACCGCTTGTCGCACGCATTGCACCGGTATGGGCTTACGAACAGCACGTTATGCAGCACCCTCTCCAGCAATCCGTTTCTTCGAGACCTGCGTATGGAAGCGCTTGCACACTGAGGACACAACGAAGACTTATGGAAGACTGACATCGCCTACTTCTCCCGTTCTAGCTGGGAGCAATACTATACACCCAACTCGCCCACCCGGGAACATCCCCGCCGCGTTTCTTCCTCCCCCAAAAAATTCCGCAATCTTCGGGAACTTTTTCGTAACTTTGTGTTAATAATGTTCGGGGCCTCCAGTTCTGCCTACTCCTTTTCTCGCGGGGAAAATTTAAGTGTCCAAATATCCGTCGTGGATGAAGCTCGCTTGCTACACCCATGTCTTGCTCTTCGCTCTTTTTGTCGTCGGCTGCGGCGGAGGCTACCAGACCGTTACGCCGCCCCCGCCCATCATCATTACCGTCTCTCCGTCCGTCTCCGCCATGGGTGTCAGCCAATCCATCCCCTTCACCGCCACTGGCGACTCCGCCGGCGTCACCTGGTCCGTCCTCGGCGCGCCTTTCCTCGGCAGCCCCGGTGTCGCCACCTCACCCGGCTCGATCGACTCCAACGGCAACTACACCGGCCCCGGCGGCACTTCCAGCTTTTACGTCACCGTCACCGCCACCAGCAAGACCGACCCCACCAAATCCGCCTCCGCCACCGTCAACGTCGTCGCCCCCGGCCTGCTCACCCCCACCAACAACGTCCAGGTCGCCCAGTACGCCGTCGTTCCTCCCTCTTCCGCCAATGTCAGCGTCCAGTTTGGTCTCGACGCCTCCTACGGCCTCACCACCTGGACCCAGCCCAATCCCACCCTCGGCTCCGCCGTCAGCCTCTATGTCGCCGGCATGAAGCAAAGCACCCCTTACCACATGCGCGGCGTCATCGCCTTCGCCGACGGCTCCTCCTTCAACGACGCCGACCAAACCTTCACCACCGGCGCCGTTCCCGTAAATTTGCTGCCCACCCTTACCACCACCACCACCGCTGGCCTGACGCCACAGCCAGGCATCGAGCTGTTGGACTTAGTCACCATAAACGCGCCTCCCAAAGGACCTGAATCCGTAGTCACGGATCTGGCCGGCAACGTTCTTTGGGTCTATCAGCCCACGCTTACAGGAGCCCCTGGCCCTAATCCCATCAAGCTGCTGCCAAACGGTCATTTCCTGATCGGTTTCAGCGGTCAGCCCGATGGCGCCAACAGCGTCCTCCAGGAGGTGGACCTTGGCAGTAATGTCATCTGGCAGATGACGACGGCGCAGCTCAACACCGCTCTCGCTGCCGCCACCTGTGCGGAATGTAAAGTCACCGTCCTCGGCATACATCACGACTTGCTTCCCCTTTCCAATGGACATGTGATCGTGCTCGCGTCCCTCACGAAAACATTGACCGACGGAACGACTCCGACAGGGGACATCGTTATTGATCTCGGCGACATGGAAAATGTCGGTGGGAATAACCCCAATCACACGCCTCAGCCCGTCTGGGCCTGGAACGAGTTCAATCATCTGGACACCAGCCGGCGGCCGTACTTGTATCCCGATTGGACTCACACCAACGCCATTATCTATTCAAAAGATGATGGCAACCTGATCATCTCCAGCCGTCACCAGAATTGGCTCGTCAAGATTGACTACAACAACGGCGCAGGTGCGGGAGACATCCTCTGGCACCTCGGCTACCAGGGCGACTTCGCGCTGCTGAATGCCGATGGAACACCCGATACTTCGGATACAGACTGGTTCTTTGCCCAGCATGGCCCTTCTTTTGTCTCCGCCAACACGACCGGCAAATTCTCGCTCGTGCTTTTTGACAATGGAGATGACCGTGGCGTCGCCGTTCCCGTTACGGGAGGAACCTGCGGCGTAACCGGTCAGCCTGCGTGTTTTAGCACCGTCCCCATCTTTGACATCGACGAGACCGCCAAAACGGCGACCCTGACTTTCCATCCCACCACTCCGGACTATTCCTTTTTTGGTGGCAACGCCGAAGTCCTTGGGAACGGTAACGTGGAATACGACGAATGCGGCGCAACCACTCCCAAGAACAACTCTTTTGTCTTCGAAGTAACTCAGACCGCGACGCCGCAGACCGTCTGGAAAATGAGCCTGACTGGACAATACGCCTATCGCGCCATGCGCATTCCCAGCCTCTATCCGGGAGTTCAGTGGTAGAGTTCGCTGTATATCAGGGGAATCACTCGGATTTGGCTTTTGCTAATACAAAGCACGCGAGAGCGTAGCAGGTAAGAAATCCGTTGGTTGGGTGAGTTGTCGGAACGTACGACAACGCTGTTTCTCGATCGGCAGGGTACCAGATATTGTCCGCTCGCTTCGCCCAGTAGACCTGCTCTTCGATCGCGTAGCCGCTCAACAACTTAGGGAGTCTTTGCGTTCCGTACACGCGATGCCAAGGAACGATAACCGCGTCTTTTCCACACGGGATCGTGAGCAGCATTTTCCCCTCTGGTTTCAGCATTTTGTGCAAACGTCGCATCGCTGCCAGGTCGCCGTCCGTTTCCTCGACGGCCACACCATAACGCCCCGAGAGACCCACATGCTCGACGCTCGAGCAATTGAGTATGAAATCAAACTCCAGGTTTGGAAGATCGCGCTTCAGCAAGTCCCCGCGGACGATTTCGACCAAGGGGTGCGTCCACGGGAATGGGCCGGGCTCCAAATCGAGGGCCATGACCTTATAGCCCTTCTGGACGGCATGGATACACATGTTCCCAGTGCCGCAACCGAAATCGAAGGCACGCCCGGGCCCCATGGGTAGCCGCGACGCAATGTAGGACCATTCGACATCCCGGCTTCCTGATAGATCAATGACTGTCTCCTGCTTTCGCGGAGGCAAGAACACTCGCTTCACTCTTCGCAATCCGGCCCATATCCAGCCAGGCATATAGACCGGGACAAGGTGTCGTTCCATCATGCCCCTCTTCTCTTAACGGCCCCGTCAACGAGCGATGCGTAGAGCTCCGCGTAGCGGCGAGCCTGCACCTCCAGGGCGAATTCCTCCACCGCAATACGTCGGCAGTTCTCGGCCATCTGCTGGCGACGATCTGAATCACTCAACAAATTTTCGATTGCTCCCGCGAGGACTTCCGCGTCGCCCCGCTCCACGAGTACTCCCGTCGAGCCGTCACGCACTATCTCCGGAACTCCCCCAACGTTAAACGCGACAGCGGGCAAGCCGCACGCCATGGATTCGAGAGCTGTGTTGGGAAAATTGTCCTGAAAGGTTGGCAGCACAAATAGGTCCGCAGCGCTATAAGCGAGCGACAAAAGCCTTTCTTCTTTTAAAAAACCTAGCGACAAGCTTGGAATGTGGGATTGTACAGGAAACTGTCCGTGCCCGAGAACTAACAGAAAGAGATCCGGAATCTTCTTCAAGCGGGCAATTGCCTCGACCAAAGCAAAAGATCCCTTGTGCTTGCTCCCCACATATTGCGAAATGAATAGCAAAACCTTAGCGTGTTCTGGAATATTTAACAGCTCCCGAGCCATCCTCCTATCGCGGGGTTGAAAGCATTGCGTGTCCAGACCGTACGGAATCACATTTATGGAAAAGTCTCCAACGAGGTCGCTTTGGCGCGCCTCGCTGGCTAGCCACCGGCTCGGAGTAACGATAGAGAATTTGTTTGAGCCGAAGCTGGCATAGGCCGCACGTTTACGCTGCCAAATCGCAGTTGAAAAATCTCTGGTGCTAGAAGAGCCCAACTGCGGACAGCCGCCGCAAACGTCGCAGAATTTCCTGCAATCGCCCGCGTAATGGCATCCACCGGTGAATGAGTTCATGTCGTGTAAGGTCCAAACGACCTGCAGGGCTGGCGGAAGCCGATGGAAGAAATCAGCGTAATCAAGGAATCCTGCAATCCAGTGGAGATTCAGCACATCGCTTGGTGGCAGTTGTCGAAGTACATCGGCGCCATGCTCACTGCGGTCATCGCTGAAAAGGCTTGCGCCAGTTGTCCGCCGCGAATAATGAAGTCTGCGGCTTTGCTTCAAAAAATATCTTCGAGACACTCGACGTAGCCGTGTAGGTACGTCGACGGGAGGAGTAAAGGGGATAACGTTTGGGTCCTGCGATTGCCGGTCCTGCACCAGCATGGACGATTCCGTACCAATCCGGCGCAGGCCCTCGTGCAAGCGATACGCGGCCCGAAATGCACCTCCTGAAACGTCGCCCACGCTAAGATGCGTAATCCTCACGCCCGAATCCCTTCCATGCACGGAAATTCGCACTTGTGAGTGCCAACGTAGCCAATCTTGGCGAACAGAAGGGTGATTAGGCGTACGGTCACCGGCTTCGAGGCCTGAAGACCAAATTTCGTAGTCGGCCCAGATTGTGCTGTGCGTACCAATCTCGCACGGAGTAGAACCGGCGAGGAGGCAGAAGAAATATCGTCGCACCCATTATAAGGCGCTTAAATAGAATATATCCCATACTCGGATTCTTATATTCCGAATGAAAAGATCGCATTTCCGTTCGAAATGTTTTCAGGCGACTGCCACCAAAAGTACTCAGGCTGAGACGGCTGGCAGTAACCCAGGGCGGATCGAGCAGCGCGGAGACACACTCCGTCGAAACTCCCAGGCGAATCAGCAAGGGCCCGAGCATCTCAAACATTAATTCGTCCATGTCACACTTTCTTCTGAGCCCCGCCATATTTTTCGCGTCAACGGCATAGAGGTTTCCGGAATGACGGCGGTAGTAACAAAGGGGCATCGCCAGGATACGCACGCCCCTGGCCATGGAGACCATGGCAATGGGAGAATCGGCCGAGAAAACGAACTGTTCTGGAATGGGAATGACTTGCTCAAACGCTTTTCTCCGCACCGTGATGGTGCTCGTCCGCAGAAAATGCCACCTCAGCAAGGCCTCGCCTGCTGCTTGTGGGGTCTCCAAATTCAGGTCTTTTGTTTCTTGAGGGACGCAAACCTGGATGTTGTTAGTCGCTTCATCAACATCATAGAACCCATGTCCTACCGCCGAGATCTCTCGATTCTGTTCCAGGGCATCAATAACCGTCGAAAGCTTCCCCTTGGCCCACCAGTCATCGCCATCCAACAGAGACACTATTTGGCCATTTATTTCCGGAAATGCGGCGTTGAAGGCAGAAGCCTGGCCGCCGTTTTTCTTGCGCAGGTACTTCACTCGCGGCAGAAATTTTTGAACGACCGATGGCGTCTGATCCGTTGATCCATCGTCCACCACTACGATTTCGAGTTCCGAGGGCGACAGTCCCTGGTCCAGGACACTCACAAGGGCTTGCTCTAGGAACCGCTCGTGATTAAACGTATCCACCAGAGCTGTGACGAGAGGCGTCACCCGATGTTCCCCACGACTCTCTTTTCCTGAGGAATTTGGGTAGTGAGCGGCGAACAAGCGGTTTCCCCGATAACGGAGAGGTCTTTGCAGGAAGCAAAAAAATTCGTCCAAGATTCCGTGGTGTCATTCACGGGGCCGCGAAACCCACCGCTCGTTCTATCGAAGCGATAAGCGGTGTACCCATACATTTCGAGGGCTTCAAAAACCTTGCGACTCTCGATGCCTGCGCCCTTAAGAGGGTCCTTGGAGATTTCGAAGCAGATAAAGTCCACGCGCTGGTCTTTTAGCAAGCGTCCAGCGCCCTGGAAGACTGCCGCCTCAAAACCCTCCACATCCACCTTTAGAAAGTTAATCCGTTCGATTCGTTCCTCGTCACAGAATTCGTCCAACGTCCGCGCTCGAACGCTAACCGATTCGCTGGGACGTATAAAAGTTCCGTCGGGAGCCCTCATGGATGGCATGCCCAGAGTGTTCCACTCGGCGAATTGAGGTTCAAAAAGATTCATTTGTACAGTGCCGGATTTTTCGCAAATCGCGGACTGCACTGCGGTTACGTTTTCACAACGATTTAGCGCTAGCGTCTCCCGAAGCCTCCAGTAGGTATCTGGAACTGGCTCAAAAGCCCACACGCTTCCCGTGGGACCGCAAAGCCGGCTTAGCAGGACGCTGTATATCCCGAGGTTCGCACCGACATCGAAGGCGACGTCGCCCCCTTTCACCAACTGGCGAATTGCCTGGAACTCAGCTACGTCGTAAGGATGCCTGACTAGACTGTGAATATTAGGTCTGTCCCAGGGATAGAGGACAAATCGAGTTCCGTAAACGTCTTCCGCGACGAGGACTTTGCCCCGCAGAATTCTGCGGCGATCGCCATATTCTCTCAGTTTTGCGCGGCTGTAATCGTAAAACCACTGCCAGAGGTGGAGTACTGCCCGGCCTAACGAACGAATCGGAGATGGCAGTACGAGGGTCATTCCGCTAGATCGATCCAGCGCCCCTGGCTGCCGGCTTTCGTCCATATGCCATCGTGTCGCAGTCCCCGATGCTTTCGAGTTGATCCCTAATGATCTCCTGCCAAGCTCGCTTCACACCTGGCCAATCGTCGTTTACGTCATGAAATACAACAATTCCGCCAGGCACGACGTGGGGGAAAAATGCGCCGAAGTCTGCGAGGACGTCTTCGTAACGATGTGATCCGTCTATGAATAGTAACTGGATGGGCTTACTCCAAGTTTTGGCGGCCTCGACGCTGAGCCCTACGATCGGCTGCACATGGTCTGACAAACCGCATCGCGCAATGTTCTGCGAGAACTCCTGAAAAGAGTCGCGCGTCGGAAGGTCGGGTCCCCCGTCAAATGGATCGATAGCGAAGACCCGCTTCCTATTTCTCTGACAGCCGAAAGCTAAGCAGCAGGTTGAACGCCCTTTGAAGCTCCCAACCTCGACTAGATTCGAACCGCCCGGTAGCGAGCGTGCAGTTTTGAAAAGCCACTTTGCCTGATCGACAGTGAAAAACCCCTCGATGGAATTAATTAACGGCCAAGCCTTTTGCCACTCGCGCTCTGCCGGGTCCAGATGGTGCTTCAGCTTCCAAAGCCTAAATTTGACTCGTGTAATGAATGACGTGGCCATTCCCTAGCCCTCTATCTCCTTCCCTCGAAGAGCAGACTCCGTCACTGAAGGGACTGCCATCGCAAAGCGCGTCGGTATGTTTAAGATTCCATTCCACTCGTCATACGAGCTCTGATAAACCTCGGTGGCTACTATCATCTCCGGCGTGCAGTTCCAACTATCCACAAGTTCCTTGTCTTCGTACAGGGTTACGAGCCAATTATAAGACCCAGGGCGAACTGGCAGCATCGGAAAAGCGTGGGAAAACTGCTGCTCGCCCGCTTCAAGCTGTAATTTTCCTGTGTTCCAAGCCCAGATCAATCTTTGTTCATGGTTATAGAGCGCGACCCCATGCATGGCATCCCTCAAGGGTTGGCCTATGTAAATCCTAAAATTGATTGTCACAGGTTCAAAATCGGAGAGAGTATGGGAATTTTCTCCCCGTGCATTCACGATATCCCAGCGAGCAAAACGCGCTTTTACTCCGCGGCCCTTGCTCTGTTCTATTGAGTTCTTGTCGTTACGAGCCATCGCCGCCTCATAGGCGGAGACGACTTCGTGGGCTGGACCGTCGTGGCGGATAAACCCGTCGTCAACCCAGACGACTCGGTGGCAGAGCCTGCGAATTTGGTTCATCTGATGGCTGACGAGGACCACGGTGCGGCCCGCGCGCGCGACGTCGCCCATCTTCCCTAGGCATTTCTTCTGAAAATTAATGTCCCCGACCGCGAGCACCTCATCCACTAGCAAAATCTCCGGCTCAAGATGCGCCGCCACCGCAAACGCCAGCCGCACATACATTCCGCTCGAATAGTGTTTCACCGGAGTATCGATAAACTTCTCGAGCTCCGCAAACGCCACAATCTCATCGAACTTCCGTTCGATCTCCTTCTTGTTCATCCCCAGAATCGCCCCGCTCAGAAACGCGTTCTCACGTCCCGTCAGCTCCGGATGAAAACCCGTTCCCACTTCCAGCAGTGATCCCACCCGTCCGTGAATCTCCGCCCACCCCGTCGTCGGTTTCGTAATCCGCGAAAGAATCTTCAGCAACGTCGTCTTCCCAGCCCCGTTCCGCCCGATCAGCCCAAGTACTTCCCCTTCATTCACCTGCAAAGACACATCTTTCAACGCCCAGAACGTCTCATCCTTTTTACGCCGAAACGCCCCCAGCGGTGACTTCACAAACCGTTCCAATGCATGCCGCAACCCCGGATCCACCGCCAACCCGCGCCGGTACCTCTTCCCCAGCCCTTCCGCCTGTATGACCGCTCCGCTCATCGTGAATGTGTTTGAACGTCCTACCGTTCAGTTCTCCCTATTACCGTTTAACGCGCCAAAGCCACCGTCCGCTGCATTTCCATTGACCACATATGACGTTCGCGCTAACATCTCCCATGCATTCGTCGCCGACCCTCTTCATCCAATGTAGCGCCGGGGCTTCAGCCCGGCATCTTTTTCCCCGCCTTTATCCGCGCCTTTTTCCCAGCCGTTGTAGGGGTGGGGCTTCAGCCCCGCCGCCTTCTCCGCGCCAATGTAGCGCCGGGTCTTCAGCCCGGCATCTTTTTCCCCGCCTTTATCCGCGCCTTTTTCCCAGCCGTTGTAGGGGCGGGGCTTCAGCCCCGCCGCCTTTTCCGCGCCGTCGTAGTGGCGGGTCTTTAGACCCGTTCTTCCCACCAACTCCCCGCGCGACGCCCACCGACTCTCCTAATTCCTCTGAAATCCACCCTTATGAAAAGCGTGTTTACCCCGCTTGCCCTGAGGAACGAAAGGAGCTCCGAGGGGCCACTATCCCCTTTAGAATCATATTCTTCGCCGACCACCACCCCATAAACCCCATCGAATCATATTCTTACAAAAAACAGGGGGGTGGGGGGTATCCCGCCAACCTTCCAACATTCAAACCTTCCAACTCCCCTTCGTTACACCCTGTCCGCGATCGCCCCTTCCATCCTCTGGAAGAAAAACAACCCGCCCAGCACCACCGCGAAAACCATGCCAGCCGAAGCCAGCAACAGCGGCCCCGGCGGCTGTCCGTGTCCCGTCAGCGCCCACCGGAAACCGTCAATCACCCCCGCCATGGGGTTCAACCCATACAGCCAACGCCACTTCTGCGGCACCAGCGAAGTGGGGTACGCCACCGGAGACGCGAACATCCAGAACTGAATTAAGAATGGCACAACATATTTCACGTCGCGATAAAGCGCATTCAGCGCGGACATCCACAACCCCACGCCCAGCGCCGTCAGCACCGCCAGCAGCAGAAGCACCGGCAGCCACAGCGCCGCGAACCCCGGCCGTATGCCATAAAACGCTAGCACCACCCCAAGCACCACAAACCCGATGGCAAAGTCCACCAATCCGGAAACGACAGCAGATAGGGGGAGCACCAATCGAGGGAAAAAAACTTTCGTAATCACGCGCTGGTTATCAACGACCACCGCCGTGCACGATTGCAGCGCCGTAGCAAAATAATTCCACGGCACCAGCGCGCAAAAGTAGAACACCGGATACGCCAGCCCGTCCGATGGCAATTTCGCCAGCCGTCCAAAAAATAACGTGAACACGCCCATCGTCATCAGCGGTTGCAAAACCACCCAGGCCACGCCGATCACCGTTTGTTTGTAGCGAACCTTAACGTCCCGCCACACGAAGAAATACAGCAGCTCGCGGTAGGCCCACACTTCGCCGAGGCGCAAATCCAGCCACCCCCGCGGCGGCTCAATCCGCACAATGGGGGGCGCGGCATGCTGCACCGGAAGCGGCGACGCGGGTGCTGTCACGGAAGCCATCAAGTTTCTGCAAAACTCCGAAAGAAATTTAGTCCGTTAGAGTACAGAAGATTTAGAACGGACCCCGATTAGATTAGCAGAGAAGCGAGCCATGGCGATGATTCCGTTGTAGCACAGGCGCTCCTGACTGTGCGGTTTTGCCGCCGCCGCGAACCGCCGCGCGGCGATGGGCGAGTTCAGCCTCAAGTGTGGCTGTGCTACTCAGGAGGAGGAGGGTTCTGTTTCATCTGCTCCAGATCGCGCTGTTCGATTTGCTGCATCATGGCTTTTCGGCCGAACAAATATTTTTCAAACTGCTTCGCGATCTGGCGCGGCACCAAGGTAAATTGGTTTTGCATCATTTCTGAAAAAGAAATCGGGCCGCGCGCGGGAATCAGGTGCGTGCCCCACTGAAACATCAGCCCGGCGTTCCAGAAAACAAAGCACGCGAGAAAAACGCATGCCGCCGCAAACGCCCCCCCGCGCGAACGAAACACACGCGTGAAGCGATCGAGAAAAACGGCAAGTCCCAGAATAAACAGCGGGGTTAGCGAAACAAAAAAGCGGTTTCCGTAAGAAGAAATTCCCGCCCAGTCCGGATACGACGCGATGAAATAATAAAACGCAAGAGCCGCCAGCAGAAAGGCTCCGCCCACGCGCGGCACGCTCCGCCAAAACGCCACAAGCCCAATCACCGCGAATAGCACTACCGGCGTCCACGAAAGCATTCCATGATTCGCGGAAAACAGCACAGAAAAAAGATGAGGCGAGCCCCACGCCCACTGGCTGATGGGAATGTAGCCTGTTTCCATGAAGCTGCCGTAAACGATGCGGTGGGCGATAAATGTCGGGAGCAGGCATAGGAGTAGCGCGGCCGAGAAGGCAGCGTGGCGCGCCAGGAGTTGCGCAACGCTTGGCGTGGTGGGTGTGGCTTTGCGAAACGCCGCGGCGTACTCGCGCAGCGCCTCGAACGGCAGTATGACGAATAGCGTGACATTGGCGTAGTAGACGTTCAGCATCAAGCCCGCCAGCGCCCCCAGCAAAATCCACTGTCCCAACGTGCGATTATTCCGCGTTTCATGCCAATACCACAAAAAAAGCGCGACAGCAAAAGCCGAAAGCGCGTGCGACCAGGACGGATTGAAGTACATGTAAACGGGAAGCGAACTCGCCAGCCAGATGGCCAGCGTGGCGAGCAAGGCCCAGGTTTGGTCGACATATTTGCGGGCGAGGCGAAAGGAAATCAGCAAGCCGAGAAAACCGTAGATCGCCGTAGCCAGCGCCATGGCGATGCGGTACGGAGTGGAAAAACCGTCCGCGGGAACCGCGGAGCCGAGGGAACGGGCGAGAAGAACGCCAGCGTGAGCGACGAGCAGAAAAGGAGCCCAGAGAATGGCGGGCCCGACGGTGAAGTGATTTTCGAGGTGGCCCGTGCGCGTGTGAAATTCAGCGGTGGGCTGGCCGTTTTCGTCGAGGCGATTCTCGCGGAAGCTGGTGTTGGCTTGCTGATAGTCGTGAGTGAAATCGAGGCTGTGCTCGATGAGCGGAGCGCGAGCGTAGGCGTAATAGCCGACGCCGTCTCCGCGCACCCAGGGATTAAGCATGGGCAGAGAAAGCAGGAAGAGCACAAGAAGAAGGCGCTCCGCTTTGCGCGGACCTGGCTGAGGTGAAGAGGTCAAACCTTGAGACTCCGAGAAACGCGACTCCGCGAAACAGCACCCTGAAATACCGGCACCCGAGATACCAGCTCCGCACAACCGTACAATCCACGGCAATGATAAAACGCGCTCGGGGTGCAATGCGTTTTTTTGCTCCGAGCGGCAATTCCGTCTGAGATGGAAGCATTATCTCTTTTTGAACTAGCTTTGTCTTGTTTGCAGTGTTGTTTGCTTGGATTGAGGGATATGGGTTGGCGGATCGCGAAGAGTGAAGAGCGGGCACGGCCCTTCGAAGCTTCCTTCGTTCCTTAGAGCAAGCAGGGTAAACGTGCCGTGCCCCTCCCGGAAAAGACAATCCCGAGTTGGAAATGAAGGTAGAATCGCGGCGCCGCGGTGTGGTGCGGAGCGAGAGAAAGATGCCGGGCTAAAGCCCGGCGCTACGCAGGCAGTGCGACGCAGTAGCATGGCGCTGGTTTTGGAGGGAATCGTGAGGAATGGAATTGTTTGGATGGCGATCATTGGGATGATTGGGAGTGGATTGTTGGCGGGGGTGGCATTTGCGCAGAAGCCGCCGCTTTTGCCTGAGAAGGATGTGGCGGCTTTGGCGAATGAGTTGAGTGGAGAGACGGCGAAGCGGAATTTGGAAGTGATTGCTACGTTTCACCGGCAGCGCGGGTCGAAGGGATTTCATGCGGCGGCGGAGTTGGTGGCGGAGCGGGCGCGGGAGTATGGGTTGAGCGATGTG
>Ga0210405_10003736_pt1 | contig 14677 bp, 10 predicted proteins | sample IncBWH11MmetaG_FD_155492 | JGI IMG/M metagenome (GOLD analysis project Ga0210405, IMG submission 155492) | Forest soil microbial communities from Barre Woods Harvard Forest LTER site, Petersham, Massachusetts, United States - Inc-BW-H-11-M | ecosystem: Environmental > Terrestrial > Soil >... | reverse complement strand
AAGTCCGCCCCTACATTTTCATCCAGCCCCATTGGCATACGGCCGAATCTTGTATGCTTATGGGGCGCAGCATCCCGACAAGGTCGGGACAGGTGCCGCGCCCCTACAAGGAGCATCGTCCCATGCACCCTTTCCGCTTTGGCCGCTTCCATTTTTCCATTCACAAAATATTGTTTTCGATACTTCTGCTTGCTTCGCTGACTAGTGGCGTAGTGGCGCAGCAGAAAGCGTCAGCAGCGCCCGCGCAAGAGAAGCCGAAGATACGGGCGATCACGGCGTTCATCAATTTGGACCGGGCGCAGTACAAGGAACAGGTTGCGGATGCGCTGAAGATGCTAAGGCGCGCGCAGACGACGCTGGAATCGCGCGGGTATCAGGTGCAAACGATCCGCATCGCGACACAGCCGTTTCCGGAATACACCAAAGGACTGACGGCGCAACAAACAGTCGCGTTCTTCAAGGAATACGACGCGCTGGCGCAGAAAGAAAAGTTCGCGGCGTCGATCGGTCCGGCGATGTTGAATGTCGACGACCCGGGATGGGCCGACGTCCTGGCCCAGATTCTGAGCAACACGAAGACGCTGAATGCCACCCTGGTGGTTGCCGGCGAGGACGGCGTGCGCTGGAACGCGGTGGGCGCAGCGGCGCGGGTGATGAAAAAGCTTGAGGAGACGGAGCACAGCCAGGGCAATTTCCGTTTTGCGGCGATTGCCATGGTGCCGCCGCTGACGCCGTTTTTTCCCGCGGCGTATCACACCGGGTTCGGACATCAATTCGCGATTGCGCTGGAATCGGCGAACGTGGTGGCAGCGGCGTTCAAGGATGCGCCGGACCTGGCGACGGCGAAACAACGGCTGACGGATTCGCTCGCCGCGAGCGCGTTCGACATCGAGCGGCACGCGGGTCGCGTCGATCAGGAGACCGGCTGGACGTACATGGGGATCGATCTGTCGCCGGCGCCGTCGGGAAATGTGTCCATCGGCGCGGCCATCGAGAATCTGACCACGCAGCCGTTCGGTATGAGCGGGACGCTGACGGCGGCGGCGACGATTACCGCGGCGGTCAAAGACGTCAAAGTGAAGCAGACCGGGTATTCCGGTCTGATGCTGCCGGTCCTGGAAGATACGCGGCTGGCGCAGCGCTGGAGCGAGGGGCACCTTTCCATCGATGCGCTGCTCAGCTATTCGGCGGTGTGCGGCACGGGACTGGACACCATTCCGCTGCCGGGCGATGTGAGCGCGGAGCAGCTTTCGCTGATTATTGGTGATATGGCCAGCCTGGCTGTGAAATGGCACAAACCGCTTTCGGCGCGGCTGCTGCCGGTGCTCGGCAAAGGCTGGGGCGAAATGACCGAGTTTGACGATCCGTTCCTGGTGAATGCGAAGTTGCAGTCGCTGGACGTGAAGTGAGCGGATAGGATGTACCTCATTGAGAAAAAGTGGCATGGCGAGACAGGGGGGACAATGGGCGAGACGAGTTCCAGAATGGGAAGTGTACCCCCACACCCCGGTGTTTTCGTAAGAGATTCGTCTTAGGATTTATCGTCCGGGGCACGCGTGTTTGACGTCAAAGAGATTCCGGCCAATAGGAGCGAGCATGAACGTCCCTTCCACACCCCCAGCCAAATCGTCGCTATTCCGCTTGGCGCGTTACGCCGCGATGACGTTCCTGGCCTTCGCCACCATCCTTGCACCGACTTTTTCCTCCAGGGCCACCGCCGCCCTCCACGACTCGACTCTCGTAACCCTCGCAAGGATCCGCGAAGACTGGGTCCAAGACCTTCGTACCAAACAGCTCGAACCCATCGTGAAGCTCTACGCTCCAGGCGCCGTCTTCCTGCAACCCAGCGGCGAACGCATCACCGGCTCCGCCGCTCTCCGCACCCTTTTCCAAAACATAATGGCCACCTTCAACAGCGATCTCATCTTGCACAGCCAGAACCTCGAAACATCCGGGGATCTGGCCTACGACAGCGGCGACTTCCAGGAAACCCTAACCACCATCGCCAGCGGCGCCAAAATCACGGCCAAAGGCAGCTACATCATGATTTACAAGCGCCAGCCAAACGGCAGTTGGCAAATCGTTCAGCACGTCTGGACGGGAACGCCGCCACCTGGCACGTAGGCCGCCCATCAACGATTTCGTCGCGGCTGCTTAAGGGTGCTCCATCTGCCTACCTGCTTCCCTCGTTCTCTTGCCACTCTTCACTCTCGCAAACTCCTTTGTGTTCGCTGTGACCAGCGTCAGTTTGCGGCTTAGCGCCTGTCCCGCTATCAACAAGTCGTACGTTCCGATGGGCAAGGGATAGAAATTGGAAAATCGAAAAATGGCAGGGTAAGCGGTCTGAAAAGGCCAATGGAACACGAAAACAAGGGGCAGGTAAATGCGCAGAGTGATGGCCGCGGCAGTGAGGGCGAAGCTGCGAATCATCCAGCGGCGGTGGCCGAGCGCATCGCCTCGCTACTGCCAGCGGAGCGCCACCGCTGGGTCCACGCGCAACGCGCGCCAGGCGGGGATCGCTGCCGAGGCTAACGTGACTAACGCCGTAAACGCGGCCGCCGCGGCATACACCTGGGGATCAGCCGGGCCCACCCCCACCAGCATCGCCGCCACAACGCGCGCCAGCGCAGCAGCCGCCAGCGAACCCACAACCAGGCCCGCCGCCGCGAAAGCTAGCCCTTGCCGGATCACCAGCCGCATGATGTCCCTTGGCTGCGCGCCTAGCGTGACGCGAATGCCGATCTCGCCGGTCCGCTGCGCCACGGCATAGGCCATCACGCTGTACAGACCGATTGCCGCCAGCAACAACCCCAGCCCGCTCAGCACGCTCAAAAGGCTCGCCGCGATCTTCGCGCCGAAAAGCGATGCAGCAACGTACTCGGTCATCGGCTCGGCATCGAAGACGGTCAGGGCAGGATCAATCGCCATTGCCTCGCGACGCAGCGCGGCAATCGCTTCATTCACCGATCCGGAGGTTCGCACATCGAACGTCAAACCATACTCCGGGCGGAAAACCTGCCGGATGGGAACGTAGAAGTACGGCTGCGGACTCTCCGTAACGCGGTGATACTTGCTGTCCTTAACCACGCCCACGATGGTGAACCATTCGCCCCATCCGTGCACCTTGCGGCCGAGCACGCTACGATTGGCCAGGAAGCGCCGCACGAATTCCTGGTTGACGATCATTACCTTTAGGGACTTAGCGTCGTCGCGCAAATCGAAATCGCGCCCTTCCACCAGCGGTATCCTCATCGTGTCGAAGTGGCCAGGCGATACCAGGTCCCGGTAGATCTTCATATTCTCGTTTGGGCCCGGAACGTAGCCCTCCACCTCAAGCGTTTCCCAGTTTCCCCCGCTAAATCCCAAAGGAGCTGAGTCGTCATAGCTGACCGCGGTCACTCCGGGCTGGCGCTCCAACTGCTCGCGGAGACGGCGGCAATAACTGTCGGTCTGCGGTGCATCATAGCCGGCGGTGGAAAAATCGAAGCGCGCCAACGCCACACCTTCCGGCTTGAAGCCTGGATCAATGGCCCGCGCGGTTTGGAAACTCTTCAGGAATAATCCCGCGCCCACTAAGGCAATAACGGCCAGAGCCACCTCAGAGGCCACCAGCAGCCCGCGTAAGCGGTGCGACTGTGCGCCCGAACTCCCGCTGCGGCCGCCTTCCTTCAGCATCTCGTTGACGTTGGCTCGTGAAGCGTGCAGTGCCGGAGCCAGTCCCGCAAGAATCGCGACGCCAAATGCCAGCGCCATGGTGAATGCCAGGACCTGCCCGTCGAGCGGCGGTTGCAACATTGCCGGCCCCGCGACCGCGGGGATCAGCCAGCGCAACGCGCCGCCCAGCAAATTTGCCAGCATCAAGCCGCACACCGAGCCGGCCACCGCCATCAGCAGTGTTTCGGTGAGAAGCTGCCGGATCAGTCGCATCGGCCGCGCGCCCATCGCCAGCCGCACGCTAAACTCTTTCAACCGCCCCGTCGCGCGCGCCAGCAGCAGGTTTGCCAGGTTAGCGCAAACAATCAGCAGCACTACGCCGCTGGCTCCCATCAGGATGGTAATCGGCGTCAGGAGTATCGACTGGGTCCCGAAGTGCGACTGCCAAACCGGCAACACCGTCGCACCAATTCCTTGGTTCGAGTCCGCGTCGGCCACCGCCATACGATTTGCCAGCGCTTGCACTTCCGCACGCGCTTGTTCCATGGTTACGCTTGGCGCAAGCCGCGCGTACATCACGAAGTAGCGCGCATTTCGGTCGCGCAACATCCAAGTCCCCGTATGGGTCAACTGCCCGTACATCGTGAGCGGCATCCACATCTCGTAATCCAGTCCCGAGGTTGTGCCGTGAAAACCTTCCGGTGCCACACCGATAATCGTGAACGGCGTACGGTTGATGTGCAGGCTCGCCCCGATAGCCGACCGATCCGAGTGGTACTGATTCTTCCAATAGCTGTGGCTGATCACCACCACCGCATGCGCGTTCTGCGCGTCATCGCGCTCCGCGTCGGAGAAGAAACGCCCGGCTTCGGGCTGTATGCCCAGCATGTCGAAAAAGCCCCCGGAAACCATCTCACCCCAGACTTGAGTTGTACGCGGGGCGTCGCCCACCGAGAACACATTTCCCACTCCCACCCGCGCCGTCACCAGATTCACAAGCTTCAGATTGTCGCGGAAATCCCGGAAGTCCAGATAAGATGTAGTGATCGGCTCGCCGTCCGGCGCCATGTTCTCGATGGCGACGATGCGCTCCGCCTGCGTGGCGCCGGGCAGGGGATTCAGAAGCATGGGGCGCATCCAACTGAAGATAGTGGTGCTCGCCCCGATTCCAATGCCAATCGTGAGTACTGCCACCGCGGCAAAGCCGGGATTTCGCGCCAGCGTTCGCAAGCCGTAACTAAGGTCGCGCAGTACTGTATTCATGGCTGCCTTGAAAGGGTGCAAGCCGGTTACCAACGTAAGTTGTTGAAAGCATGCATTGAAGTTCAGTCTCACCGCCCCGACACTGTCCGGTTGCGGGACAAGGCTGTCTGACAGCGGCACAGGGTTTCGTACATACAAAGGAATTTATCAAACTGACCTGACAGATCCCACTTCGAGTCCAGATTGCGGCGACTTCCCCTCTATATTGACCAGCCCGGGCGGTAGTCGCGCCGCAAGTAGTCGTTCGCTTGGAGGACGTTGGTGATGCGTATGTTGGGGGCGTCGTAGGAGATCTTCTTTCCGGCGCGGAGCGCGACGATGCCGAGGAGCATGACCTCGGTGAGGCGGGCGGCGTAGTCGAAGGGGCAGGAGGCTTCGGCTTTGCCCTTGGCGGCATCGACCCAGTTCATTTCGTGGGCTTCGTTGGGGATGCGCGGGAGCTTTTGCGGGGGTAAACCGAAGGAATTGTGGAGGGACTTGGGCAAGAGGCGGGGCTTGTAGCCGTAGGTGTCGTAGAGGAGCTTGCCTTTGCTGCCGATGAGCAGGGCGCCGCCTTCTTGTTTCAGGTCTTCGTCGCCGAGTTCTTCGGGCTTGTTGGGCTTGAGGCCGCCGTCGTACCAGGTGAGCTTGACAGGAGGCAGCGGACCGCGGGCGGGGAAGTCGTAGAAGGTGAGCGTGGCGGCGGGATAAGAGGCGCCGTTGAAAGGAGTGGAGACGGTTTCAACGCTGGTGGGGAAGCCCAAATTGAGCGCCCACATAGTGTGGTCGATCAAGTGGGCGCCCATGTCCCCGATAGCGCCGACGCCCCAGTCGGTCCAGCCGCGCCAGTTGAAGGGGTGGTAGATGGGGTGGTAGGGCACGTCGTTGGACGCGGTGCCGAGAAAAAGATCCCAGGCCAAGCCGCCGGGGAGGGGATAGTCGCCGGAGAGGGCGGCGGCTAGACGCGCATTGACGCCCACGCCATTCCATTTGAGAGGATCGGGTTGCGGCTTGAGCGGCTCCGGGCGCGGGACGCCCTGGGGCCAAAAGCCGAGGGGGCGGTTGGTCCAGATGTGAACCTCACGGACTTCGCCGATCACGCCAGCCCAGACGTATTCGACGGCGGTGCGGCCGTCATCGGAGGAGTGGCCCTGGTTGCCCATTTGCGTGGCGACTTTGGTTTCGGCGGCGCGGCGAGAAAGCTTGCGGGCTTCCTCGACGGACCAGCAGAGGGGCTTTTGGACGTAGACGTGTTTGCCGAGGTCCATGGCCGCCAGGGCGATGGAGGCGTGCATGTGGTCAGGCGTGGCGACGACTACGGCATCGATATCTTTCTGGTGGTCGAGCATCTCGCGAAAGTCGGTGTAGCGCGTGGCTTTCGGGAGGCGTTCGGTCTGGAGCTTGATCATCCTATCGACACGCGCCTGGGCTTTGACGGGATCGAAGGGCGCTGATGAGTCGCCCGGCTGCGGCGGGGCGGGCAGTTCGATGCGCTTTTTGAGACGCTCGATTTCTATGTCGAGGCGGTCGAAGCCTTTATCGGCGTAACGCCAGTCAACATCGCAGAGGGCAACAATGTTCTGGCTGGCGAGGTTAATCAGATTCGCGCGGCCCATGCCGCCGACTCCCACGGCGGCGATGTTGAGCGTATCGCTGGGCGGAGTGAAGCCACGGCCGAGGACGTGTCTCGGAACAATGGCGCAGGCGGCGCCACCGGCGGCGACTTTCGTTAGGAAGGTGCGGCGCGAGATTGCTTTCCTCTTGCTCATGAGCATCTCTCCTGGGCCGGATTATTGCGTATCGGCGAGGGCGACGTAGGCGCCGAGGGTGATCATGCCGAGGCCGGAAGCAGTGCGCTGGCCGCGGCGGAAGCGCGCACTGCTCTTAAGTTTGCGCTCGAGAGGAGCGGCAAGGACGACGACGAGAAGATCGGCGGCGGTATTGAGGAGGACGGAGAGAGCGCCGAGAACCACGAATTGCAGGAAAACGTGGCCGCGTTCGGGCGCGATGAATTGCGGAATGAAGGAAAGGAAAAACAGAGCCGTCTTCGGGTTGAGAACTTCGGTGAGAATCCCCTGACGAAAAGCGCCTTGCGAAGGCTGCGATGCGCTGACGGCCATCTCCGCATTTCGCGTGCGGATCATACGGATGCCGAGCCAAACGAGATACGCGGCACCCGCGTATTTGACGGTGTGAAATGCCACGGCGGAAGCCGCCAGGATCGCGGAGACGCCGAGCGCGGCGGCGAGGACGTGGAAGAGTCCACCGAGAAAGGTGCCGAAAGAAGAAAGGATGCCCTCACGCCGGCCACCAGCAAGGGTGCGAGCTAAAACGTAGAAGATTCCGGGCCCTGGGGTGATGGCCAAAAGAAACGCAGCGGCAAAGAAAAGAAAGAAACGGTGTGCGTCGAACATCCGAGAATTGTATGGGCCCGACACGCGGCGCGCAAGATGGCTTTCAACTTGTAAATGGCCGAATAGAAATTGCTTTCGATTAGGTTGGCATGCGTCTGGAACAGTCAAAGCCAGCACTCCCAGAAATAGACCGGCGCGGGCAAGTCAGAAAGAAGGCGGGCGCTGGTTGGCGACGGCAAAGGCGCGTTCGAGGGCGATGCCGACGCGGCCGAGGGTGCCTTCTTCGAAGAGGCGGCCGATGAGGGTGACGCCGTGCGGAACCCGGCGCGGGGGAGAAAACTTGGGCGGGGGATTTTTCGGGTCGGGGGCCCAGTCGGAGCGCGCTTCGGAGACTTCGACGAAGCCCGCTCGCAGAGTGAGCGAGGGGTGGCCGGTGTGGTTACTTATGGTGAGCATCTCGTCGCGAAGCGAGGGCACTAGCAAGAGATCGACCTCCGAAAAAATACGAGCCATTTCCTGGGCTACTTTGCGACGGAAGCGGTCGGTCTGGACGAAATCGACGGCGGAGAGGAAGCGGGATTGGCGGAAGAGGTTGGGCCAAGCATCAGGGGTTTGCACTTTAAGCTGGTCGACGCCGTGGCTAAGCGTGAGTTCCTCGAAAGCGGCGGCGCCTTCGGCGAAGAGAATCAGATTGAGCGAGTCATAAGGCCAATTCGGAAGCGAGACTTCGACCGGCACCAGGCCAAGTTTTGGAAGTGTTGCTAGGGCGGCGCGATCCACATCCGTGGCGGGATCTTCTTTCAGCCAGGCGGGGAAATAGCCGACGCGGAGGCCTTTGATGGACGCAGTGGAATCGAAATCCAGATGGCTGGGAACGCTGGAAAGATCGCCGGGATCGGGGCCGGAGATGGCTTGCAACACAAGCAAGGCGTCTTCAACGCCGCGGGTCATGGGGCCGAGTTTATCGAGCGACCAACAAAGGGTCATGGCGCCGGTGCGGGGAACGCGGCCGTAGGTAGGGCGGAGGCCGGTGACGCCGCAGCGCATGCTGGGGCTGATGATGCTGCCGCCGGTTTCGCTGCCGATGGAGAAACCGACAAGACCGGCGGCGGTGGCAGCGCCGGGTCCGGCGCTGGAGCCGGAGGCGCCTTCTTCGAGGAGCCAGGGATTGACGGTTTGCCCACCGAACCAAATGTCGTTGAGCGCGAGGGCGCCGAGGCTGAGCTTGGCGAGGAGCACGGCGCCAGCGGCGTGGAGTCGTTTGACCACGGCGGCGTCTTCTTTTGGAACGCGATTGCGATAGGGTTCGGCGCCGTACGTAGTGGGGATGCCGGCAGTGTCCAGAAGATCCTTGCCGCCCCAAGGAATACCATGGAGCGGGCCGCGGTATTTGCCGGCGGAAATTTCTTCATCGGCCTTTTTCGCCTGGGCGAGTGCGAGATCGCGCGTAAGGGTGATGATGCAGCGAAGCTTAGGATCGAATTGCTCGATGCGGCGGAGATAGATTTGCGTGAGGCGCTCGGAGGTGAGCTTGCGCTGCTCGATCCAGCGGGAGAGTTGGGTGACCGGGGAGAAGGCGATGTCGGCGTCGCTGGAGGGCAGCGGGGCGGGATCGGCGTTGATGCGAATGAATCGATCGCGCTGCGGGCCCGCGGATTGGCCGGGAAGAACGGAATGATAGCGCGAGAAGGGCGCAAGCGCGGGCTCGAGGGCGATGGCGCGGGGACCGGTGCGCCGCTCGTAGACGGAGGCGAGGTTGACGCGCCAGGTTTGGGCGGCGAGGGCGCGGTCGGCGGGGGTGAGTTGCACTTGCACGAGCTTTTCGGCTTCAGCAAAGGTCGCAGGGGAGACTTCGGGGCCGACGGCGGGGCCGGTGCCGAAAGCAGGGGGCGCGCCGGGCGGGAGTGGCGCAGGCTCCTGCGCGAGTTCGCTGGTATGGGCTTGCGTGCTGGCGCTCGAGGCTACAGCTGCGCCGAGGAGACCGAGCGAAGTCTGGGTCAAGAAATGCCTGCGGGATTTGGACATGGGTCCTCCGCGCAGCATTGTATCTGAGTGTCGCGGTCAGAAAAAATCGAGTGCCTATCCTGCCGAACGGGAGACGTGCCGAATCGTAAGTTGTCGACGGGAAACCGCACTTTGGCTTATGATGGCGCGCGACTTGGACCGCCGGGGCAAGGCCTTTCTGGGGCAGACGGAGACACCCATCAATGGAAGAGCAACTTAGCCTGGATTTTTTGCGCGTGGTGGAGAACGCGGCGATTGCTGCCGCGCGCACGATGGGATTCGGGGACCGGCACCATGCCGATGAAGTGGCCGTGGAAGCGATGCGCAAAACTATGGACTCGGTGGAGATCGACGGGACGATTGTGATTGGCGAAGGAGAGCGCGATGAAGCCCCGATGCTGTATATCGGCGAAAAAGTGGGGCTGGGTACGCACGCTCCGAAAGCGTTGTTTCCGCAAGTGGACATCGCGGTGGACCCTCTGGAGGGAACAAACTTGTGCGCCACGGGCGCGGCGAATGCGATCGCGGTGCTGGCAGCGAGCGAGCGCGGCGGATTGCTGCACGCGCCGGATTTGTATATGGAAAAACTGGTGGTGGGACCATCGTGCAAGGGCGCGGTGGACCTGGATGCGCCGGTGGCGGACAACCTGAAGGCCATCGCCAAGCGGCTGGACCGCGACGTCGAAGATCTGGTAGTGATCGTGCTGGACCGGCCGCGGCACGAAAAATTGATCGAAGAGATACGCGCGGCGGGGGCGCGCATCCGGCTGATTGGCGATGGCGACCTCTCGGCGGGGATTTCCGCGGCGGTGATCGGAACGGGGGTGCACGCGGTGATGGGCACGGGCGGCGCGCCGGAGGGCGTGCTGACTGCGGCGGCGCTGCGCTGCTTGAACGGGCAGATACTGGCGCGGCTGGTGGTGAGCAAGCCCGAGCACGCGGAGCGGCTGGCGAAAATGGGGGTGAAGGATTTGAAGCGCATTTACGACACGGAAGATCTGGCGCCGGGAAAGAAAATGATTTTTGCTTGCACGGGCGTGACGGACGGAAACTTGCTGAAGGGCGTGCGGTTTTTCGGGGAAGGCGTGCGGACCAGCTCGATGATTTTGACGCTGGATGAACGCCAAGTGCGGTTCATTGATTCGGTGCATCTCGAGAAACGGCCGGATATTAAGGTGCGGTTTAACTGAGGTGGAATTGGTGACTGGTGACTTGGGACTGGTGACTAGCGTAAAGCTACTGCCGCATTTTGCGGAGTACTTCTCCGAGGGTTTGGCAGACTTCTTCGATTTGTTCCATTGAAATGTTATTGAAGAAAGGGAGCGCGAGGGTGCGCGCGGCGATGGATTCCGTGCGGGTGAGGGCCATACAGCGGTGCGGCTGCGAGCGGTAAGCGGGTTGCAAGTGAATGGGCGCGAAATACCTTCCGCATTCGATGCCGCGGGATGCCATTTCTCGAAATATATGGTCGCGCTGAGCAGCGGAGAAGCCTTCAGGCAGACGCAGGACGTAGACGAACCAACTGATGCGGCGGCGCGGTAAGTCGAGTATGGGCAGCTGCAAACCGAATTCGGTTTGCAGCCGGCGGTGATATTCGCGGGCGACGGCTTCGCGCCGCTCGAGTATGCTTTCCAATCGCTGGAGCTGGCTGGCGCCAAGAGCGCAGTTTAATTCGGAGATGCGGTAGTTGTAGCCCAGCTCGTCGTGCTGGAGCCATTCGCCGGATTCGCGGCGGCCCTGGTTGCGGAGTTTGCGGGCGAGGGCGGCTACGTTCGAATCGTTGGTGACTAGCATTCCCCCTTCGCCGCAAGTGATCTGTTTATTGGGGTAGAAGCCGAAGACGGCGGCGTGTCCGAACGACCCCACTTGGCGACCGTCGAATTGCGCGCCCAGCGCTTCGCAAGCGTCTTCGATGACGAAAAGATTATGACGCCGGGCGATCGCGAGGATTTCGTCAAGCGCGGCGGGACAGCCGAAGGTGTGCACGACGATGATGGCGCGAGTGCGCGGGGTGATGGCTTCCTCGATGCGAGCGGGGTCGAGATTGAGTGTGCCTGGATCGATATCGATGAAGACGGGCACGGCGCGCTCGTAACGTAGAACGTTGGCGACGGCGATGAATGCGAAAGAGGGGACGATTACTTCATCGCCTTCGGAAATGCTCAGCGCGCGGATGCAGAGATGGAGAGCGCTGGTTCCGGAATTTACGGCGACGGCTTGCGAAACGCCGATGTTGGGCGCGAAGGAGCGTTCAAATTCTTCCATTTGAGGGCCGAGGCTGAGGCGGGGGGTGCGGAGCACCGCGGTGACAGCGGCGATGTCCGCTTCGGTGATATCGGGAGCGGAGAGAGGAATCCTCATTGCCGACGCTGGCTCAGCATCGCGGGTTCGGGAGCTGGCAAGGAGGAATGGCGCTTCAACAAGATGGTCTGGGAGAGCGGAACGGTCGTGAGGACCTGGACAATTTTTTCGGAGGCGAAGCCGTCGCCATAAGGATTCGTCATGCCGTGAAGGGATTCACGAAACGGTTCACTTTTGGCTGTTCGGAGCGCTTCCAGAATCGCTTGAGCATTTGGTGCGGCGTCAATAATATTTCGCGCTCGTTCCCTTCCCTGCTGGCGCAGGCCTACATTGACGGTGGGCAAGGCGAGAGAAGGCGTCTCCATAATGCCGCTGCTGGAGTTTCCGAGGAAGACATCCACCTGGCGGAGGAGGCTCCAATAGGTAAGGGCGTCGAGGTTAACGAAGACGTGCGAGTTCGCGCGCGCGGCGGCAAATGAGCGGGCGCGGGCGATGAGATCACGGCTGCCGGCGTCGGCGTTGGGGTGACAGAAAAGAATCTGGCCGGGGAGAGAAGCGAGAGCTTCGAAGAGCGGCGCGGCTTCGTGGACGGTGTCGCGCGCGATGGTCACGGGATGATAAGCCACGAGGATGGACGGTTTCTCGAGTTTGATTTTCAGCAGGGAGTCGAGTTCTTCGCGGGTGTGCAGGGCGGAGCGGCGCAAATGGTCGAGCGAAGGGGCCCCGGCGCGATGGACGCGCCACTCCTCTTCGTCCATGGCAATGATGCGGCGGCGCGCTTCGAAAGTGGAAGTGAAATGAATGTGGCTCATCTTGGTGAGGGCGTTCCGCACGGCGTCGTCGATGGCCCCTTCACTGATTTCACCGCCTTCGATATGGGCGATGGGAATGCGCAGGGCCAGGGCGACGGAAGCGGGAGCGAGCAATTCATAGCGATCGGCGATGAGAAGAAGAATGTCCGGGCGCATCTGGCCGAGACAGTCCGCGAGGCTCAGGGTGGCCAGGCCGATCGTTTTAGCCATGCCGACGTCGGTGTCGGAGCTTAGGAGGCACTCGATTTTTGCGTCGATCGGAAAACCGTCCTTTTCGACTTCGCTGACAGTATGGCCAAATTCGGGAGAGAGATGCGATCCGAGGGCGATGAGCTTCAGGTCCACCTGGGGATGAACGGAAAGATCGCGGAGCGGCCAGTAAAGATGGCTGTAGTCGGCGCGGGAAGTAGTGATGACGGCGATTTTGCGCTTCAAGTTTTTCTCAGGCGAGCGAGGGATTCAAAAGCGGGAGGAGCGTTTCGCTCGGTTTGTATTCCGGAACGAGATGGCAGATGGCGGCGAGCAGCGCAGCAAGATTTCGCTCACGGACGCTTTCGGAAATTTTTTGCAGCGAAGTTTCAAGAAAGCCGCCATCACACGGCGGACCGACTGCCTTGTAGAGCCGCTCGTCGCTGGATGGCTGCAGGGCTTCGTGGGCGTAGACGAACTCTTCCTCCAGTTTGTCGCCTGGACGCAGGCCCGTAAGGACAATCTCGATGTCGCGCGGAGTTTCGAGACCGGCTTCACGAATCAGGCGTTGGGCGAAATGCATGATTTTCACCGGCTCGCAAATCTTGGGAATGAAAATGCTTGCAGAATCGTCAAGGGCAGCCGCAGCCGTGATCAGTTCGACGGTTTCGCTGAGCATCAGGAAATATCTGCTGGCTTCGCGGTGGGTTACCGTTACCGGTCCGCCGCGCTGGATTTGCTGATGAAAGAGCGGTCCGACACTTCCCTGCGAGCCGAGAACGTTCCCGAGCCGCACCGCGTTCATCTTTGTACCGGCAATACTTGTGTTCGCAATGCTCGGTTTCGAATCGCTGAGGCCGAGCAGGACAAGTTCGGCGACGCGCTTGGACGCTCCCATGATGCTGCCAGGATTGACGGCTTTGTCGCTGGAAATCATAAGCAGGCGCTCGGCTCCGAAGCGGGCCGCTGTTCTTGCCAATTCCCAGGTGCCGAGGGCATTGTTGCGGACCACGGCTATGGGATTCGATTCCATCAAGGGAACATGCTTGAAGGCGGCGGCGTGATAAATCGTCTGGGGATGATATCGCTCAAAAATCTCAGTCATTAGCGGCGCATCCAGAATATCCCCGAGAATGGCGGCGTACGAGGATTTGCCAAGGGCGGCAAGCTGCAGATTGATTTCGTGGAGATTCTGCTCGGAGTGATCGAGAAGAATCAGGAAACGGGGGTTCGCGCAGATGAGCGCTTGCACAAGAGCGGAGCCAATACAGCCTCCCGCTCCCGTAACGAGGATGGTCTTGCCGTTGTTAGCTGTCCCGAGCAAAGGTGCGTTCACGTCAGAGTTCAAATGGCCGCGGAATCGCGGGCGCGCGAAAACTCAAGAGGCCAAGCTCAATGTTGCTGATTCGCGACGGCCAGAAAGACGCGATCATCCACGGCAACAGATCGAGTGAAGAGAGTGGCGGCGTTTGCGCCCACGATGGCGATCTGCCCGGCTTTGCCGCTCAAAGCCGGACCGGCGGGTTTTGAGTTGGATCCCGTCCCCGTCCCGTCGCCCGGTTGGAGCGAAATCCGGGTCGTCTTCGGAGTGCAGCTGATCACACCGACACAAGTATCGCGGATGAACACCTGGCGGAGGCCGCTGTTGTTGCCGCTCGCGGGTGTTTGGGAAATCTGATTGGGGGAATGGCTCGGCGTGATGGCCAGAAACGCGACAAAGCGCCCCGAAGAGCTGACGGAAGGGAGGATGCTTTCCGTACCGACTAAGGCTCCGTTCGAATCGGTGGAGATGAAATGCGTCGAGGGCTTGCAAGAATCTCCGGCGCCAGCGCAAGTATCGAGCAAATAGACCTGGCGGCCCGGCGCGGCATTTTCCACGAGATTGGTCGCGGCTGAACTGAAGGCCACATAACGCCCGTCAGCGCTCATGGAAGGCGCGTGGCTTGCGCTGTTCGCCGGAGTGCCATCGGCTGTCGCGGAGACAAGAGTTGTGTGCGGCTGGCAAGCAGCGGCGGCACCTTCGCAGGTATCGCGTAGAAAGACCTGGGCGAGATCATTCTGGACGGCGGTGTAGGCAACATAGCGCCCATCAAGACTGAGCGCCGGGGTTTCCTCGGCAAC
>Ga0210405_10003734_pt1 | contig 14679 bp, 14 predicted proteins | sample IncBWH11MmetaG_FD_155492 | JGI IMG/M metagenome (GOLD analysis project Ga0210405, IMG submission 155492) | Forest soil microbial communities from Barre Woods Harvard Forest LTER site, Petersham, Massachusetts, United States - Inc-BW-H-11-M | ecosystem: Environmental > Terrestrial > Soil >... | reverse complement strand
GGCCAAGCCAGCGTGAAAGCCATCTATGGCGAACCGATCTCAGCCCACGGAAAGACCGTAATCCCGGTTGCAAAAATTATCTACGGCTACGGTGCTGGGGCTGGAACTGGCGGTGTGGGCGACACTAGCGCTCGGGGCGAAGGAGGGGGCGGCGGCGGCGGAGCGCGAACCGTCCCGGTTGGCGTTATCGAAATCAGCGACCAACAGACCTGTTTCGTCCCAATCACCGACCGCAAAAAGCTGACCGGAGCATTGCTGGCCGGCATCGGTTTCGGGATGTGGCTGGGTTGGCGCAACCGGCGCTGAACAAGAATGCTCATATTGGTCGAATTTGGCTGTGCAGACCAAGAGGGTCAGGTCACGAACCTGAAACTGGCGGATTGCGGCCTGGGGAAAAATGGTGCGCCCGGAGAGATTCGAACTCCCGACCCTCTGGTTCGTAGCCGTTGCCGCACCTGTAATCAACAAGTTGCATGGAGTGTTGCCGATTACGATGGAGTGCTACAGGTGCCTTGTCCAGCAGGGCTTTCCAGCGATGCGGCGACACACCGTCACACTCGGTAGGGTTTGGTGGTGGGCACAAAACTGGGCACAGTTGAAACCGGGGCCGCGCTCATCCTCCTGACTGAGCGTCAAGCCCACGGTCCTCTAGCGAAACAGTGAAATGGGGGTCCAAGGGAAGACGACCTGCCGCCGCGCTGTCAACTCCGGCACGGCTGGGCAGGAACAGAACCTTCGTCGACTGACCCGAGCGCTCACTGCGAGGGCCGGAGTGGCCCGTGCCGAGTTGTCCGGCGGGGAGCCCACCCCAGTCGCGTCGGCGTCCTTTGCCTCGCGGCCACCCAAAAAAAAAATTAAAAAAAATGTCAGTCGTCTTTTACCCGCCCAGCCAGACCCAGAATTCCGAGAAAACCAACAATGTTGCGACAGGGGCGCGGCGGGTTTTGAGTGTAATGGCCTGTTAACGGAAACTGCGAGCCAGACTCCAATTGTCCCAGTTTCACGGAATCTGTTTCGCTGTGTCGCGAGCTGCGGCGTACTTGCTCGAAGAGACATTTTAGATTGTGGTGCAGGCTGCAAGAGTCTACACTTCACGCTGCCTCTGGATGGGCATAATTCCAGCCGCGCAAGGAAGAGCGACAACCGGTGACGGCTGGAAAAAATTCCAGAAGTCACTTAGAGGAGACTCGAATGAAGCGTCCAATCTTGCACATTTCAATCGCTTTTGCTTCCTTGCTGGTTCCTGCAGTTAGTGCTGGTCAGTCATCCGATTCGGCCCTGCTAACTGTTCTGCACGCATTCGAGGGCGGGACCGACGGCAACTATCCAGAGGCCGGGTTAATTCATGATGGTTCGGAAACTTTTTACGGCGCGAGCGGAGGGGACGGTGGCCAGTCGAACCAAGGGACCATTTTCAAGATAAGTGCAGCGGGCACAGAAACCATATTGTATCGCTTCGGCCCGGTTCTCGACGGCCAAGCCCCTTTAGGGCCGCTGGTTAAAGATCAAGCTGGCAACCTTTATGGCACTACTTTGTTGGGAGGTTCCGGTGGGGTAGGTACGGTATTTAAGCTCTCCAAGTCGGGAGAAGAGACGGTGCTCTACAACTTCCTTGGCGGAAATGACGGAGCGAACCCGAGAGGTGGCCTTGTTAGGGACGCAATGGGCAACCTTTATGGAACGACGGTCCAGGGCGGCGGCTCAGGATGCAGTTCTATCGGGTGCGGAACAGTGTTCAAGATCAGTCCCGAAGGCGCCGAAACCATTCTGCATCGTTTCGGGGGCGCGCCTGACGGGGCAAACCCTGAGAAAGGCCTTATCGCGGACGCGGCGGGAAATCTGTATGGAACGACGTTCGTTGGAGGAGTTTACAATTACGGAACCATCTACAAGCTGAGCCCAAATGGTGAGGAAAAGGTGCTCCACAGCTTCGCAGGGCCACCAAATGGTGCTTATCCTTGGGGAACTCTGCATCGCAATGCCACAGGCGACCTTTTTGGTACGGGGCTGGCCGGGGGCACCTCAACTCTTTGCAGTCCCGGCTGCGGAACGATCTTCAAGCTGAGCAAAGGCGGTAAAGAGTCAACCCTCCATAGCTTTTCCGGTCAGGCAGACGGAGACCAACCGTACGGCAACCTAGTGAGTAATAAAGCTGGCGACTTTTTCGGTACCACATTTGGGGGCGGCAATCCTGCGTGCAACGGTGGGGGCGGATGCGGGACCGTGTTCGAACTGAGCACTGCTGGTAGATTTACTACTTTGCACAGATTCGCGGGCGCGGACGGTGCAAATCCGTACGACGGGTTGGTCCTGGACGGGGCGGGCAATCTTTATGGCACTACTTTCTTCGGGGGTTCCGATAACTACGGAGTCGTGTTCAAACTAACTCCCTGACACGGGCCTGCTCTCGTGAGCCGCCGCGTGCCTCGGCATTCCGGTTCCATAACGCCCGAAACCAGACTTTTCGAGCATCCCGATGGAGGAAGTCGGCGACTTCCTCTCTGCGGCGCAAGTGCTAGAGTATGAGTGTTGAAATATCGCGATTACACTCATCTGCCTTCCCTGAGGGGATTTGAGTGAAATGGCCTGTTAGCGGAAGTTGACCAGTCCTCAGGTCGAAGCTGCAGCGACGCATTGGTATATAATCGTGTCGCTTGGGAGAGCACCCCATGCTTCCTCTGGCCTCAGGAGGCTACATCCATGCCAAGCAAGAAACCTCTCGTTGTATTCGTCGCGTCATTCAGCGTCATTCTCGGATCTCTCGCCATAACAACTCCCTTGTTTGCCGCCAGCCGGGAGAAGGTAATCCATAGCTTCAAGCCTAACGGCAAGGATGGCGTCTATCCCGACGGCGTGATCATCGATAAAACCGGAAACCTGTACGGCACGACCTACTCGGGCGGCGATTTGGGTTCGGTTTTCGAGCTCACACCTGACAACGGCAAATGGACGGAGACGCTGCTGCACACATTCCACGGCAAGGACGGGGCTTATCCCCTCGCTGGCCTGATCCAGGACGCGGCCGGAAACTTGTATGGCACGACCACTGCGGGCGGAGCCAGTTCGACCTGCAACGGCAATGCGACGCCGGGCTGTGGTACGGTCTTCGAGTTATTGCTCGTCGATGGCAAGTGGACGGAAAAGGTCCTGCATAGTTTCAACCAAGATGGTAAGGATGGGACTTTTCCCGCAGCCAGCCTGATCCTTGACCGAGATGGAAACCTATACGGCAGAACGGTTGAAGGGGGTCCTCTGTCCGGGTGCGATAACTTCGGCTGTGGCGTGGCCTTCGAGTTGTCACCGGGCAAGAACGGCAAATGGACCGAGAAGGTGTTATTCAACTTCCATTTTGGTGGCGGCGGTCCCCAGGCCGCTCTGGTTATGGACAAGAACGGGAATTTGTACAGTACGGCCTACTTCGGCGGCAAGTACGGAGACGGCGTTGTTTTCGAGTTGGTGCCGAGCGATGGCAAGTGGGCACAGAAGGTGCTGCACTCTTTCCACCGTGATGGCAAGGATGGGTCTAATCCCGACTCAAGCCTGACCCTGGACCAGGGTGGCAACCTTTACGGCACAACGTTTTATGGCGGTCCCCTGGGCTGCACGGGGTTCGGCTGTGGCACCGTCTTCGAATTGTCACCTGGCGACAATGGCAGCTGGACGGAAAAGGTGTTGCACAACTTCAACGGCAAGGATAGTGCCTTTCCCGCTGCCAGCGTGACCTTCGATGCGTCCGGCAATTTGTACGGTTCTGCTTCAGGAGGCTACGGCTATGGCTACGGCACCGTGTTCGAGTTGACTCCCAACAACGGCAAGTGGACGGAGAAGGTCCTGCACAGTTTTAGCGGCGCGCCGGACGGGGCTTATCCCGGGAACGCGATCCTGGATACCGCCGGACACCTCTACGTGGCTACGTGGATGGGCGGCACTTATGATTACGGCGCCGTTTTCGAAATCATTCCGTAACCAAATAGCAAGCCGAGGCGCGCCCACATTAACAGTTTTCGAATTAGCCGAAAGCGTCAAGTTCAGTTCCGTAGATTCGCAACTGTTGTAACATCCCGATTACACTCATCTGCCTTCCCTGAGGGGATTTGAGTGAAATGGCCTGATTGAGCCAACTGGGTCAGAATCGAGCTTAGAATGGGCGCGTGCAGTTACTTGAGCGCGGGTGACCCGTAAGCTGTGCTCTCCTCCACGCCGGGCAACGCCAAGCCGATCTTCCGAACCGTGTCGAAGTTAATTGCGCTTCTTGGCATTGGCGAGTCAGATTATCCGCAAGAACATGAACGCTCATTTCTGAGCCAAGAGTGACCGTGCGTCCTGAAGGTCGCGCCTGTCTCCATCGGCGTGCTCGCACATGGAGAGGAGCTTGGCGTAGTAGGTCTTCGCTTTCTCATCATTCCCTGCAAGCTTCGCGGCGCGTGCAGCGCCGGACAGCGAGTTGAACCGATTTGGGGCTGTGCGCAGTGTACTTTCGAACGCGACCAGCGCCTCTGCGGGCTGCTTCATTTCCAGCAACATGTCGCCAAGCATCTCGCGAGCGGGAAGAATGACGCCCGGCGTGACGTTGTGTTTGTCAGTGTTGTCTTCGTGCTCAGCGGCGGCACGCATCTGCCGGAGAGCCTCCTCGCTCTTGCCCTCCGCAAGCGTAGTCCAAGCTTCTGCGCTCTCGCGCTGGATTTCCACCTGATCTGACCAGTATTTGTCATTGATCCCCGTAAGCGTGTCACGAAGCGATGCGAGCTTCTGGACCTCCATTCGGGCGGGTTCAGTCTTCCCGGTATGTGACAAGCCGAGGGAGCGTGCGAAGTGCAGATTTACCTCCGTCCACGCCCAGCGACCCCCCGGAAACGTGTTTGGCGGTACTGCCAACGCAGACGCTTCCGCCCACTGATGTCGTTCAACAGCGTATCGGGCAGGAGAAGTGCCCATCGCGTAGAGCCAGTTCATGTACTGTGGATCATCGGCACGCCCCAGTGGGGGAGCCTCCAGCGCATCTTTAGCCTCGCGATCTTGAGCACCTTGGAGGTAGGCATAGATCAAGTAATCCTTTGCATGAAGTTCGTTCCCCGGCGCATTGTTCTTCTTCGCCGACGCCACGGAAGCAAGATTGGAATCAATGGACTCCTGCCACAATCCGAGACGAGTAAAAATGTGCGACGGCATGTGCAGCGCGTGCGGCGAGTCGGGCGCAATCTTGGCATAACGTCTTGCCGCGTTCAAAGCTCCCTGCGCGAGTGGCGGATAGTCGTATGAGTGAATGATGTAGTGGGCTATGCCGGGATGCTCTGGCTGTTCTGCAAACAACGGTTCCAAGATCGCGCCAGCCTTTTTCTGATTCGCATAGGTCTTGTCCGTGGGGGGCGCAGTGGCAAGCAAAGCGAGTGCATGAAAGATTGCAGCTTCGGGGTCGTCCGGGTAACGCGCTTGAACTTGTTCCATCGCTCGTTCATAAGCTAGTGCGCGAGTGCCGTGGTCAATTTTCTCTGAGTCCTTGTAAAACATCTCGATGGCGGCGATGTAGTCCCGCTCACGCTGCGTCTTCGCCCCGACTGACTTTGCTTTTTCCATGAAGGCGCTGCCTGCCTTCAGGTCAGCGGGACCGGGCGCTTGCCAGATCGGATGGTAGTAGGTCATGGCGATTCCCCAGTACGCCATGCCACAGGTCTGGTCTTCCTTCGCCACAGCGGCGAAAGTGTCGCTGGCTTTCTCGTACCAAAAAGAATGAAGCATCGCCACGGCGCTGCTGAATTGCTGCTGAACCGATGGGGCGCACGAAACCGGGAAGCTCACCTTGCCGAGCTTTGTCGGATCGCCCGCTGGATGTTCGTGCTGAGCAAAGGCAGGTGATGCAGACGCGAAGCACGCGCCGACGAACAGCACGATGCGCATCAAGTTGAGTCGCGACATGCTGACCTCCCCGGTGACCCGTTAGGTTTGAGGAATGGAATGCCCCACTGTGCAAGAAACTTGTCCCTTATTCTGGGCACGACCGCGCCGAGAGTCAAGCTGCCGAGTAGCTACGTTACTTCCCTGGGGATGATCATGGGCGCACCTTGTCGCATCGTTCAGGTGAGTTCAAACGCCCCAACGTCGTAGGCCAAACCTTTTGACTTCGCGACTTGAAGGCCAGAGAGTTGCTAGCGCCTTGAAAGGATGGTTGTTGAAAAATCTCTCTATTACACTTCAAAGAGTGTAATGGCCTGTTAACGTCACTTTAGAAATCACCGCGTTGACTCTCGGCCCGAGGAAGCGGATAATCAGCTGCCTTCAGACGGAGGATTTATGAAGCACTCTTCCCAGCGACGTACGGCAGCCAAACTTTCGACGTCACTCCATGAACGGCTCAACACCTATGCCCTTGCGGCGAGCGCAGCCGGGGTGGGAGTGCTGGCACTGATGCAGCCTGCCGAGGCGAAGATCGTGTACACACCAGCGCACGTCAAAATCAGCGGTAAGATCCCTCTCGATCTGAACCACGATGGAATGACAGATTTCGCATTTGTTACCTCCTATGCCAACAGCACGTCCTATTTCTTGCAAAATTTGAGGGTGGTGCCTTATGGTGCAAACCAACTCCTAGATAAAAACTATTTTCCGAGGGCGCTTCGGGCGGGAGTGCGTGTTGGGGGCACACAACACTTTTCCGATAACAGCCTCATGGCCAGAGTGTCATTCAACAGCACGAACGGCCACAGCCGCTTTGAGGGGCATTGGGCAAACAGCGGTAAGGGTGTCAAGGATCGGTACCTGGGGCTGAAATTCTCGATTAACGGAAAGGTCCACTACGGTTGGGCACGCCTGAACGTCACTATTACTTCCAGCCACCAACCCCAGGGTACGTTGACGGGTTATGCTTACGAAACGATTCCAAACAAGACCATCGTCACGGGCAACACAAAGGGACCATCTGAGATCGACGACACCGTTGGGCAACGGAATCCTGCAAGTTTCGCCCCGCACGCTTCAGAACAAGCCACACTCGGCTTGCTCGCAATGGGCTCTCCTGGAGTCTCCGCCTGGCGGCGCGAATAATGAGCAGGCAGCAGGCGATAAAGTAGCTTGAAGGAGTGCCGCTGATATTTCCAAATCACCGTTCCAGCCGAAGGTATGCCCAATAGCCCATCGGGGGTCTCGTCATTCTTGGCGTAACATCGCGATTTCACTCATTGACCCGGCTACGGGGGATTTGAGTGCTATGGCTGTTAACAACAGTTACGCCCAAGCAGCAAGCTACGAGGCTGCATTTTAGTTGGCTGCCGCAGCTGCGTACTCCGCTTTAGTTTCTTTCAAGATTGGATCTTGGGTCGGCGTCTTTCTAGAGCGTGCGGGTCTTTGACTCACGTCTCACGGTTTGGACTCTTGCAGGAGCACCACGTCGGAATCGGTGTGGCCGCGGATTAGGCCGATCTGGGTGCCGTCGAAAGACCAGTGAAAGTCGGCGATTTGTTCCGATTTGAAGTTGGTGATCTGTTTTCCCGGCGAACCGTCGAGCGGCTGGAGCCAGAGGTTATCGGTATCCTGGTTCCTGACCGGATAGACCACAGCTTTGCCATCATGGGTAAAGCGGAACACCCCGTTCGGAACCGGGTGCTGCAGATCCACAAATTTCGTGTTCTGGGGAGAATCGACGGGAAGCAATGCCAGTTGCATCTTCGGACTGCTGGTCGACCTAAACGTTTCGAAGGCTATCAGCTTGCCGTCTGGAGAGAGGTCGTAACGGTATGCGGGTAGTTCGGAGAGCGTTTGCGGCGTCCCGCCTTCCAAAAGCACCCGGTTCAGCTTTGCACCGTTGGTCAAATCCGTGTAGTAAACCCATTTTCCGTCGGGCGAGCAGACGGAGAAATCGTCCCGCGTTCCGTCACTGAGTTGTTTGAGGTTCCCGCCGCCGGCGTCCATGCGCCAAATGTTCAGAGTGATTCCGCCCCCGTGACCGCCCAGTGAGAACACAACATACCGGCCATTGGCGCACGCGGAAGGCGCGGACGCGCCGCCGTCCTGCTGGCTGGAAGTGAGTGGTGTTTTATTCTCCGAGACGGGCTGAAGGAGGGTCAAGGCGTTCTGCTGCGCCAGGATGGTTTGGCCATCCTCCGTCCATGTGAAATTTTGTGCTGCGGTCTCGGAGTTAAGCGGTAGTGACCCCACCACCGAGCCAAGCCGCTGGCCGGTGCCGCTATTCAGGCCGGAGATTTGCGCCACAAACAAGTCGAGGTGGTCCTGGTTCAGGATCGTCGCCGCCAGGTGCCCATCGGCGGACAGGCTTAAGTCGGAATAATTGTTGAGGTCGTGCGTGATGGCGCGAGCGGTGGTGCGGTCGTGGGAAGAGATTTCTACGATTTGCTGACGAGTGAAAGCGGTGTCACGACCGAGAGAAAGCGCCAGTAAATTGCCATCGGGGAGCCAGGCGGGATCACTCAGGACTGCGTCTTTCGAATCGAAGAGGGTGTCTTGTTTGCTGGTGCTCACGTCTACGGTTACCAGGCTGGTAATCGCATCTCCCCGGTGAAAGGTCACGCACAGGATCGATTTGCCGTTAGGCGACCATGCCGGACTGAGCAGAACTTGCCCCAAGTTGCCCATGACCAGCGTCTTCGACTCTCCAGTTTCGAGCGAATAAGTCACCAGCCGGAACTTACCGATTTCCGGATTGTTCTCGACGGTGTAGGCAAGACTGCGGCCGTCGGGAGAAAAAGTGACGTTCGTATCCACGTCAGTGATGAGCTTTTGAGGGGCACCGCCCAGGACGGGCGCACGGTAGAGAAACTTCAGAGCCCCTCCCGGCTCGCCGCGGACAAAGAAAAGATAGTTTCCATCGGGAGAGAATCGCACACCCAGATATTGCACAGATTCGGGAGGCATGACCTGAGTGTTGCTATTGGTCGGAATGTTCCGCAGCCACAAACTCCGCTGGCCCTTGTCATCGACCACATTCAAGATGTACTTGCCGTCGGGAGAAATGGCGACCAGCGTGGCTTTGCCACTCTCGGTGACCTTGTTGACAGTGAAATTCTGAAACGGGACAGTTCGGCTGCGCGAAAGAAAAGCATAAACGCCATAGGCCGCAGCTGCGACCAGCAGAACCACGATTGCGCTGGTGACGCCAATGCCAAATTTATGTTCGCGCGCAGCGGCGACGACCGCCGAGCCACTGCTGGTGTGGGCGGGCTGGCTAGCCGCCGGTGTAGCTGGCGCCGCAGCCGCCGATTCGGCGCTGACTACGGCAGAGTGGCGGCTGGAATCGGTGTCCCGCTTCAGCCGCTGAAGCTCAGCCCGAATTTCCGACGCATGCTGGTAGCGCAGTTCGCGGTCTTTTTCCAGCGCCCGGTTGATGATGCGTTCCAACTCCGGCGAGACGTCGGGGTTCAGCCGCGTGGGAGATGCCGGAGCGCGGTTGAGCACAGCTTCAAAAATGATGCCCGAGGTATCGCCTCGGAAGGGCAGGACGCCGGTTGCCATCTCGTACAGCACTGTCCCGAACGAAAAAAGATCGGTGCGGGCGTCCAGTTCCTTGCCGCGCACTTGCTCCGGCGACATATAGGCGACCGTCCCGAGCGCCGTTCCCGGGCTGGTCAGATGCGGTTCGTCAACGGTGCCCGTCATCGTGTTTGCCACTGCTATCTGGCTCGAAGAACTGACCGGGCTGGTGACCTTGGCCAATCCGAAATCAAGAATTTTGGCGTGTCCGCGCTTGGTGACAAAAATATTCGCCGGCTTAATGTCGCGATGGACGATGCCTTCCGTGTGAGCGGCGTCGAGGGCGTCGGCAATCTCAATCGCGAGCGATAAAAGCAGTTCGCTGTCCAGGGGACGTCCAGCAATCCGGTTCTTCAACGTCATCCCGTCGAGAAACTCCATGGCGATGAACGCCTGGCCGTGGTCATCAATTTCGTAGATCGTGCAAATGTTCGGGTGATTGAGGGCGGAAGCGGCCTTGGCCTCGCGCTCAAAGCGGTTGAGGGCTTGCGGATCTTTAGCGACAGCGTCGGGCAGGAATTTGAGAGCAACGAAGCGGCCCAGTTTGACGTCTTCGGCCTTATAAACCACACCCATGCCGCCGCCACCCAACTTCTCGACGATGCGGTAATGCGAAATGGTCTGGCCGATCATACGGTGGCGGTATGTTAGGTGGAATAAGAACGCAAGTCAATGAAAGCGGTGCAGTTGGCGACATGGAGGAAGATGATTGGCGTTAAATCGCGATTACACTCATCATCCCCTCGAGGGAGTCTGCTCCCACAGGATCTTTACGGGATGACTCAGACACGTTCGAATAGCTTAGGCAGGCTTGTTCTCAGCCCTTTGGCGATCTTTCCAATGTTCACCAGCGATACGTTCCGTATCCCGCGCTCGATCCCGCTGTAATACGTCCGGTGCAGCCCGCACCGCTCCGCAGCCTCTTCCTGATTGATCTTCTGCTCCTCGCGAATGCGGCGGATGGCGCGGCCAAAACGGATGCGGATGTCGAGCGGCATTGCAGGACATCTTCGGGCCGTGCAGCCGATGCGTACACAGCCGATAGGTCACATTTGTATTGACTGTCAAGCCGCTCCCGGTTCACTATGAAGTCCCCAGAATTGTCAAACCAAGACCCCTTTCAGTTTTCAGTTGACCAAGGAAGCACCAGACCGGAGGGATTTATGTCCAAGACGTTCTCGCTGGCTCTATTGGCGATCCTGCAAGGCGTGGCGTGCCAGGCTGTGTGGGCTGGCACTTTGATCGTCGAAGGTCAGGCGCAACAAGTGCCACCAGCTCAGTCCGAATTCGCAGTGCTGCGCACCGACCGTGTGACCGTATCTGCCGGCGAGAGCGAGAGCACTCACCTAAACTGCTCGGTTGAGGGGACGGGAGATGCAGCCCAGATGAAGTGTGAGTCGCGAACTTCGGGAAGTAGTGAGCCGGTGGTTTATCACGTCGCGTTACTCGTCGGCTCGGATAAGGTTGGCTACGTTGTCTCCTGCGGTGGGCCTGTCGTTGTCGAAGGGCCGGGAGATGGCAGCCGGGGGGACCGGATTAAGCAGTCCCTCGTGAATCTTACCGGTGGTGGAATGCCGGAAGTCCAGAAGCAACTGGAGCAACATCACCAGCAGCGAGTGGCAGAGGCCCAGAGAATTGCCTGTCACGCGCTCTCAGCAGGTCAAGTCGTCAAGGGATTTGTCGAGAGCGGCAACCTGCCTATCTCCGTGGACAGCCAGACCAAGACTTATCGGATCGAAACGTCCGCCTACATCGGGCCGCTTACGAAAGGATCTCCAGACGCATCGACCGTTTCGGAAGCTGGCGTTAAGCTTGCCGCGCAAACGTCCGGCAGCTCCAGTTCCAGCGCCGGACAACCCGATCAGCCCATCACTACCGCCAACACTGCGAAGGTCATGGTCTCGTCAGAGCCAACGGGCGGGGACATTTACGTGGACGGGAACTTCATGGGGAACACGCCCTCACAGATCGAACTACCGGCAGGGTCCCACACGGTTCGGGTCGAAGCAAGGGGCCAAAAACCGTGGAGCCGTGCGCTCAACTTGACTGGAGGCAGCAAGGCCACCTTACAGGCAGTGCTTGATCCAGCGAAGTAGTTACGACACTGAAAGCGGCTTGCTCTTTGCACTTCGCGCACTATACTTTTTGCCGGTTCATTCGAGTTTGCCGATGATGGCCGCTCTAGAGCGATTTCTCGCTCGAATAATCAAATGAAAGTAAAAAATCCCAATCCATGAAAGCGATCAATCCAAAATGCCCGTCCTGCAAGTTAGATGTCCAACAAGTTTCATTTCGAGCGCCTAAGTCTGGCGCTGGGGTTGCTATGGCGTTCTGCCCATCGTGCGGAACAGTGCTTGGAGTGTTCTGGGTTGGGCAGGTTCCCAAAGAAATGGTTGATGCTTGGTCTATGCAGTGAGAATTTGACATGAGGCGTGCTCCGGCCCTAATGTGGGCGTGAGCACGTCGCACATTCTATGAGCCCGGACTGGCATCCGGGCTTTTACTATTTCCGTTGTATCATGTCTGTGAAATGCCTACCAATCCCGGCGACGTGGATTTCTACACTCCCGAGGAAAAGAGGGAGATGCTACGGAAAGCTGTTCCTCCCAGCACTCCCTCAGCTTGGAGTTCCTTCAAAGATAGCATCGCTGTCACAGTGGGAAGCACTCTGCTGGTTGGTACGTGGATCGTTACCGCCCTAGTGGTTCTTGTCGTTGGAGTGGCGATAGTCAAATGGGCTATTGAGGAACTGGCAAGATGATTGAAATCGGAATCTTAGGGATCGTTGGTGCGCTGCTGTGGATCGGCTGGGAACTGCGCAAGCTCGCTAGTTTAGCTAGGGAATTCATGGAAGGATTTGTTGAAGGCTACATGGAATCCCTGAAGGCAAAGGGCAATTAGCGTGGGCCACTCCCACAACAGCCTCCGCACGACCCGCGACGCAGGGCACCAGTGCAGCGCGGGACAATCCGGCAAGTATCTCTGCCTCCGATGCGGCTGGCGGTGGTCCCCACGGCGCGGGTCTCCCGATCCCCCTAACGCCTGCGCTCGCTGCCGGACGGCCTACTGGAACACGCCCCCGGAGAGCACACGCGCGAACCGCCCGGACGATCCCAAGTGGAAGGTCGAACGCGACGCGCTGGCCAATCGTCGCAGTACACGTCATCTCGCCCGACTGAAGGAGTTGGCGCGGGAATTCGGCCCGGACGCGAGCGCAGTGGTGGTCAAGCCTACGCTGCTGCCGCCAGACGCTGAAGAACTCCCTCTCCGAGGCGACGAACTCGCGAAGATCGTCCTCCACGACCTGGCTGACATCCTCTCGCACGACCCGAGGCTGTGTTCGCAAGCCTTGTATTGTCGGCTGAGTTACAACGTGCGTTTGCAACTGCGAATCGAAAACGCCGTCCATCCGGACTCGCTCCACCCCGTTCCTTGATTCCGCTGGGTCTCTGGCAGTCGATGGGGGAATTCCATACCCCAGCAATTCTCAATGAGTGTAATGGCCTGGTTACAACACTTATGTGCCCGTTGACGCCCGATCCGAGCGGACGGATAATAGCCTTCTCTTCGAGGAGGTCTTCATGAAACGCTCCACCGGGCCCCGTAAGAAAGCCAACTTTTCCGAGTCTATTGATCTGCAGCTCAACATGTATGCGCTTGCCGCAGGTGCTGCCGGCGTGGGAGCGCTGTGCTTGGCGAAGCCGGCTGAAGCCAGGATCGTCTATACGCCGACGCACGTTGTGCTCAACGACAGCTATGACTTTTACAAACTCGACTTCAGCCATAACGGCATCACCGACCTCTCTGTAGGCATCTACAGCAGAAGCTTTAGCGGTCCCGCATACATCGCCGTTAACGTGCATCCGGCCGGACGGAACACAATTGTGGGAACCTCACCCCACTTTTATTTTCAGGCATCCGCACTGAGAAATGGCATACGCATCGGGCCGCGACAGAAGTTCGGCGCCCTAAGCGAGAATGTGGTCATGGCTTCGGCCGGTCACAATAGTACCGGAAGGCTTTCGTACCACGGCAAATGGGTAAACGTTAAGAATCGCTACCTGGGCGTGAAATTCTATATCAAGGGAAAAACGCATTACGGGTGGGTGCGGGCTAGCATCTCCGTGTCCGCTAAGAAGATGAGCGCGGAGGCCGTCCTGACCGGTTACGCCTATGAAACCATCCCCGGCAAGGCGATCATCGCAGGCGCGACCAAAGGCCCGGACGATGACGCTCAACCGGTTCCCGCAACCCACACGTCACCCCCTCCCAAACCGGCTACGCTAGGGATGTTGGCGTTAGGTGCGCCGGGGCTGTCGGCTTGGCGGCGCGAAGAGACTTTGGCCGCTACATCTGACAGGAATTGATCCCACGCAAGCCAATACTTGTTGCAAAATCGCGATTACACTCATCTGTCTTCCCAGAAGGGGATTTGAGTGAAATGGCCTCCCTTGAAAATACCTGCAGTCAGTCGCTCGACTGGAATGGAGACTGTCTTGGCTCGAGAATCACTGTGTGGCCGAGAGCCTGCAGACGTTTTACCAGTCGTCGGGTAGTTCGCAGGAGGTTGCGTTTGTCGAAGTAGTTGCCGCCCAGCTCTCGGTACGTGGTTCCTTGCTTCAGCATGTGGTAGCCGATAGTCAGGATGGTGCTCGCCACCGCAATGATGGCGCGTTTGCTGCCACGAATCGCGGCTAATCGTCGAAACTGGGCTTGCAGGTAAGTCGCTTTGGTTTTTGAAGCAGCCCATGCCGCCTCGCACAGAGCTTTACGCGCCCAGCGATTCCCGTTGCGGGTCGTGCCGCTTTTGCGCTTGCCCGCTGTTTCATTATTCCCAGGACAGATACCGGCCCAACTCACCAGATCCGCGGCGGAAGGAAAGGCATCGACCGTAGGACCGACCTCAGCCACGAGGTTCCACGCCAGCCGTTGCTTAACCCCCGGAACCGTCATCCAGGCATCGACCGCTTTCTGATAGGGGCGCATCTGCTCCGCGATCGCCTGCTCCACGCGTGCGATCTTACTGCCGATGTGATCCAGTTCCTCCAGCATGTCGGAGAGCAGGAAACGATGGTGCGGCAGCAGACATCCCTCTAGCGCCAGTTGCAGCGCCGGGATCTTCTTCCGCAGTTGCTTCTTGGCCAGGTCGGCCATCCGCTGGGGATTCGTTTCCCCGGCAGCTAAGGCGCGCAACATGGCCTG
>Ga0210405_10003733_pt1 | contig 14682 bp, 9 predicted proteins | sample IncBWH11MmetaG_FD_155492 | JGI IMG/M metagenome (GOLD analysis project Ga0210405, IMG submission 155492) | Forest soil microbial communities from Barre Woods Harvard Forest LTER site, Petersham, Massachusetts, United States - Inc-BW-H-11-M | ecosystem: Environmental > Terrestrial > Soil >... | reverse complement strand
CTCGATTTGACGGTTCCCTCCGGTACCTTTAGTACCGTGGCAATGTCACGATAGTCCATATCGTGTAAGTCCCTTAAAATCACTGCTTCCCGCAGGTCTGGGGACAGCTTGGTCAACGCCTTCTGCACCACTTCCCCCACTTGCTGGCTTTGAGCCCGCGTATCCGGCGTAGGAGCTTGATCCGGAATCCGCTCGCTCAAAGGCATTGCGTCTTCATGCTCCGAGGCGGTTCCATCCAACGAATCCGTCATCCGATCCTGCTTGGTCTTGCGAAAGTGATCCACCAGCAGGTTGCGCGTGATGGTCGTGACCCAAGTCATGAAAGCGCCACGTTCCACATCATAAGTCTTTAACGTCCGGTACATTTTGATGAAGACTTCCTGAGTCAGGTCCTGCGCGTCATCCGCCGATCCCGCGAAACGATAGCAGATGTTGTAAATGCGCCGGTTATAGCGCTGTACGATTTCCTCCCACGCCATCGCATCGCCGGCAACGCAGCGACGGACGAGCAGGGCGGCGACTTGAGCGTCTTCCAACCGGCACTCCTGAGGAATCCTGGTAATCCTTGGGACGGCCTCCCGGACATCGACTCGACAGCATCCGGGCTCAACACCACATAAGCGATACGTTATGGTGGCCGCAGAAGTTCACAGAATGCCGGGAAACAACGAATTGTAACAGCAGCAAGGCGGATATCGATTCCCGGCAATAGGCTATGTCGTTATGCCGGAACATGTGCATCTCCTGACGACCGAACCAGAACGGGAGACGGTAAGCGCGGGCACTACAGGCAATGAAGCAGTCAGTGGCGCGGCGGTTGATAGGCACTCGCCAGCACTTCTGGCAGTCACGTTACTACGATTTCAATGTGTGGACGGAGAAGAAGCGGGTCACATCAAGAACTTTCTCCGCATGGTCCGCCTCGGCTGCACGAGAATCATGCAGAGGTATTTGTGAGCGATTACTCGTATCGCAGCGCCACCATGGGATCGACCTTCGCCGCGCGCCGCGCAGGGACATAACCGGCCAGTAACGCGATGCCGCACAAAACCACCGCGACCAAGCCGAATGTAATCGGGTCGGTGGGTTTAACACCGAACAGCATGCTCGCCATCAGCCGGGTCAACCCCAGGGCGGCGACAATTCCAATCGCCGTGCCGGCCAGCGCCATGCGCGCTCCGTCTTGCAGCACCATGCGCAGTACATCAAGTCGCTGCGCCCCCAGCGCCATACGCACGCCGATTTCCCGTGTACGCTGCCCGACCAGATACGACAGCACGCCATAGATTCCGGTGCCAGCCAGCAACAGAGCCAGCCCTGCGAATGCGCCAAGCAGGATGAGAGAAAAACGCTGGCTCGCGATGGAGTCCGCCATCACTTGCTCCTCGGATTGGTTGTCGTAAACGATCATGTCGCGGTTGCTCGTCAGGAGTTTCTGGCGAATCGACTCGAAAAAAGCCCCAGGGGCAAGCGGCGTTTTGGAACGAACAAATACATTGAATCCCTGGGCGAGATCCTTGGTGTCAATGGGCCCGTTTTGCATGATTGGCCGGTACATCTCGGCTTGCAGGGGACGGCTGGCGTCGTCGGCGAGTCCCCACTGATTCACATGTCCGACCACACCAACAATCACCAGAGGAACGACGCGTTGGTTGGAGTCGCTGTCGAATTCAAAAGTGCGGATGTGTTTGCCGATGGGGTCCTGGCCGGCGAAATATTGTTGCGCGAAGCTGGTGTCAATCACCACCACGCGGGCGGAGTTCTCATTGTCCTCGTCGCTCAGGAAGCGGCCCCGAAGGAGAGGAATGCGCATGGTTTTCAGATACTCCGGTTCTACTATGTGATCCAAAGTCTGCTGAATATTCTTAGTTCCCTCGGTGGACGGCTCTTGCCCTTCGAGCAAAAAACCCCTCTCATTGTCGTATTCCATGGGCATATCGCCATCATGCAAGGACACAGCCTCAACTCCGGGCACAGCATGGAGCGTCGCGCTGATTTGCCGAACCGCAGCGCGGATCGCGTCCGAGGATTGATTTTTTAAAGAAGGCGGTGGCGTCACTGCAAAACGCGAGAGGTTGCGCGGATCGAAGCCAGGATCGACTCTCCACAACTGCACCAAGGTGCGGCACATCAGCCCCGCGCCCACCAGCAGCACCAGCGCCATCGCCATTTCGCCCATCACCAAGGCAGACTGCATGCGTGTGCGGGGGCCGGAGATGGCGCGCCCGCTGTCCTTGAGGCTTCCGCTGATGTCGGTGCGCGACATCCTTATGGCAGGCAGCAACCCAAACATGATTCCGGTAAGCACCGAAACCAAAATGGTGAAGAGCAGCACCCGAAAATCGATGCCGATTTCCTCGGCACGCGGAACCGTTTCCGGGACCGCCAAAAGCGCAGCGGCTGTTCCCCACCTCGCCAGAATCAGCCCGAACCCACCGCCCAGCGCCGACAGCAGAACGCTTTCGGTAAGCAGTTGGCGCAGAATCCGTAGCTGCCCCGCACCCAGCGCGGCACGCACTGAGAACTCGCGCTGGCGCGCCGTTGATCGGGCAAGCAGCAGATTGGCGACATTCACGCAGGCGATCAGTAGCACGAACCCTACCGCCCCCAGCAGCACCAGCAGCGCTGGCCGCATGTCACCGACGATATTGTCTTTCAAAGGGATGATGTTGGCCTTGATATTGCCGTCAACATTGGGATAGGCAGCAGCCAGGCCGGCATTCACTCGCTTCATATCGTCACCCGCCTGCGCAAGCGTGACCCCAGACTTCAACAAACCAATAGCATCCATGCCCCGATACGAATCCCGGAGGTAAAAGGTGGGATCGGTGTCTTCCCCGATGGCTTCGTACACATCGGCGGTTCTGAAGTTGAATACATGCAATCGAAACGAAGCTGGAATAACGCCGATGATCGTGCGCGGCTGCCCTGCCACGGTGAGCCGTTGGCCAATCACGTTCCGGTCCGAAGCGAACTTTCGTTTCCACAACCCTTCCGAGATCAGGGCCGTCGGGCTGGCGCCGCGCCGATCTTCTTCGGAACTGAAAATGCGTCCCAGGACTGGGTTCACCCCGAGGATCGGAAAGAAGTTTGCAGACACGCGCTCTGCCTGCACATTCTCCGGCTCGCCCACGCCCGTGATGCTGCCATCTGTCGCGCGGTATGCGGCCATTCCCTCAAAGGAACGATTGTCGCGCTGCCAATCAAGAAAGTTGGGGTAAGAGATCGAGCCTTTGGCAAAGTTCTGTGTCTCCTCGAACATGGAGACTATACGGCTGGCATGCTGGAACGGTAGGGGGTTCAGCAATACTCCGTTCACGACACTAAAGATGGCGGTATTAGCTCCGATACCGAGGGCCAAGGTGAGAACCGTGACCGCAGTGAAGCTAGGGCTCTTGCGCAACTGCCGCAGCGCGTAGCGAACGTCCTGTGCGAGGCCGATCATCTCAGGTTCGTCCTCCTGGGCAAGCTGATTCCGCGAGCCAATACAAGGCAAAACGGATCACGCCCGCTGCAAACTGCCTGCAATGCTCTTACCAATATAGTGCAGGGCCTAAACCGCTGATAGTACAGAGACAAGAGGATGCCGCTCTGGTTCAAAGGTGTCCGCAGTCGGACCGTGATGTCCGGAGGCGAACAGCCGGCATTGGGTCAGTCTGGGTTTATGAGACCGGTTGTAGTGTTCGCCATGACTCGCCGGGCGAAAGCGATGCTGTAGAAATCGACTCGGATTGGATGAGAAGGTAGGTTGAGAGAAAGCCCTAACCAACCCAAGACCGGCTTGGGTAGAGCACCCGCTCACGACCCCTAATTCACCGTCAAACTAACCACTGCGTTCTGCGCAACCCCGGACCCGCCCACAGCCGACACCGTCGCCGTATATCGCCCCCGCGCAGCCTTTGCCGTGGATGCTAGCGTCAGCACCGCAGTCCCCGCACCGGGCGCCGCCAAAGCCTCGGGAGCGAAGCTCGCCGAGACTCCCGGTGGTAATCCCTTAACTGTGAGCGCAACCGGTGCATCAAACCCACCGCTCAAACTAACCCGCGCGCTCACCTTGGCGCTGGCTCCTCCTCGGACAACCGAGACAGCGCTGGACAACAAGCTCAAATGAAATGTCGCCGCTCCCGCCGCATCTTTCCAGTGGCTGACCAGAACATCGGCATCCACCGAACCCAATCCCGTGGCCTGGTCGTATCCTGCGACCGCGGTGAACCCGGTCACGCCGGGCACGGAGTTGTTGCCTGTCTTAACATCGTGAAACACCGCCGCGCCTCCATATCTCTGATTGTTGGCCAGCGAATAGAGCACAGGGTTGGCATTGCCCTGCCGTGTGCCCCGGCTTTCGACCACCAGCGCCATCAGCCCGGCAAAGGATGGCGAGGCCGCCGACGTCCCCCCGCACACCAAATTGTTGCCATTCATGAAGATCAAATATCCATCGTGCACAGCCGCACTCAGCGAAACATCCGGCACATCGCGCTTGCCATCCGCCGGAACCCCGACGCCGTTCTGCCAGGTGGGTTTCGTGTAGACAATACTGGCCCCGCCACCACCCGACCACAAACCTGACGCTGCACTCGCATTCCACACTGCCTCCGGAATGTAGCTCAGCGCCGAGCCCATCGTCCCGGTATTCGACGCCGACCAGTACAGGCTGTAGTTGCTGTCGATGAATTCCGTCCCGCCCACACAAACGCTATAGGGACTGGAGCACAGCCCGTTCACTCCGCGCCCATGCGTAGCGCGACTGGCCGAAGCAGAATCACATCCCGCCGCCCCGCTATCCCCCGAAGAAACGAAGACACTGATACCCTGCGCCGCCGCCTGTTGCCACAAGCTGTTGATGAAGCTGTTTCCCGACGCTCCCAGCGCCGCCTCGCACAACCCGAAGCTCATGCTCATCACTGGTGCAAGATTGTGATTCACGATGTATTGCGCCGACAGATAGGCACCGTCACTTGAATTGCTTGAAGCCGACACCACAAACTTGATGGTCGCCTTTTTCGCCACCGCTCCTGACCACTCTACGTCGAGAGCCGCTTCCGATTCTTCCCCGGAAGCAAGAACCCCTGGATTGACGCCATTCACAATGATCTGCGGATCGTTGGCCGGTAGCCCGAAGGTACTGCGGAATTGCCGCACATCGGCGATCTTGATATTGGACCGGCCCACGATGGCGATGCTCTGCCCGCTACCGTCGATCCCCTGCTGATAAAGCGGCGCCACATCGTAAATGGTCGCAAAGTCCGCAGGCGCCATGTAGTGTGTGTTGCCGGCGGAAAGCTCGGTCACCGGCGCTTGCAGTGGAGTGTGCATCGGCTCACTCCGAAAGTCGTGCAGCGAAACGATTCCCGCCACCACGTCCGAAAAAGCATCCGGAATTTCCGGATCGCTGGCGTTGGCGTGATGCAACTCCCCGGCCACCCGGTAGGCGTGAATCTGAGTGTGAAACGCCTCCTCTACCTGCGCCGCCGCCCCGCTGAAGACAATCGAACTGTGTCCAGGCCCGACTTCCACCGACTCCAGGCCATGGCTTCCCAGCCAATCCACGATTTGCTCGACATCGTTCTGTGACGCTCCATACCGCTGTCCATATTCTTCCGGCGTTAGCCACCGGTGGTAGTAGGGCGACGCGGGGTCGTGCTGCGCCCCGACCAACTGTTCCAGCGCGGCTTGCTGGGCTGCATCCGGCTTCAAAACTAGAATCATCCGCTCCATCGGGAAATAGTCTGAAACCATGCCAGTATCGTTGGCCGCCGTAGCCAGCGGATGACGGTTGCCACGCAACACGATGGTGCGCTCGTCATCAATGTAGCCGGTGATGCGATCCCGCGGTTGCGCCGAGAGGACTCCCTGCCCTTCCGCAGTTTGACCGGCAAGAAAGCCGGGCCGAAGCAGGCCGAGGGTGATCAGCATAACCGGCAAAACTGTTCGCCGGAGCACAGACGACTGCAACGAAGACAGGAACATCGCGAGAGCCTCCAGAACAGAGTAAGAATGGTTCCTATGTTGATCAGCAAGCCGTTAGACACACTACCGGCGCCGGAGGAAGACCTATTCCATTGTTGTTCCGGGCGCGACTAGAGATAAGATCACGAAAGAGCGTGTCCCTATGCTGGGCTGGATGAGCCAAAAGACTACCGGTTGGCCCACGTTTCGCGGTTTCGAAACGTGGGATTCCACGGACGCATGCATCTTTGGAGTTAGAGTGCTCGTCGGGTGCCCCGCGTCTCGTTGTTTTTGCGAGACGTGGGATTCCACGGACCTTTATTCACCTCGCCTTCACAATCACAATGTTGGTCGGTGCATTGCCTTCCGCCGAAAATGGAGACCCGGGAAACGGCGACAACCCAGCCGAGGAATTCACCGTGAAAACGGAAATCGAGTTGTCGACTTTGTTGGCTACGTACAAGAATTTGCCGCTGGGATCGAGCGCAACTCCAAAAGGATGTTGGCCGGTTGCTGCCGGAGACGAGGCCGGCGTCAAGACCCCGTTGTTGACTCGAAAAGCCGCCACGCTATTGTTTCCCACGTTCGTGACATAAAGGAATTGATCGGCGGGGTCAATCGCCAGTCGCATAGGGTTGACGTGGCACGAAACTGCACAAGATCCCGCACTCGAAGGAGCGGCTCCGACCGGACTCAGGGCTCCGTTCGCATCGTTGATGTTGTATGCCGTAATCGAGTTTCCCATGTGGTTTCCGGCATAGACGAATTTGCCGTTAGGGTCGGCTATCAGCGGAATCGGGGTCTGCCCCGTGGGAAAGGGAGAAGCTCCCAACGGAGTCAGAGCGCCACTGTTGCCGTCGATCAGGAACGCCGAAACCGTGCTGCTGTTTAGATTGTCAACGTACAAGAAAGTGCCCGACGGGCTGACCGCCACCGCGTAGGGGTTATCGAGCCCCGCAAACGGCGATCCCGGAGCCGAGGCCAGTGTGCCAGTCGCCATCTCAAACGCGAAAGCCGAGATCGTGTTGTCAACTCCGTTCGCCACAAACACAAACTTGCCTGCGGGATCTACAGCCACGCCATGAGGCGTGGTACCCGTAACGAAGGGAGACCCCGGAAGTGGACTCAGAGCGCCGCTGGCCCTGTTCACCGAAAAAGCGGACAAATTATTGGAATTCGCGTTGCCTACAAAGAGAAAGTCGTGGACCGCATCAAAGGCCATAAACTCCGCGCCCGCCCCGGCCGTAAAGGGGGAGCCTGATACCGAAGAAAGACTGCCCGAAGTGCTGATGGCGAACGCAGTGACGGTGCCCGACCCCGAATTCGCAACGAAGGCAAAGCTGGTGGTTGGGTTGGTTGCCGACATCGCCACCGGAGCAGCGTTCATCCCTTTACCGCACCCCGTCAGCGCAGTCACTCCGAGGATGAGCGCACCCAGCAATAGCGGGATCCCTTGCCATTTGCGGGGGTTAGAGTTACCTGTTTCCAGACGAAGAGCCTTATTAGTGGTCATTTCTATGTGTCCTTAGCGGATAAGTTACTTCGACGGGCAGGAGGGGGTTGTCACATCAGTGTCAACAGTTTGTCCAATCACGTGTTACACAAAATACTGTCCAAGCAGAGATAGAGAGAAACGCGCCTATTCGCTGGTGAAATAATTTACAGCTACAGGGTTTTCGAATAACGAGTAGTCCCGCGTCACAACTGTGATTCCGCTTTCGGTTACGAAATAGCGCTGGCGGTCGGCTTCGGGATCGTATCCGATTGTCGTCCCTTCGGGGATGTGGACATCGCGGTCAATAATGGCTTTTCGCAGGCGGCAATGACGTCCCACATTCACGTGGGTAAACAGGATGCAGTCTTCGATCTCACTGTAGGAATTTACCCGCACATCAGGCGACAGGACGCTGTTCTTCACCGAACTACCTGACACGATGCAGCCCATGGAGACAATGGAATCGAGCGCTGTGCCCGTACGCCCAGCTTCGGCGAATACGAATTTTGCCGGAGGATACTGCCGCTGGTGGGTGCGGATCGGCCACTCCGAATCGTAGAGGTTGAACACCGGGGAAACCGACACGATGTCCATGTTGGCTTCGTAGTAGGCTTCGAGGGTTCCCACATCGCGCCAGTAGAGCGCTTCTTTCTTGTTCTCATCCACGAAGTCGAAGGAGTACACACGGTATTCATCCACCATCTTGGGCAAAATATCTTTGCCAAAATCGTGGCTGGACTTGGGGTCCTCGGCATCTTTCAGCAGCACCGGAATCAGCACATCGGTATTGAAAATATAAATGCCCATCGATGCTGCAACTTTACCCGGGTTGTAAGGCGAGCGCAGCGCCGTTTCCTGTGGCTTTTCCTCGAACCCGTTGACGCGATGGTCGCTGTCGACATCCACCACACCAAAGCGGTACACCTCGGTGGGATCGATCTGAATTGTAGCCAGGGTCACATCGGCAGCCGAGTCCTGATGCTGCTTCATCATGCGGCCATAGTTCATCTTATAAATATGGTCGCCGGACAAAATGAGAACGTGTTTTGGCTGCTCGGAGCCGATGGAATAAATGTTCTGGTAAACGGCGTCGGCTGTGCCCTGGTACCACTCCTCGCTGACCCGCTTCATCGGCGGAAGCACTTCGATGAACTCACCCAGTTCGCGCCCAACAATGTTTCCCCAGCCTTCGCGCACGTGCCGGTTGAGCGAGAGCGCCTTGTATTGAGTTAGGATGTAAACCCGGCGCAGGTCGGAGTTGACACAATTCGAGAGCGTGACGTCAATGATGCGGTAGATGCCGCCGAAAGTAACGGCCGGCTTGGCCCGGTCGCGAGTCAGCGGATAGAGCCGCTCTCCGGCTCCTCCCGCCAACAAGACTCCGAGCGTGTCTTTCATTGGTTTTCCGCTTGGATGACGTTCGCGGGCGCGCCGTTGTCAGGACGGATTCTTAGCGAGCCCGCGAACCGCTCATACTAGCACAGGGAAAATGGAGCCGTAGCATTGCTGGTGTAGACGGACCTTCGTCCCGCGGAGGTGTCGAGAAGAAGCCTGTTGAGCTTCGCTCAACTGCCCAGACGAGGGCGTCTGGGCCTTCGTGGGTTGTAGTGATAGAGGAGTCGGCCGACAAGACTGTCCCTTTCACACGGCCTGATGCGATGCTGCATCCAGAAAAAGGCCGAACCCCCCGGCTCGGCCTTTCGCCATCTGCGGATTTTAGCCACTCACAACTATTGGGAAGCCTCAGCCGTGGTCGCCGGCGGGATTCGCTTTCTGAGTGCTTCTTAGAGTTACCGTGTCCGGTTTCGCAGCGGACGGTTGCGCAGCGGGCTTGGGAGCCTGCGGGGCTTTGGCGGCTGGCGTGGGTTGACTGGCGGAGTGTGGCTGAAAGACCGAACTGATGCTTGTGGTCATGAAAGTCCTCCCGTTGGGTGTTATCGACAGGCGGCGGGAAGACTTTAGGGTTGGCAGGATCTTTGGTAAGTCGTGTGTCCTCAATGGGATCAGGCGGAAGGGGTCTGCGCCCATTGGCCGGCGGGGATTTCTTGTTCGGAATTCGTAACAAAACCGATGGCGTTGTTGGGCTCGGGTGAAACCGTTGTAAAAGGGTGGTCCCCCAAGATGGGGCCTTTCATTCGAGTCACCCCCTCGTGCTAGTTTGAAAGGCCCCTGTGGTTTCTTCGCTGCCCAGATAATCCCCCCATTGATTCCATCCGTAACCTTTTCCGTGGCGAACAGTTTATAAGTTAGGACAACGATGGTGGCGAGAGCACCGGCTTCGCGGCGGTCCACGGAGCAGACGGATGAACGTCTGCTGGTGGAGGCTGCGCAGAGGGATCCGGCGCGGTTCGCGGAGCTCTATGAGATTCATTTTGAGCGCGTCTATGCGTTCGTTGCGCGGCGGGTGGGCGATCGCGATGCGGCGGAAGACCTGACCTCGGACGTATTCCACAAGGCGCTGGCGAATCTGAAGCGCTTTGAGTGGCGGGGCGTGCCGTTTGGAGCGTGGCTGCTGCGGATTGCGGTGAATGCGATTGTCGATCGCTCGAAGCGGCAGGGGCGGGAGATCGCGGTGGATGATCCGCCGGAACTCAGCGTTCAGCCTGGTCTCGGGCAAGTGGACGATCGGGCGCGGTTGTTTCGGCTGGTGGATCGGTTGCCGGCGGATCAACGGCACGTGGTGGTGATGCGGTTTGCAGAGCAGAAGAGTATTAAGGAGATCGCCGGGCAACTGGGACGCAGCGAGGGGGCAGTGAAGCAGTTGCAATTCCGTGGATTGGAGAATTTGCGGGATGGGTTTGAGGCGGGGAAAAGCGGGAAACCGCTAAGGACACCCTTCGACTCCGCTCAGGGCAGGCTAAGGTCCACGAAGGACGGCAAGAAGTCTGGTGGCAAGAATGGCTAAGCGCAGCCCATTTGAGGAACTCGACCAGGCGGTGAGCGGGGTGCTGGCGCATCCCGAGGCGGCGCTGCCGGCTGACGCTCGTCTGGCTGGTCTGGTGCGCATTGCGGCTGAGTTAACCAGCCTGCCTCGGCCGGGTTTTCGAGCTCGTTTGAAATCTGATCTGGAAAGGAAAACATCCATGGCAACTGCAACTGAAGCTGTGACCGGAATTCGTCAGACTGCCGCACCGCGCCTTCGCATCAAGGGGGCGGCGGCTGCGATCGAATTCTACAAGAAAGCCTTTGGAGCGCGAGAAAACATGCGCTTCGAGAGTGAACTTATGGGGCTGGTGCACGCGGAGATTCAGATCGGCAACTCGGTGATCATGCTGGCGGAGGAATCTCTGCAACATGACATGCCGGGGCCGCAGACTTTGGGCGGATCGCCGGTGACCATCGAAATGTTTGTGGAGGATTCCGACGCGGCAGTCGAGCGGGCGGTGGCTGCGGGCGCCCGAGTCACCTCGCCGGTGCAAGATCACTTCTATGGGTACCGCGCAGGAACCGTAGCCGACCCGTTCGGTTACAGCTGGACGATTTCTACGGTGAAAGAGGAAATGTCGGTGGAGGAGATGCACCGGCGCTTTGAACCGATGAAGCAGCAGATGTTAAAGAAGCCGGCGGTCGATCCTATTCCCAAGGGCTATCGCACGGTGACGCCATATATCGTGGCCGAGGATGCGGATGGGCTGATTGAGTTCCTGAAGAACACTTTCGGGGCGGAAGAAAGATTCCGCGCGGTAGGGGGGGCGGGCGGGCGGCATGCCGACCTGCGCATTGAGGATAGCGCGCTGATGGTCGGTGGCGGCGGTGCGGGACTTGCCTGGAAGGGAGATCCCATCCCCAACGCATTCCATATCTATGTGCGCGATTGCGATGCGGCTTATCGGCGGGCGTTGCAGCACGGGGCAACATCGATTCATGAACCCGTCGATCAGCCTTACGGCGAACGGTCGGCAAGTGTAAAGGATGCGGCCGGCAACCAGTGGTACATTGCCACCTACAACGGCCCGAACTACAAATGGGAAGGCGCGCCGACGGTTCAGCCTTACATGCATCCCCTGCGGGCGGAGCCGGTGATGGCCTTCCTGAAACGCGTGTTCGGCGCGCAAGAACTGGGACGGCATGCCTCGCCCGATGGAGTGATTCACCACCTGATGCTGAAAATCGGCGATGCCTTCATGGAAATGGGCGAGGCGCACGGCCCGTATCAGCCGATGCCGGCGATGTACTACCTCTTTGTGCCGGATTGCGACGCCGTGTATCGGCGAGCGATCGAGGCTGGGGCTAGTTCGATTTCCGAGCCGGCTGATCAGCCTTACGGCGACCGAAACGCAGGCGTGAAAGACGCATTCGGCAACCAGTGGTACATCGCGACGCACGTCAAAGATGTGGGAGTTACAACTCGGTCATAAGTGGCCAGTCTATCTCTGATAGGGAGCCGGCAAATGAAACAGCCCTCACGCCATTGTGATGGCTTTCTACGGTGTGATGGTGACGGCACCCGGTCGGCTATGCCGTTCATTTCGTAACAACGGCTACGGCCAGAATTTGGGTAGTGGGGTCAAGAAACACCGCCAAATAAAGAGCTTGCGTCCGTCGGAATGCTTGTAGACTAGATTGGTTACTTTTCCCATTCCTCCGCCGCGCCCTCAGGGCGACGGTTCCTTGCGAAAACTGACGAAACGTCGCGCAAAGAGCCGGAAACGGCAACTTCCACCTACACCTCTATCTGGCTCAGTGGCGATAGCAAAATGCGTTTCTCGTTTAAGTCTGTTCCGAAAGGAAGGGACGACCATGAGAGCCGAATATGTTTGGGACGAGCTATACACAGCCGCCATCCTCGAAACTGACGATGGAAAGCTGCAACAGCGTATTCATGCAGCAAAGAGCGCGATTGACAGCCGACTTCAGGAAATGCAGAAGGACGATGGAGGCACACCCGAGGAGTGGCAAGCTATCACTGATGCGCTCAATGGTTTGAATGTCTTAAGCAGAGAGTTAGAAAGACGCTCTCACGATGCGGGTTCGAGCAATGCGTGAATTTCGTGAATTAGACTTACAGGTTCGGACTTCGACAGCAAGAGCCCCGGTATCAGTCAGTTGGAAAAGGGTGTGGGCAAACTAGAGGGAGGCCTGTACGTAAAGAAGCCGGCAAGGCGCGTCACAGTCCCCTCCCTGTACGGCTCACAGAAGAAGGCTAGCGTGAACTGTAAAGACCTCAAGTCCGGGACTGACCCTCATTTTCAGGGGTTTGGGAGCATCGACGTTCTTTGAACTCTCCCCTGACCAGGCGGTCTAAAGTTTTCTCTCTGAGACGCTTTGCGTGTTCGCGCAGACAGAATCGCAGCTCCGAAACAATGGCATTCAATTCGCGCTCCCCCGCGATTAGCGCGTGTCCACACAGCCCTCGGATTCGATCTTCCAAACGTCGAGCACGCATAACCCTCTCGCATCTACACCCGTGTAGCCCAACACTAATCGGGCGTATCTGGTAGACAGTCGAGATAGATCCCCCGGTCACGGTAGGTTCCCCCACAAGGACATACACGATGATCCAAAGCTGCCCGGCAATCCATGGATCTGGCGTTACGGCACAGCCTGCGGTTCGAAAAGCTGTATGGAGTGTTCTCTTTCCGTTGCCCCGCACTTTTCGCTAATTGGAGTCCCGTCCCGTTTGGATTCGACTGTTCTACGCCGCTGCGGTTTGGAGTCTTCTCGTCAGGAAGTTGCGGACCTCAATGCATTCCATCTTGGAAAATACGGCCAGAACCCCGGCTTGGCGGGCCGCTGCCTCCAAGAAAGCGGATTTGTCCACCGTGCAAATCACGACGAGAAGTTCCGGCCTGGAGTGCTTAAGTTCGCGTGCTGCACCCAGCCCGTCGAGGACGGGCATCCACAAATCAAGGATTACGACGTCCGGGTGAATCGAAGTGGCTTTCTTTACTGCTTCAGAACCGTTGCTGGCCTCAAACACAATCCAACTGGAGTCCCGTTCCAAAATTGCCCGCAGTTCTCCGCGCCAGAAAGGACTGTCGTCGGCGATGAGAATGCGTACGGAAATAAATCCTCCGAAGGCAAACGTTTGGCGATAGCGTGGCGCTGGTCATAGCATCAGCCTTTGGGGTGACGCCAGTCTATCGAGAGGGCGCTGTATTCCGTGAAGAGAAATGCCGTACCCGGTGTCGGGCCATCACAGATTGTGTGCCTGTCTGTGCTGAAATAGAGGCTTTCGATGCCAACGCGCGAACAGAGCACGCCAAACGCCTAGGCTGCGACACGATCTGCGCCAACTGTCGAACAATCGAGGGTCTGTCTGATCGCGGTTAAGACCCGGTCGTACGAAGCAAGCATTTCATGTTGCCGAGACGACTTCGTCCACCACAAGACTCGCACCTTAACCATGTTCGAACCCGGATCGCCCAAGTCCATGACTAGAACCTCCGGGCTGGGATCTGACAAAACTCCGTTAACTTTGCTCACAATCCGGCAAATGAAAACTTTGAGTTCAGCTAAGCCCCGCTCGCCTTTCACGGTCAGGTCGTATTCCCAGCGACGAAGGTCAAGCGCCGTGTTGACAATGACGGAGTGAGTGAATAGGTCCGCATTCGGGATCACCACCCGCCTGCCATCGTAGGTTTCGATGATCGTTGCCCGGGCTTGGATGTCTTCCACCTTACCCTCGTAATTGTCCAACTTGATCTCATCCCCCACCCGAAACGGCTCGGCCCAAAGCAACAACAAGCCTGCAAGGAAATTCTGCAATATGTTCTGAAAGGCGAATCCAATGGCAACGCCGCTGATGCCGAGGATCTTTATCAAATCGCCTGCCTGAAAGGAAGGGGCCACAACCGAGAAAGCTACCAGGAAGCCAAACAGAATAGTTGTGGCTCCGGTGAGGCGGGCGAAAACCACTCCCAGATTTGGGCGGTACTTCCGAGTAGTGCGAAGTATCGTTCGGCTGACAACAATGCTGAGCATGTAGAACAGCAGAAAGACGATGATACCCACGATCAGAGAAGGAAGTCGCGCAATGAACTTGTCGATCATGGACTGCGCCGCTTCCCAGAACGTCGTGAAAGTTGAGTTCATAAAGGCCACCTGTGGCCAACCTGGTATCAGTTGGTTCGCATTCTCGCGCGAATTGAGAGGCCCACTTTTCGGTTCCCAGACGCTCGCTGGGCCTGGGTATGAAAACTTGTGGGCCCGTACGCTCGCTTTTAGCCCTGCCAAACATGTTTGCCGCAGGTGCATTGCACGGTCTCGGTGGGCCGTTGCTTGATCAGCTGTTGTCT
>Ga0210405_10003730_pt1 | contig 14702 bp, 12 predicted proteins | sample IncBWH11MmetaG_FD_155492 | JGI IMG/M metagenome (GOLD analysis project Ga0210405, IMG submission 155492) | Forest soil microbial communities from Barre Woods Harvard Forest LTER site, Petersham, Massachusetts, United States - Inc-BW-H-11-M | ecosystem: Environmental > Terrestrial > Soil >... | reverse complement strand
TCATCCAACCGAATAGCGCGCCTAGAAAATCGTCTCCACGTCCGCCGTGCGAGGAGAATCGAAGTGAATGAACTCTCCTTGCGGGGCGGGGGAAGCGCAACCTGCCGGGAGCTGGGGTAGTGCTTGACGGGGGGAGGCGGTGGTTTTTCCTTCGCTCGCTTCAAGAACCGCCTACGCACGAGCGCTAGGTTTGATTCGTATTGAATACTTCGAGTTCCGAATTGAAGCATCCCAGCAGCGGGAAGCCAAGCCGACCAGACCTGTTGAATGCGTTCGTCAAGGCGGGCCTCCGCAGAATCTTCGGGCAGAAGGAAGTGTCGTTCCTGAAGTTGCCGTAGAGAGCGTACAAGGCTGGTTCGCTCATATTTGGCAAATTTGCGATAGAACTCAGAGGGCATGCGCCAACGACTAAAGAAATCGAGCACGGCAACGGTAAGAGGAGCCGAGGCTACACGGTTACCACTGAGATAGTTTTCGATGACGAGTTCGTTTTGCTGCCAGTAGATTGCGACGGTGACGGCGCGCCGCAGACGTGTTTCTCGAATCTTCACAAATTATGCCGGTATGAAGTCTTCGGACAGCAATCAGGCTCAGATTATCCGATTATCCAAAAAGAAAACTCTTTAGTAATGGTGTTCAAATCGCGAATTTGTGTTTCCATCTCCCCGACTTGGCTCGCAATTTTATTTAGGGCTCTCATGAACTTCTTCTTGTCAGCCATAGTCAACTGCTTGACCTGGACTGTTCTTTCTTTAGCGACAACTCTCTTGGGGCGGGCGGCCATAGCATCCTCCAGGCAGTCTTTCGGCTGCACTAATCCCGGAATAGGCATCGATTAAGAGCCGACAAAGGGCGTAACTCCGGGGAAACTAGCGCACGCGCCCACTGATGTCAACTCAATTCCCCTGCTGCGTTTGAAATTCAGGCCAGCCTGGTTAGAGAGGGAGGCCCATCCGTTTCAAAAGGTCATGAAAATGCGGGTCTTCCCGAAGGTTAAGAAACATCGGCTCCGTTTTGGCTTCGGGCAACTCAGCACTTCGATTCCGATAAGCGCGCTCCAGCCAGGCGAGTGCCTCGTCCTTCTTTCCTAGTCCGGAATCGACGATGGCGATGTAATAAGAAGGTAGATAAGCGCCCTCTGAGGACCTTTGCAATCGCCTGGCGACTTCTGCCGCCTCGCTTCTTTTTCCAGTGACAGCGAAAGCATATCCCAAGGCGGAAACAGATTCGGGGTCACCACCTGAAAGTCGGACAGCAGTCTGAAATTCAGCCACCGCCTCGGGAGCGCGGCCCATCTGCAGATATGCAAAACCAACGCACCTATGGGCAACAACAAACGTGGCGTCCATGTCGAGTGCTTTTTGGCACTCTTGGATAGCTTCTTGATTACGACCCGAGCGAAGGTACCGCCCTCCGTAGTTCGCCTGAATGATCAGCGAGAGGGGATCAAGCTCAAGGGCGCGCCTCGCCTCTGCAATGGCTTCGTCATGACGGCCGACCACGGAAAGGTAGATGGAGTACCAGTGCCTTGCGGTTGCATAATTCGGGTTCAATTCGATCGTCCGCTTGTACTGCGACTCGGCTCCGCCCCAATCCCATTCGTTCTGCAGGGCGCCCGCCAACGAGGTGTGGGCTTCGGGTAAAGAATCGTCCAATTCGACGGCTTTCAGCGCCGCGGCCTTCTGCTTTTCCTTCGCGCTTTCGGACGGAAGTCCCAACTCAGGCGCGAACGCGTATGTATACGACAGACCGGCATAGGCCGCTGCGTAATTTGGATCCTTCTCAATCGCCTGCTGAAAATACTGAAGGGCTCTCTTGAGGCCTTCGGGAGTGCGTTTATTCCAATAGTACAAGCCTTTCAAATAGGCTTCGTGCGCGACGGGATCGACCGGGCGAAGCTTCTGAGATCCCTGACCGGGTTTGAGGGTTACTTCTATAGAGCCTGCGATTGCCGTCGCAACCTCGCGTTGCAAACCGAGGACATCACTCAGGTCGCGTTCGTAGGTGCGTGCCCATAACTCTTGATCGGTGCGTGCCTGAAGGAGCCTGGCGTTGATTTTCACACGATCTCCCACGCGCTGGACTGAACCCTCCACGACAGCATCCACATTCAAAGACTTGGCAATTTCTGGCAAGGATTTGTCCGTGTTCTTGTAACGCATGACGGAAGTCCGTGAAATGACTCTGACGGCGTTAAGCTTCGCGAGTTCGGTGATCAATTCGTCTGTCATTCCGTCCGCGAAATAATCCTGCTCTGGATCATGGGAGCGATTTTCGAGTGGGAGGACTGCCAGCGACCGAATCTGCGCAGGCCGGGGCCGGCCCATCACACGGTCGCGCCAGCCGCCGACATTCAGCCCTGTCCACAGGACTGCCACTGCGAGCAGCCCGACTGTGGTATAGGCAGCGAGTAGCCCGGCTCTCCTCCGCGCTGGAGGCGAAGGCAGGGCTAGCGCGGTAAGTGCGGCTGGGGTTGTGCCTAATCGCCGCAAATCCACCAGCAGCTCTTTGGCGGATTGGAAGCGTCGCCCAGGATCTTTATCGAGGCACTTAAGGATAATGCGCTCCAGCTCCGGCGAAACTTTCGAATTAAGCGCGCGCGGACGAACCGGCGGGTGGTGAAGAATGGCATCAATCACACGCGACGGCAGTTCTTCTGGGAATGCCCTGCGGTCGGTGGCCATTTCGTAGAGCACTGCACCGATGGTGTAAATATCCGCGCGGGCATCCACAGACTCGCCCTGGAGTTGTTCTGGCGGCATATACGGCAGTGTGCCCGCGCCCGCTTGCGTGTCCGTCAAGGTATCGGACGTCAATTCGTTCACCTGTGGCAAAAGCTTCGCCAGACCAAAGTCCAAGACCTTCGCTTGGCCGCGCTCGGTAATAGCGATATTCCGAGGTTTCAGATCGCGGTGAACGATCCCGCGACTATGCGCCTCTTCCATGGCTGCAGCGATTTGCATCCCCAGGGCGACCACTTCTTTCTCCGGCAGGGCTCCTGCGGCAAGCCGGTCCGCAAGAGTGTTTCCCGGCACATACTCCATCACGAGGAAGTCGATACCATCTTGTGTATCGAACTCGTAGACCGTTTCAATGTTGGGATGACTTAGTTTGCCGAGCGCCAGAGCCTCTTTGCGGAACTGGCGGCGGGAGGCATCGGTACTGAGGGTGCCCGCAGGTAGGACCTTCAGAGCAACATCTCGCTCAAGTTGCTCATCATGAGCGCGATAGACCACCCCCATCCCTCCGGCGGCGACCTTTTCCAGGATGCGGTAGTGGCCGAGAGTTTGGCCTATCATCGGGCGGGACCTGCCTTGGCGGCCATCTTAGGTCGCACGGGTAGGCAAGTCAACGCGCGAGGCAATTTAGACTCGAATTCTCATTGCCGTGGAAAGGTGGCAAGGATATGTCAATAGAGCCAGATCACTTCTACTCGCAGCGCAAAGCTACGATAGGATCCACGCGCATAGCGCGGCGAGCGGGAATGTAGGAAGCCGCGAGCGCAACCGCGATTAGCAAGAACGCAACCCCGAGGAACGTAACCGGATCGTAGGTGCCAATACCAAAGAGGAGGCTTGCCAGAAAGCGCGCAAGAACAAAGGCGCCCGCCAGGCCAAGCGCAACCCCGATGAGGGTCAATTTGAGAGTTTGCCCGAGAATCATTCCGCGCACATTGGTGAGCTGCGCGCCAAGCGCCATGCGGAGCCCAATTTCTTGCGTGCGCTGGCTGACGGTATAGCTCATCACGCCATAGATTCCGATGGCCGCGAGCAGCAGCGCGAGTGCGGCAAAGATTCCGACCAGGACCGCGGAAAAGCGGCGTGGCGAAACGGAATCCGAGAGCAGCCCATCCATGGACGTCATGTGCGTGATCGGAAGATTGGGATCCACTTTGTGGACGACGTCCGTTATGCCGGCCGCAACGGTGACGGGATCGGAAACGGTGTGCACCACAATATAAGGGGTCCACCCGCCAACGAAATAGGCGTCAAAGGTTGGCCCGGCATCGAGTCCGAACTGGTGCACGTTGCCGACGATGCCGACAACTGAAAACCAGCAAGGTTTTGGGTCGAGCGAGCAGAAATTGACGCGCTTGCCGAGCGCATCTCCTTGCGGCCAGTAGCGCCGCGCCATATTCTCATTGATGACTATGTTCAGGACTTTCCAATCGTCCTCGTTGAAGTAGCGGCCCGCGCGCAATGGAATTGCCAGCGAAGAAAAATAGCTCAAACTCACGGTACGCGTCTGCGCGATCGGGCGTGCGCCAGCGGCAGGAACCGGTTGGCCCTCGATGACAAATCTTGACGCTTGGCGAAACTCATTGCCAAGGGGCAAATCGTCGATTCCCCCAGCTTCTTTGACGCCAGGCAGGGAGCGGATTTGAGCGGCAATTTCTTCAAACTGCGAAGACTGCCTCTCGCTCAGCTTAAGCTGTTCCTCCTGGGAGAGTTGGTTGACTTGCGCAAAAGAAAGTGCGGGCTGCTGAATTTCCATTGTCAGGATGTGGTCGGCGCGGAAGCCGGGGTCGACCTCCAGCAAGTGCTGAAAACTTCTGAGCAGCAGGCCCGCACCGATCAGGGGCACGAGAGCCATGGCGATTTCGGAGATCACCAGCAGGTTGTGGGTTTTGTGATGCCCGGAGGAACTGGCTCCCTTGCTTCCCTGTTTCAGCACGCCGGCCAGATTTGTCTTTAGCGTGCGCGCCGCCGGCAGCAAACCGCAAACGAGGCCCGTCGCGAGGCAAACTGCAATTGTGAATCCCAGGACCCAGCTGTTCAGGCCGGTCCCATTCAAGACGGCGAGATCGGCAGGGACCAACGCCATCAAGGCCCTCAGTCCAGCAATGGCGAAAAACACGCCCAGCACTCCGCCCAGCAGGGAGAGCAAAGTGCTTTCGGTGAGCAACTGGCGGATCAATCGCCAGGGGCTGGCGCCGAGGGCCGTGCGCACGGCAACTTCTCGTTCACGCGCGGCGTTGCGCACCAGGAGCAAATTCACGATGTTGGCGCAGGCGATCAGCAGGACAAGGCCGACCGCGCCGAATAAGACAAGCAAAGTGCTGCGCATGCTGGCCGCCGAGGGATCCTGGAGTTCCTGCACCACGACGCCAAAACCCTTATGAGCATCGGGATAGGCGATTGCTTCTTGTTGATTGAGCCGCCCGATTTCGTCGCGCGCCTGCGCAAGGCTGATGCCCGGTTTGAGCCGGGCGATAGCAACGAATGCGTGATGAATATGCTCGGTCAGGTCGTCGTCATATTGGCCGAGGGGCATCCATAAATCGGCCCAGCGTAGAAGCTGGAAACCAGCGGGGAGAATGCCCACGACCGTGTAGCGCTTGTTGTCGAGGGTAACCGTCCGGCCGACAATCGCAGGATCGCCGCCAAACCGGCTCTGCCAAAGACGATGGCCCAGGATCACTATTGGAGCGCTGCCGGCGCGGTTCTCTTCCGGGACGAAGGAGCGGCCAGCGACGACCCGTGTTCCGAGCATGGGGAAAAGATCAGAGCTGGCATACCCAACCAGAACGCGCTGGGGTTCACCCTCGCCGGTCAGGTTGAGCCCTTTTGAGATTTCCGCATAGGCCCCCATCTCCGAAAAGCTGGTGGCTTGCTGATGCCAGTCAGCGTAATCGCCCGGAGACAATCCAGCCCGGGGGACCTGTGGCGGATAAGTGTTCCAGATCTCTACCAAATTCTCCGGGTGAGGGTACGGCAAGGGTCGCAGAAGCACAATTTCGACCACGCTGAAAATCGCCGTATTCGCTCCTATCCCGAGCGCCAGAGTAAGCACGGCGACCGCGGTAAAACCGGGAGTTCTCGCCAGGTTCCGGATTCCGTAGCGAATGTCTCTTCGGAAGCTATCGAGCATCTTGAGTTCCTCGCCGCGCGGAATGTCCCCAATCAAGATTTTTGCTCATAGAAGGCCAGTCCTCCACTTTGACGTGTAATTCCGCAGGAAGGATTCCTCGAATATATCGCGAAAGCCGCCGAGAAAATAACGAGCAGAGGACAACAAATTTGACGGTGGTATACTTGCGCGGCTGTTTTCCAGGCTTCGCAGCATAACCTCCATGGAAAGTTATGACCTCATCGTACTCGGCTCCGGGCCCGCGGGACAGCGCGCGGCGATTCAAGCGGTAAAGTTCGGCAAACGCGCGGCCCTCGTCGAGAAACTCGAAGTCATCGGCGGCACGGCGATTAACACCGGAACCATCCCCAGCAAAACCATCCGTGAAGCCGTCCTCCATCTCTCCGGGTTTCATTACCAGGGAATTTACGGCGTGAATTACCGCGTCAAGGAACAGATCACCATGGCGGACCTGGCGTTCCGCGCGCAGCATGTGATCAAAACCGAGATGGACGTAATCCGCGCGCAACTCTCGCGCAACGGTATCGAAGTTTTCACCGGCATGGGAAGCTTCGTCGATCCGCATCACGTACGAGTGGTGGGATTACGCGGGCAAGCCGACTATGAGGCAGCGAACATTATCATCGCCACGGGAACCAAGCCAGCCTCCACCTCTCTCGTACCTTTCAACAACCGCACCATCATCAACAGCGATCAAATCTTGCAGATGCCGGTGATCCCCAAAACCATGATCGTCGTTGGCGGTGGAGTGATCGGCGTCGAATACACCTGCATGTTCGCCACGCTGGGTGTGCGGGTCACGCTCATCGAAAAGCGTCCCCGCCTTCTGGAGTTCGCGGACTCCGAAATGGTCGAAGCGCTCTGCTATCACCTGCGCGACCGCCGCGTCACGCTGCGGCTGAACGAAGAAGTGGAAAGTGTCGAAGAGACTCGTGATTCGGGTGTGGTCGCGAATCTGAAGAGCAAAAAGAAAGTCTCGGGCGAAGCATTGCTATACGCCATCGGCAGACAAGGAAACGTCGACGAGCTCAACCTCGCCGCCGCCGGCCTCGAAGCCGATTCGCGTGGCCGCATTGCCGTGGATGCGGATTACCGAACGAAGCAGCCGCACATTTTCGCCGTTGGTGATGTCATCGGTTTTCCGAGCCTCGGCAGCGTTTCCATGGAGCAAGGCCGAATCGCAGCGGCGAATGCCTTCGGAATGCCGATCAAATCGAATAAGGCGCTCTACCCGTACGGGATCTACACCATTCCTGAAATTTCTTTTATTGGCAAAACAGAAGAGCAACTCACCGACGAAGGCATCCCCTACGAAGTGGGCATTGCCTATTTCCGCGAAATCCCGCGCGGACAGATTCGCGGCGACACCACGGGGCGGCTGAAACTCATCTTCGATCCCGATTCGAAAGCGCTTCTCGGTGTGCACATCATCGGAGAAGGTGCTTCGGAGTTGCTCCACATTGGCCAAGCGGTAATGGCGTTGAAGGGTTCCATCGAGTATTTCGTCGATAGCGTTTTCAACTATCCGACGCTCGCCGAATGTTATAAGACGGCGGCGTTCAACGGCCTCAACAAATTGAGCAAGAGTTAGGCGGGAAAAAATGCGCAGGACAGCCGGTGTTTTGGTAATGGAACATGTCGCGGTGGGGCTGGTCGAGGGCAACAAGGTCGTTGGATCGCTTCGCAGGTATCCGGAAAAAGAAGATTCCGTGGACGCTCTGCTATCCATGCCCGCGGACCAAATCGCAGAGTGCATCCGCCAGCAACTCGAATCCATCGCCAAGGGCGAAAAGATTCACGCTATTGGATTGGGATTCCCTGGTGTGATCCGCGACGGAATTGTCGAAGACTCTCCGAACCTGCAGCAAGTGAAGGGTTTCAATTTGCAAGGAGCACTGACCGGCGCGCTGCGTTTGGATGGCAAAGACGTTCCCGTGCGCGTTTTCAATGACGCCGACGCCATGGCCGCTGGAATCGCCGCGACGCGCAGCAAGCTGCACAAACTGAACCGCGTCTGGACGCTGGGGAATGGCATTGGCTTCGGCCGTTTTCCCTCGAGCGACGGCGTTTGGGAAGGCGGACATTCGGTAGTCACGCTCGACCCGAAAGAAAATTTCTGCGGCTGCGGCGGACGCGGGCACCTCGAAGGTATTTTGGGATATCGCTCCATGAGACTCCGGTTTCTGGACATGGAGCCCGAAGAAGTTTTTGCAAACGCCAAAGATGGCGACGCACGATGCGCCGAGTTTGTCGCGATGTGCCACCGGGCGCTGGCAGCCGCCACTGCAACGAGCATCCACATGGAAGGCCCGGGCCCGTTCTACATCACGGGACCAAACTCGAAATTTATTGACATCGGATTGCTCGAGAGAAACGTCCACGAAATGGTGAAGATGAGCCCACTCCAGGGCAGCCGATTTGAAGTGATTCCCCCGAACGATGAGCTGGGAATTATCGGAGCCGCCGTCAACGCGGAACGCGCGGCTCTTCCTTCGTGAATTAACACCACGCGGCCGAAGTGCGCTCGTGCCGACCTTGCCTTCGAGCGAAAAACTACAGAGCCTGCTGCGTGTAGGGCGGCAGCGGACTGTTCTGGCCGGCTACCACCTTCCAACCGTTCCCGCCGTTTACATAAATGTGCATCACGCGCATCTGGCTGTTCACGCTCTGGCCTTTCGCGCTGCCCCGCAAGGACCATAGACACGTGGCGACGGCCGTTTCGCGGAAGATATGGATCTTGATATCCGAGGCGTTGAATGCTTCGTACTTGATAAGGCTCGACTGCACAGCGTTGATAAACCCCGCCTTGTTAACGGCCTCGCCGTGGGAAAGCGTGCCCGTAAAATCATCGCTATAAACGCGCCGGAAAAACGTCCCATCGCTCAACTGAATGGCGTGCGCCGCTTCTCGTTCCAGGTTGAAAATCTCCTGCCGCTCCGTTTCGGTGTCCGTCGGCGGCGCTTGGCAACGCTCGATGCATTGCGATACATAGTCATTTTGCGGGCTCCACGATGGCGAGAGCGCCAGCCAAAACGTGAACAAAGCTGCAATCTTGTACATGCGAACAAACCTCCTCAGCGGCACCGCGAGGTTAGGGCGCGGTCATCTTTATAAGGTATATCGATGATGTACTAGCTGGAAGAGAGTCCACCAAAGATGTGATGTAATCGTGACGAAGTGAGCAACGCCGCGCCCTCGCGGCTTGCCGCCGCAAGGAAAAGAGAGCCCGCCCTTCGACCGGCTCTCTTCTCACACTGAAAAGGTCTTCTTCTCTTCGCTAAAATTTCACGAGGCTCGCCAAATCAATCCGGTTCTCGGCTCGCAAAGATGCCCACTCCCTCATCGTTACAGTGCTCAGAATTTGTAGATCAAATCCATGCCGAAGAAGAGCTGATTTCTCGCATTTCCATTGTTGTATGCCGGGAGGTCCCACGAGTGATCAAACCGTAGCTCAGGACGGATCATAATCGTGCTGCCGATATATCTGGTGGCATACAACGTATTTTCCGTATATTTCGTAGCGAACCCCGTTCGCTGACCCTTCTTGTCATCGAGGAAGTCAGACCGGAATCCGAACATAAATTTAGAATTCACCTCGCGATTTAGATAGTTGACCACCGCGTACTCGGGCGCTGTGCAGCGAAGCGTCCCGGTCCTGCAAAATGCGCCGTTTGCGCCGAGTTCGGGTGTGATCGGATTTGCCACGTTTCCCGCGACGTTCGGCACACCGGTTTCATACATGTACCAAACCTCCGTCGCGCTGTGCCACTTGTTGTTGAACTTGTGGTACCAGGTAAAGTCATAGTCCTGCAAGTTGTTGTAGGCATACTTGCCGTCGTTGATGCCGTTCGCGCACCCATAAAAATTGTCGTTGTTGCTCTTTGTGGAATAATTTAAGCAAAAAATGGCTGACGGTTTAGCGTCAGTGGACCAAGGCGCAACATCGTGTCCAGCTGATAGGCCCAGCTGAACGATCCATTGCTTGTTCAGTTTGAGAGTGCCGTAGATGCCGGTGTCGGTGAAGGGATCGATCGTGTAGAGCAGCGAGTGCGTCATGTTGTAATTGTTCGGCGCCAATTGCGCTTCGATCCCAGGAACCGAGAGGAACCGCCCGATTCGGATGTTAAGTCCGTCTTTGACCGGAAAATAGAGGTCAACGTACTCCAGTACGGGATCGAAACCGTACTGGCGATTGAACTTCAAAAGTTGCTGGCTGAAGTAATCCTTTGCTGTCGTGAACCGATAGTCGATACCGTAGAACGCTGTGACATGGTAGCCCCAGTCGAAATGGGCGTTTTGCACGGTGTCGGGCACGCGTTCGAAGTATATGACCGCTTGATTGAGCTCTATCTTGTTCGGGAAGATGTCGTAGGAGACTGGAAAGTTGTTCTTGGCTGAGGTACTGAAATTAATGCTGGTCGCAACCCATCCGTAGATTTTGTTACGGCTGTTCTCGAGTCCGAGTGCGGACATCAATGGATAGGTATTGCCATCGGGCGCTCCGATGTCGGGTGAGCCACCGTATCCCCAGTCGGAGAACGGAAACGGTGGCGAATCCAAGGGCGCAGCAAGACCACGTTTGCTCGGAGAGGATCTGGCAGGGTTGGTACCTCCCCAATCCTGCTTGTAGAACTGCACTAGACGATGGAAGAAGTTTCCCGTCAGCGCGTTTTTGCTATTGGCGCTCGCGACTTGCCCGTTAGGGTCATTAGAGCCCTGGGGATCTGAATTCCCAAGGATTTCATTCAACCAAGTAGGAAAATCGGCGAACGCAAGCGGCTCGGCATTCGCCACCTCGGGGCTGGCGGCAGGCAATGCGGCGGCAGGCGTCGTGGTCACAGGCACAACCACACCTGGCTGCGATGCAGGGGCCGTTTCAGTCTGCGCGGGCACCGCACTGCTCCGCTTATCATCCGCAAATACGCGGGTGGGAACCGTACTGAAATAGAGCAATCCAGCCAACAACAGCCGAACAAACGCTTTCTTCTTTAGAATCGCTTGCATATCTCCCCGATAGTCACTGCTTGGGAACGGATTTGTTGGTGTCAGATGTCGAGCGTCTTCGAGAGGAAGAGAACGCTGAATCGTTCCCAATAAGAATTAGAGTCTCGTTGCCAAAAAAGGATAGATTTAATTGCATAAGAAAGTCGTAAGAAGGCCGATAGCTTTTTGTAAGGGGGAATTGCTGCTTTGGAAGGGATTTAGCGGCGGAGAGGAGCGGAGGGCTCGCGCTGGGAAATCTCGAGCGCCACTCCACGCGCCTCCTCATGAATGATGCCATTCGTGGCCAGGATCATAGGGCCGCCAAGTTGGTAGGGTTGCCCGGCGAAGTCGCTGACCTTACCGCCCGCCTCCTCGATCAGCAAAACACCGGCAGCGGTGTCCCAGGGCTTAAGCCCAAACTCCCAGAAGCCATCAAAGCGCCCCGCGGCCACGCTCGCCAGATCCAGCGCCGCCGAGCCATCGCGGCGGACGCCGTGCGAGCGCAAAGTAAAGTCCCAGTAGAAATGAATGTTCGGATTCGCGTGGCGTTTGTGCGTCGGAAAGCCCGTACCAAGAAGACTGGTCGCCAGCGTATCCACTTTCGAAACGAAAATCCTCTCGCCGTTCAGCGTGGCGCCTCCGCCGCGGCAGGCGGCGAATAGCTCGTCATAAAACGGATTGTAGACCACGCCAACGAGAAGAGCGCCGCGTTGCGCAAGAGCGATGGAAACCGAAAAACACGGATACCCGTGGGCGAAATTGGTCGTGCCATCCAGCGGGTCTACATGCCAGCGGAATTCCGAACCGCCTTCGTGGCCGGTTCCCTCTTCCGCAGCGATCGAGTGTTCGGGAAAATATTTTGTCAGCCGCGTGACGATGGCTTGTTCGGAACGCTTGTCCGCTTGCGTCACCAGATCGACGTCGCCCTTGTACGTAATTTGCGCCGGCCGGTCAAACTCTTCGCGCAGGATCTTGCCCGCTTCCTGGGCGATTTCAATCGCGGCTTCGAGATAGTCTTTGCTCATGGAAGGTTGCGCGGCGGAGCGCCGAATCAGAGAGGCAGTCCGCCAGCACGTTCTCCACTCTACCATCAGCACGGAAGAAAAAGCTGTGTCCATCACCTACCAAATCTATGGCTGGATATTTTTTGCCAGAAAACTGCCGTTTTTTCTTGCAGCCATCTCCCTGGCATCCGGGTTAAGATAAATTCCCGCCCCTGAATGCGAGGCGACATGATATTCGAAATGGGTAAACTCCAGTTCGCAGCCAGTCTGCTCGCGCTGTTTGCGCTCGGCCTCGGCTCGCCGCACATGTCCGCACAAAGCAGCGAAGTCATGGGAGAAGTGCGGTTTGAAGGTGACACGCAGCTAGACAGAGATTCCGGCGTGTGGATTGACGGCAATTATGTAGGGTATGTGAAGGAGCTCAAGGGCAAGAAGAAAGTTCTCTTGTTGCCTGGCAAGCACCAGATCGTCGTCCGCCAAGCAGGCTACACCGAGTTCACACGAGAGCTCGTTATCGAGCCCGGCCAGGTGCAGGAAGTTCAAGTAGCCATGCAATTACTTCCGGGTGCGAAGACTCCGGATGTTACATCTGAGCTGAAGCTTACAATTCATCCAAAACGCGCGGCCGTCTTCCTCGATGGCAACTACGTCGGCCATGCCAGCGAGCTAGGCGGAAAGTTTCATTCCTTGGAGGTCAGCCCCGGCAAGCACCGCATTAAGGTCGAGCTTCCAGGCTATCGGACGTTTGAAACCGACGTCAACGTGCTGGTAGGACAAAAGTCCGAAGTGAAAACCGAACTGGTCAAGGGCAGCATCGAACAAGCCGACGCGGACATCAAGAAACCGCAATAGTCAATCCGCACAGAAAACTTCACACCGCGGACCGCAATCCAGCGCAGCCCAAATCGCATCCGCAGTAGGGGCACGGCGTGTTTACCCTGAGCTTCGAAGGGCCGTGCCCTTTCCATTGGAATTGAAAACCGCCAAGTTTCACTGCGCGCCAGTGAGGTAAGACTTGCGCGACCGCACATGGTAATCCCCGTTCAGCACCTTCACCTCTACGTTGCGATACGTATTGGCAGGTCCTCTCGGCGTCGGGTAGTAGGCGAGCCGGTATTGCGTGCGCAACTCGCGGTCGATCAGGTCGAAGATCACGTCGAGCTCCTGAGGCGTGTCCGGAAAAAACATGTCGCCTCCGGTTGTTTCCGTAATCGTTGTGAGCGCATGTTCGCCGGCAGTATTTCTACCGCTTTCATTTTTCACGGGGCGAATGACAATGGTGTAAAGCAGCGCGTCCGAGCGGACAGCTTCCTTGCGAGCGGCGTCAAAGTCGGAGGTGCTTGTGGTTTCGCCCGCGTCTGTGACCAAAATGATCACCCGCCGGCGCTCTTCGCCGCGACGCTCCAGCGCCTTCGCTCCGAGAAGCACGGCATCGTAAATCGAGGTGCCCGCCCCGGGCGGAATCTTCCGCACGGCCGCCTGTAGGCTTGTTACATTGTCCGAGAAGGCAGCAAGCTGCGTGACGTTTTCGTCGAAAGAAAAAACCGACAGCCGGTCGCCGGGACGCAGCACCTGCCGAATGAAATGCGCGGCCGCTTCTTTTTCGAAGCCAATTTCCTTATTCGCGCTAAGGCTCGCATCGATCATCAGGGCAAGATCCAGAGGCAGCTGCGTTTCGGACTCAAATGCTTCGATCTTCTGGAGCTTGCCTTCTTCATAGACCTGGAAAGCTTCGACGGGCAAATCCGGCGCGGGCCGATTGTGGTCGTCCAGAACACTGGCCAAAATATTTACGAGTTCCACTTTAACTTTGATCTTGCCGCGCTGCGGGTCAGGATCTTCGGGCAGGCTGATCGGCTGCGTAGGCGTCGGCACTATCCCTGGCGTCGGCCCCGTTGCGTCGGTCGAAGACGAGTTGGAAGCTGGCTTGGGCTTCTGCGCCCACGGCGGGCGATCAGGCTTGTCTTGAGCGAAACCTATCCCCGCCGCAAAAAGTGCGGCAAGAAAAGCGGCGGCAGCAAGTGCGCGAGGGGATGTCGAGATCATGGATTCATAAGGTCATTGATTTACGTCATTGATTAACTATGATGCAGGTTTCGCCGCTCGTGTTTCCAAGGGAGCTGGAGGCATCTCGCCGTCGGCCCAAACCGCCCCGTCCTCGAAGTACTCCTTCTTCCAGATCGGAACAGTGCGCTTGAGTGTGTCGATAGCAAAGCGGCAAGCGTCGAAAGCGGCCGGCCGGTGAGCCGAGCTAACCGCAATGAACACGCTGGTCTCGCCAATCTCGAGCCGTCCGAGACGATGAGCGATGGCGACGAGGTGAATGGGGAATTTCTCGTGGATTTGCGCGGCGATTTCGCGGATTTTTCCCAGCGCCATGGATTCGTAAGCTTCATAGTCCAGATAAAGTGTGCGCCGGCCGTGCGAGTGATTGCGCACGCAGCCGTCAAACGTGACGACGGCGCCGTCTTCAACGGCGCGAACATGCTGGATCAAAGCGGCCTGATCGATAGGGTCGCGCACCAGAGCAAGAAGATCGGGCTGTAGCGGTTTGGTCATGGAAAACTGCGCTAGCCGCCGCTTACAGGCGGAAGAAAGGCAACTTCATCGCCCGAATGGAGCGGCGTGCTCCACGCGGCAAATTCCTGATTGCGCGAGGCCACCAGCGAAGCGCGGAAGAGCGCGAGCTCCGGATGATTCGCGCCATAGTGGGAGAAAAGCGCTTCGATCGGCGCGCCATCGGGAAGCTCGACGGAGTCTTCCGCGTGGCCGACAATTTCTTTGAGGCGCCCAAAAAAAAGCACCTTCACGCGCGCAGTCTGTGAAGAGAGGCTCACCAGAGGA
>Ga0210405_10003729_pt1 | contig 14702 bp, 15 predicted proteins | sample IncBWH11MmetaG_FD_155492 | JGI IMG/M metagenome (GOLD analysis project Ga0210405, IMG submission 155492) | Forest soil microbial communities from Barre Woods Harvard Forest LTER site, Petersham, Massachusetts, United States - Inc-BW-H-11-M | ecosystem: Environmental > Terrestrial > Soil >... | reverse complement strand
CTCGTGGTGGCGTTTCTCGATGTGGATTGCGTGCTATGTGCGGATTTTCTGCGCGACCTTTCGACGCAAGCGACTCGTCTGCGCGCGAGCGAAGCGGTAGTGCTGGCTGTCTTTCTCGAGCCGCCCGCGCCTGGATTTCTCGACTCGCGTCCCGCCGAAATTATCGCCGGTTCTGATATGTCCGGACGTGGCGTCCGCGCATTTCTCGGCGACGATGCGCTTTCCTCGCGCGGACTCGAGCGCCGTGCCGTGTTCGTCGCTGACCGTTACGGTGAGCTGTTCGCGCAGTGGATCTTGCGCGTCCACGAATTTCCAACAATCGACGAAATCTTCGCCTGGCTGGAGCACGCAGGAATCGCTTGTGATGATTGCGCAACGCCGATCTGGCCCGCCGACGATTAGGCGGCGCGCAGGCAAAAAAAAGAGGGGGCCCAATTGGACCCCCCGTTCGCTCTACTCCCAGAATTCCGGTTTCGGCGCGGCGAAACCGGCCCACCCCGGGATGAAGAGACAGCCACTTCTGTAGAATGCAAGCGCAGTGCCAGCCCGCCAACTTTTCGACAGCTGCTCCAGGCGATTGGAGCCGCGAGACTTAGTCAACAGAGGTCTATACCAAGCTTCTCAGTGCTTGCGAGTGCATCCAGATTATGAAAGCGCACTACACCCTTTAATATGTCGAATCAGAGTGGTTTGGAAATCGCTTTGACCCTCGCCGCTGGGTCTTAGTGAGGGAGCTTGAACTCCACGGCGATGGCTGTGTCAACTTCCGCGATCCGGCCGTGATGAGTTGTCGTATCATAGTGCCACTTTCGTACGGCGTCTTCAGCTGCCTTAGCGAGCAGCGGGTCTCCGTCCTCAAGCGTCAGTTCCTCGACGGCTCCATCCGCCGCAATAATCGCCTGGAACAGGACAGTGCCTTCGATTCCGGCTTTCTTGGCTGCCTCCGGATAGACTGGCTCGACCTTTACCTTGAGCCGCTGTGCTTGAGCTTTGGGTGAAATGAAGACGCGGATCAGTCCCGGTTCGGCACAATCTACGGCCACGCCTTCAAATCCTTGCGCAGCAGGATTGCGGACCGCTCTCTCCATTGATTTCGCGAAGCGCAGGTCTCGCCAATGTTCATCCCAGAACGGATAAGTCCCACCGACGCCGAGAAATTTGCCGGCGTCATCCTCGTAGATGAACGAGAATACCCAGTCGCTCGGATCTTCTTGCCCCGTCTTGATCATGAATCGAAAGGTTTCGATGCGGAGAGGTACCAAGGATTTTGGCAGCGGGTCCTCATTAGTATCTTCGGGAAGCTTCGGAGGCGACATAGGCTCGACGATCAAGTACGACGTAGGAGATTTTGCCCAATGCTCGCTGATGCGTGTCATGTGACCTTCGAATTTCTCGAAGCCCGTTTCGTAAAGCGGGAAGAGTTCGGAGGCCTTTTCAGCGCCGAACGTCTTCGTCAGCCATGCCTTCGGATCTGGCATGGCAAAGTCATGAAGAGCTTTGAAATAGTCGAACTCCCTGTACTCGGTGCCCCATGCTTTGAAGACAGCTTCCGTTTGCGCTTTGATCCCATCGACCGAGTCAGGGTAGACGACGTAGACGACGTAGCCTGCCGACTTTCCCGCGGGCGACGTGCCTTGAGCCTGTATTTCAGTCTCCTTAGGAAGAGGAGGCGCGGGAGAGTCGCTTGCCTGTGGCGTCTCAGGCCCCAGGGTAAAAACGACTGAAATGGTTGTGTCCACTTCAACCGGATGACCGTTCAGCGTGGTTGGTGCGTATACCCACTGTTTAACGGCATCCATTGAAGCCTTCATCAGTAAGGGTGGGCCGCTGACAAATTCCAGTTGCTGAACCGTTCCGTCTCTCGCGATGATGGCATGCAGAACAACGGTTCCTGTAATGTGCGCGGCTACCGCAATCGCGGGATACAGCGGTTGGACAATGTGCAGAATTTTTGCCTGTAGGACGTTTCCGCCCACGCGGATCCGCTGTGGGACCGCAGCCGAAACTGCCGGCGGAGGCGTATCTTTTTGCGACTCCTGCGCCATGGCAAGATACACGTGAGTGTTCGCGACTAGGCCGAGCAAGACAAGAAATCGCGTGGAAAAAAAATGAGAGCGGGAACTCATGCTTAGTGTACTTACTTGTTTCTACCAAAAAAGGCAAGGCCTAGAAGTGAGGACATCTGATACCGAAAACAGCAAAACCCAGGGCGACCCTACGCGCCGATCGAGGCTTTCAGCGCTTCAGCGAGCGAATCTGTCCAGCGCTCGACGTCTTCTTCGCGCTCCGCTTCTACCATCACGCGCGCGAGCGGCTCGGTTCCTGAATAGCGCAGCACGACGCGCCCCGAAGCGCCGAGGGCTTGTTCGGCTTCCGCCAACATACGAGAGACGTCCGGCAGCAGGTTCAGCGGCGGCTTTTGCCGTACTCGCACATTGACGATCCTTTGCGGAAAAACCTTCAGGTCCGCGACAAGCTCATCGAGCGGCCCCATAATCGAAATTACAGACGCCATCTTCACGGCCGTCAACATTCCATCGCCGGTGGTCGCGTCATCGAGAAACAGAATGTGCCCGGATTGTTCGCCCCCAAGGTTCGCGCCGATGCGTTGCATTTCTTCGAGAACATACCGGTCGCCCACGGTGGTGCGCACAAGTTTCAGTCCCGACTTGGCGAGTGCGTGCTCGAGCCCCAGATTGGCCATGGTGGTTCCAACGATCACATCGCCCTTTAACTTGCCCACCGATTTTAAGTATCGCCCGGCAACGAGCAGCACCCCATCTCCATTCACCAATTTTCCGGATCCGGTCGAAAAAATCGCGCGATCGGCGTCGCCGTCAAACGCCACTCCAAATGCCGCGCCCGTCCCCACCACGAGCTTTCGCATTTGCTCGGGATGGAGCGAACCGCAGCCGGCGTTGATGTTCCGCCCATTCGGAGCGTCGTGGATAGCTTTCACTTCGGCGCCCAGCGACCGGAAAAGCTGCGGGGCAAGCTCGCTCGCCGCTCCGTTCCCGCAGTCGAGCACCACCTTTAATCCGGCCAGCTTCGCCTCGGCGGGCACAGCTCCGCGCAATCCCGCCAGGTAGTCGTCATGCATTTTCTTTTCGGCGTTGACCATTGCCGCGCCACTGCGCGCGACCGGCCCGCTCGACGAAAAGACGTGTTCTTCGAGTTCGTCTTCCACCGCGTCGGGGAACTTCATCCCCGAAGCGGAGATGAGTTTCACTCCGTTATCGTGATACGGATTGTGCGACGCGGAAATCACCACGCCGGCCGCAAATTCTTCGTGATCCACCAGCCAGGCCACTCCTGGCGTTGTCAGCACGCCGGCGGAGACAGGCTCCGCTCCGGCCGATGCAAGCCCGTTCGCGATGATTCCCGCGATGTGCGGCCCCGATTCGCGCGTATCGCGGCCGATCAGCACGCGCGGCCGCGCCAGCAGCGAAAGCAAATATTCGCCGAGCGCCGCGCCCACACGGCCCAGCGTCGCGTCGTCAAGCGGATATTCGCCCGGGACTCCGCGGATGCCGTCGGTGCCAAAAAGTTGTTTTGCCATTTCGTGGTTAAGCCGTTTTCCAGAGAGAGAAATTACACACGTCATCTTACCATCGCCGCTCGACCGGACTCGGAAGACTCCGCGGCGTGCCATCCAAAATGTCACTCTCGCGGCATCGTAAAAAAGCTCTTTTTACGCGCGTGACAGCTGCTGTGCTATCGTACTGAATCGTCCATGCCTGTCGAAGAAACCAAAGAACCTCGAGTTGCCGCGGGGAGTTCGGCGAGCGCTCGCATCATCGCCGCTGGGATCGTGATCGCCTTTTGTTATTGGGCTTCCGAAGTTCTCGTCACTTTGCTCGTCGCCGTTCTTCTCGCATACTTCCTCGATCCAATCGTCACCTGGATGGAAAGCCTGCACATTCCGAGAGCCCTCGGATCTTTGCTGATCGTTCTTGTCACGATCGCTGCGATGGTGGTTCTTGCTTGGTCGCTCGTCGAGCGCGTGGATCAATTCGGCGCGGATTGGCCGAAGTATCGTGAACCGCTGCGCGCCGCTGCCAACGCTGTCCAGAAGAAAATGGAATCGTTCGAGGCTCGCGTTTCGGAAATCGAGCCAGGGGACCGCGCCGGCCAGCGAATGGTTGAAGTCGCCGAATCTCATCCGGTGCGCTCGGCGCTGTTCTCACGCTTGAATTCTCTGGCGGGAGTTCTGCTCGGCCTTACCTTTGTTCCCTTCCTGGTTTTCTTCATGCTCGCCGCCAAACGCCAGGTGTGGCACGCCACCATGCAGTTATTCCCGGCCACTGAACGCACCGGCGTAAAGCAGGCGCTTACGGACGTCACGATGGTGCTGCGCAGTTATGTGGTTGGTACGGCCCTGGTGGGACTCGTTCTCATCGTGTGCAGTTGGCTCCTGTTCTGGCGAATGGGTCTCGACTTTCCGTTCCTTACGGCTCTCGTCTCCGGTCTTCTCAATCTCATCCCCTATCTCGGAGTCGTCCTGTCGTGGATTCCTCCGCTTCTGACGGGCTTGAAGCAATTTCACACCGTCGGACCGTTTCTATTCATCTTCGCGGCGCTTGGATTTTTCCATCTTCTCGCCGCTAACTTCCTGATCCCCGCGCTGGTTGGCTGGCGCGTTCGTCTCAACGCGCTCGCGCTTACTCTTTCTCTTTTGTTCTGGGGATGGCTATGGGGCCCGATGGGACTAATTCTCGCCGTTCCCATCACCGCAGTTCTCAAGGTAGTCTGCGACCACGTCGAAAGTTTGCAACCGGTCGGCCGCTGGCTTAGCGCCTAACTTAGCGCCGAAACGAGCGTGTCTACTGCCCTTCGCCGTGTAAGCGCTTCATTCTGTCTCGAAGAACTTCTGCGTCAACGCCCTCTTGAAACAATCGAATTGCGGCGATTCCTGCTGCGCCCGCGCGAAGGCAGTCCGCAGCATTTTTCTGATCCACGCCCCCGATGGCGATCACCGGAATCTGCACCTGGCGGCAAACTTCCGTAAGTCGCGAAATTCCCTGGGGCGGTCCGAAGAGACGCTTGGACGGCGTCTCAAAAACCGGCCCGAAGAACACATAACTCGCGCCCTCTGCTTCGGCCTCGCGCGCATCTTCCAGACTGTGGCACGAAATACCTATCAGAAATTCCGCTGGCGCACTCCCGGCGCGGCACCATCGAGAAACCTCTGCCACAGGTGCCGACTCGCGACCTAGATGAACTCCCGCAGCGCCCGCCGCCAGCGCCACGTCGAGCCGGTCATTTACAATCACCTTTGCGGTGATGTGTGCCATCGCTTGCATCACCAGTGCGAGAAGCTCCTTTGCCCCCAAATCCTTCTCGCGAATCTGCACCCAGTGTGCGCCTGCCGCAGCCGCCAAACGAATTCGTTCCGTTACGTTCTGGATGGCGTCACCTGAACCGATAGCTTTCCGGTCAGTAACGTAACAAACGATCGGCTTGTCAGCTGCGGGCGGCAACGGCGGATATCCGAATGCGGAACGCCTCAAGGGCGAGGAGAACATTCATAAGCCCCAACCCGGAAACCGCCCCGCGCACAAATGGATTGTTCGCGAAAAGGCCGAGCGCGGGGTACTGGTACAGGAAATAATTGGCCTCCCATACGTCCGGTGGCCACCACGGCAGAAGGATCAGCACCAAACCCAGTTCGAGCCACAGCAGCAATAGCAGCACACGCAGCAGTCGGCTCATCATCGTTTAGGATTATGGGAGATTCCCGGCAGGCTGGCAATACTCAGTAACTCTTTGCAAATTCGGCCATCACGCCTTCTACACCTTTTGAAGCATCGAAATGCGGTCGGCGACATCGCGGTAATCAATGTTCATCGCATACACCTGGCGAAAGCTATCTAGCGCCGACTTGGATTCGCCGGCCATTTCGAGCGAAACACCTAGGTCGTAACGCAACGCGAGAACAGCTTCGTGATCGAGTCCAGGCACTTCAAGGGCGCGTTGATACCACAGCGCCGCAATCTTCGGCTCGCCCTTGTCCATGAACGAAAGCGCCAGCATCGTCGAGCAGTTCATCGCGTAGCGGAACGGCTTCCCCTTCTGGATGGCTTTGGCCACTCTCTGGAATTCGCCGATGGCTTCATCGAGTAATCCCATCTCGCGGTAGGCAATGCCGAGATTGTAGTGCGTTTCAAGGTCTTCATCTTCATCGCTCAGTTCGCCGAGCTCGGTGCGGAACTCCTGAAACACTTCCGCCAGCTCGTTTAGCGTCTCTGCGGTCGGCGTCGGCACTGAAGCGGCTGTGCCGTGAGATCCGTTTCCGGAAGCCATGGGTGTTGACGGCGCAGCGGCAACAGGTTCCGCTGTGTGCTCGCGCACATCTTCGCCGGAACCGGTCAGCAGAGGATCGGCCTTCGGCGCTTCCATATCGTCGATTTCCGAGACAAGCTCATCAATGAAATCTTCGGTGGTGGCTGCGCCCGCTCGGCGGCCAGCCGGTATGTCTGGTGTGAGCTCCAACTCGAGATCGGTTCCCTCGGCCACTGTTTCTGCCGTAGGAGCCTCTGCCACTGGTTCTTCGACAATTTCAATTGTTTCAGTTGCCGGCGGTACAGCCGCCACAATCTCAGGTTCCGCCTCGGGTGCTGCGATCGGCTCGTCGAGTGATGTGGTTTCTACTTCTTCCATCCGGGCAACAGGTTCGTCGAGCGGCGCGGCCTCAAGCTCTACTGCCTCAGCGGCTGGCTCGGGCTCCGGTTCTTCGATGACTTCCGGAATCTTTAATTCCGCCGGCGCTTTCGCTTCCGCCGCAGGCTCCGCAACCTCCTGCGAAATTGCTTCCCATTCGTCGGAAAGGTCCACTTCTTCGCTTGTCAGAACCGGCTGAGCCTCAACTGCAGGCGGTGCCGCCTCGACCAATGGAGCAGGAGTGGCAGCCTGTTCTTGCGCAGGTTCTGGCTCCGATTCCGAATCGGGTTCCAGCTCAGCAAGCGGCACTTCAAATTCAACGGGTGCGGCAGCAGCGGGAGCGGGTACATGTGCAGGAGTTACTTCTTGCGGTTCGGGTGCCGTTCTGGGCGCTGACTCCACCACAGCAGTGTCGATCGTCAGTTGCCGCTCAGGAATGGCGACGGGAGCGGGCGTCACCGCGGGCGGCGCCTGCGGCAGATCGCGCTCCGTCAGCCCAGCGGCCTTCTGGAATCTTTGACGCAATTCAAGGAACCGGTCCGCGTTGACGGTATCGTTTCTTTCACGATGGATTTGTTCGAGCAGCGCCGCGAGTTCTGCCGTCCGGCGTTCATTCCCCGCACCCAGGTGAATATCGAGCAGACGTTCCAACGTCGGCGTATGCCGGGGCGCTCGCTCGAGGACGCTCTCCAGAAGATGCGTCGCTTTTTGCGTCAGCCCGTAACTCGAAAACAGGTCAACATCAGTCAGCGCCTGGGCGACGTATCGCTGCGTCTCCTCGTCCAGAACTTCTTCGATGATCGGAGCTGCCGCCGTTGCGGTTTCTTCGGTGTGTTCCTTCAGTTGCACCGCTGGCTGCACGGTGGGTTCCGGCACCGAGGCGTCGGGAACAGCGGCGGGAGGCACTTGCGACGGGGTCACTCCCGAAACGCCGCTCCGTTCCCGCAACTGGTTCAATCTTTCGACCAACCGTTCATCGTTCTTGTTCCGGTCGATCATTTCCTGCACGAGTTGTTCCGCCCGCGAATGGTTTCCCGTCGCCGCGTAAGCGTCGGAAAGTTTGCCGAGCGCGTCGGTCAGCCGGAACGAATCGCTCGTATGCCGGCAGAAATCCACGAGCATTTCGAGAGGTTCGATGCGGCCGGGCAGACGTTCCGTGGCGCGTGAAAGCGAATGCAGATACTTGTCCTGCTCGCTGGCTTCGATCATCGGATCGCGCAGTTCGCCCAATAGCAGCAGCGCCTCATCAGCCTGCCCGCTTTCGATCAAAGCTTCCGTCACGCGATAGAGCATTGCGAAATGAGCGTGGCCCCGGGCCAACTCTTTCCGCCCGCGCTCCGCGGCGCTCTTCAGTTGGCCCGACTTCAGTTCCAGGTCGACGAGCAGATTGGTCACTTCTCCGCCGGCATTCGCTTCGGGATGGCTTGCAAGGATCGAGATCGCCTGCGCGCCCTTCGCCGCCGCCCCGAGCACTTTAGCCTTCAGCAGCAGCGCGGCGCCGTTCCCGGCATCCACTTCCAGCGCGCGGTCGGTCAGCTTCTGCGCTTCGTCGAGTTCGTTGTGATCGAAAAGCCGCTGCGCGTACGTCAGATACGTCTGCGCCGCTTCTTTCTTCTGGCCCATCACGTTGTAAAGTTCCGCCAAACGCATCTGCACGCGGAGGTTTTCCGGCTCCACTTCCAGAAGACGGTGCAACACCTCCACCGCTTTCGGCGCCCGATTCGCTTTCAGATGAGCTTCGGCAATCTGCAGGAACAGCGGACGCGCCTCGCTCAGCACTCCTTGCTGTACGTAAAGGTCGGCGAGCCGCTCCAGCGGCTCCAGTTCATTCGGCGCAAGTTTCGCTATCTTCTTATAAATGGCGATTGCTTTGCTGTTGAAGCCGTCGTTCAGGTACACCTGCGCGAGCCGCTCGAAATATTCGATGGCTGGCGTCATATCTCCCTGGCGGGCGTAGAGATCGCCCACGGTCATTAGGGTGGCCTGGTCTTTCGGATCCTGGCGGAGGATTTGCTGATATTCGCCGATCGCCTGGGGGACTTTCCCCTGATTGAGATATTTCAGCGCGCTTTCCAGCGCTTTGCTTTTGTTGAACGCCATGGGTGATTTCGCCGGTCCCGACGCATGCGCCCGAACGCCTGCATGCTAATGCGACACTTCGGCTCAGCAGGAAGGTTAGCACGCTAGAAAATCGCGGGTCTATGAAGCGCCTAGCGGTTGGTGACGAAGGGGATAACAGCCCGAAAGCGGGGGTCGCCCCGGGGTACGAGGCGGCAGTGTGGCCTCCTGCATCATTTATTTCATCTTCACTTCGCTAACCTGCAGGATCGGCTGGATAGCCGTGTAGTTCGGAATATCTCCCATAATCGCCTCGGCGTGAGGAGCCCACGCGGCTCGAAATGCTTCCGCTGAATCAAAAAAAGCGTGGCCCATAGCGATGTATGTAGGCGGCGCGCCGGCCGCAGCGCCCGCGATCCCATGCTCAACGGCTATACCTTTACATGCCGCACCAAGTTTTGCCCGCACCATCGGCATGTGCTTCTCGACGTAATAGCCCATGTCGAATTTCTTTCCGTCGCTATACGGATACATCACGCTCACTTTGACCATTGCCGTCTCCTCTCTCCCACGGCGTCTCGGCGAGCAGTCAACGCGCTGCCGCTTAGCTTCCTATCACGCTCGACGGACTATCCAGCGGCAGCGGCGTTTGCGTTGCACCGCTTGCCCAGCAGCCCGCCTGGCGAACCGGCGCGTACGAAAATCGGTGCAACGGACACGGCCCGTGCCGACGTAGCGCGTCCAAATGATCTTGCGTCGCGTAGCCCTTGTTCTGCGCCAGCCCGTAATACGGATAGAGCTGGTCGTATTCCTCCATCCTCCGGTCCCGCTCCACTTTCGCCAGAATCGACGCCGCCGCAATCGACACCGACCGTGCGTCTCCGTGGATCAGCGCTTTCTGTTCAATCGGAAGATCGATTTCCATGGCGTCGAGCAGCAGGTAATCGGGAAGGGGAAAAAGCTGCGACACCGCCGCGACCATCGCCTGCTTGCTGGCCTGATAAATATTCCACGCGTCGATGCGGCTCGCCGCAATTTCCGCCGTCGCCCACGCCAGCGCGTGCTCGCGGATGCGTTCGGCCAATTCGGCGCGGCGATCGTGCGTAAGCTTCTTCGAATCGTCGAGGCCAACGATTCGCCGCCGTGGGTTCAGCACCACCGCGCCCGCCAGCACAGGCCCGAATAGCGACCCGCGCCCCACTTCGTCGAGTCCTGCGACGCGCAGCCAACCGTGCTGCCGCGCTTCGCGTTCGTAACGTGCTGAACAGAGCCGTCCCATCGGCGGGAATATTAGCACACGCTCCGCGCGCCGCCTGTGGATTCCGCCGGGTCGTGATTCCGACGTAGAATTGCTTTGTCCAATTATTCCCGCTGTGTATGGCTTCAGTCGGCGGAAATCAGGCGCGACCACCGATTCACGCCGTAAGGACCAGGAGATTCGATATGGCAGGGAAAAAATCCGAGGTGCGTGAATTCTGCCGCGAGCATTCGCTTACCATCGCCTCCAGCAGCATTCTGGCTCTTTGGTTCATCCTTTATTGCTTCTCCAATCCCAGCACGCACATCGGCTCTTTCTTTGGCAACGCCATCGCCGACTGGTCGGGCGTGGTCCTCATGGTTCTCGCCACAAAATTTCTTTACGAGAAAAACTCCCGCGAAAGCCGCCGCCTCCCGAAAACAATCTTGCCCTCCCCGGCAAAGGAGTTCCTTCGCGACCACTCGCTCAGCATTTTTTTGCTTATCACCTGGATCGGCTGGGTCATTCTTTTCGCGAAGATGGACCCAAGCGCCAAGTGGGGACAGGTAGTCGGCAATGTCGTTTCCGAATGGACCCAGGCCTTCGGCCTCGTCCTCCTGACGAAGCGCTACATCGAGCGCCGCTCAAAGGAGTGAGCGCCGCACATCAAACGACTGCGCCCCATTCTTTCTGTTCCGTGCCGGAAGTCTGACGCTGCACCGCAGCAAAAACGCCTGAATTCGGCTCAATTTTGCCTAGGCGCATAAATTTCCGCGGGGGGGGTATTGCGTAAACGAAGAATGCGGATCATTTCACGGACGAAACGGGGGAGTCGGCCGTTGAGAGGGTTAGATAGAAGGAATCCCTATTCGCTGGGAGCCGTTACTGCAACCGTCTCGAATTTCTCAACGCGCTTGATGCGCGCCGCCTTGCCCTTCCGCTGGCGCAAATAATTCAATTTCGCGCGGCGCACCCGGCCCTGCCGCACCATTTCGATCGAGCTGATCATCGGCGAGTGCACCGGAAAAATGCGCTCCACACCGATTCCGAAGCTCACACGCCGCACCGTGAACGACTCGCCCAAAAACTCGCCGCGCCGGCTCATCACCACGCCTTCAAACGCCTGCAAGCGCTCCTTTTCCTTCTCACCTTCGCCTTCCTTCAGGCGCACGTTCACGCGGATTGTATCCCCAGGCCGAAACACTGGATGATCCTTGCGAAGTTGGGACTGCTGCACCTTGGCGATGATCGGTTTCATAACTCTATTTCCAGGCAGACCCGCTCAGGTGGGGCCAGCTCACAACGCACAATCCGCAATTATACCCAATTCCCCCCGTTTCTAGAAACGCTTTTGTGCCAGCTTCTTGCATCCGTTCTATTCGTCAACATCCCCGGGCTACAATCCGGCTCACAGGCTCTCGCCTCTCCTCTGACCGCGTGATAACCTGCGCGTGCTAAGCGAGTAAAAAGGATCCCAATGGCGTCCGAAACGCCCGGTTCTGCGAATACCCGCGCACGAAACAAGAAAGCTTCGAGGCTGCACGCTGTCGGCCACATCGCAATAAATGTTTTTTTGCTCTTTCACATTCTGGCTATCGCGTGTTGGTGCCTGCCCGTAAACTACCCGTTGATCCTGGCAGGCAGGGAACTCGTTCGTCCCTATTTTGTGTGGTCTGGACTCTTTCAATCCTGGGATATGTTTTCCCCGAGTCCCAAGGCCGTAAACGCCTACCTCGAAGCGACGATTATTTACAAAAATGGCGCCACGGGATTTTGGGCCTTCCCAAGGATGGAGCTGCTTACTTACACGGAGCGCTACTACCGCGAACGCTACCGCAAGTTCGAAGAAACTCTTCTTGATAGCAAGTACTCGGCTCTAAGGCCGGACGTCGCGCGCCGCATTGCGCGGCTTAACAGCAAGCCCTCGGATCCCCCGCAGACGGTCATGCTGCTCGTGCGCTGGTCCAACATCATTCAACGCTCCGACGGCACATTTCAAGCCACCCCTTGGGATGCTTATGTTTTCTTCACCTACGCGGTGAAGTCCGAGGACTTGCAGTGAAAGGGAAGTCCCTCGTCGAAGCGTGGAACGCATTCTTCTTCGCGGAACAGTCCCCCACGCCCGTAGCATTGTTTCGAATCGTCTACGGCGTGCTGGTCTCGGCCACTCTTCTTTTGCTCCGGCCGGACTGGCTAGCCTGGTTCGGCTCTCACGCCTGGCTAAGTCTCCCCACGATGCATCAGCTTGAGCCAGGCCCGCGTCTCGACTTGTTTGCCGTAATTCCGCAAAACGATACTTTAATCGCGGCGTTATTTTGGATTTTCCTCGCATCAGCGATACTTCTCACAATCGGCTTCCTCACTCGCTTCAACACCGTGCTGGTATTTCTTTGCCTCAACTCCATCCAGCAAAGAAATCTGTATATCGATCATGGCGGAGACACTTTCTTGCGGGTCGCCGGCTTCTTCTTGATCTTCGCACCCGCCGGTGCCGCTTTCTCCGTCGACCGCCTCATTCGCATCTGGCGCGGCAAGGAAGACGCAGCCATAGGTCCGCGCAGCCCGTGGGCGCAGCGCATGATTCAGTTCGAGTTGTCTCTCCTGTATTTCGTCACATTCTGTTGGAAGATACAGGGAGTGGCATGGATCCACGGCACCGCGCTTTACTACGTCTTCCATCTGGAAGAGCTTCAGCGCTTTCCCCTGCCGCCCTGGTTACTCCAACCAATGATGCTCAGGCTGGCCACCTGGTTCACTCTCGCGCTTGAATTTTCATTAGGAGTCTTAATCTGGGTGAAGAAACTCCGCTACCCGCTGCTAGCGATTGGTTTGCTGTTCCATCTTTTTCTGGAGTATTCCACCAACGTCCCGCTGTTCCAATGGGAGGTTCTCTCCGCCTACATTCTATTCATCGACCCTGCCGACATAGATCGCGCTACGAACTGGTTCCGCTCCCACCTCCGCGCACCCGCCCGCGCATCTTGATCTGGCCTTTGCTGCCTGCCTTTAGTGGCGCCGTACCCGGGAACGCCAATCTCCCGATTGGCGCCATCTGAGCGCACGCGAACTAAGCGCGCTTTTCGTCGAGAGATTTCAAGAATTTCTGCTCGTCGCTATTTAGCGACGCCTCACAGAGTAACTCCGGCCGATTGCGCAAAGTTTTCTCCAGCGCTTTCTTCCGCCGCCACCGGCGAATTTCCTCATGGTTTCCGCTCATCAGCGTTTCGGGCACGTCCCAGCCCCGAAACGACTGCGGCCGCGTGTAATGCGGATAATCCAAAATTCCCCGGCTGGCGATTCGCGATTCTTCGCTCGTGGCCGGTGCGTGATCCGAAGCCGTCCGTAGGGGCGCGGCACTTGTGGTGAGCGCAGTCGAACCATGCCGTGCCCGCTCGGTGTCCACTTCAACCTCGCTGAACGATTCATTCACCGCCGAATCCTCATTCCCCAGCGCTCCGGGAATCAACCGCGCCACCGCATCGAGCACCATCGCCGCCGCCAGTTCGCCGCCCGAAAGCACGAAATCGCCGATGGAAATTTCATCGGTCGCAAGATGATCCGCCACGCGCTCGTCCACTCCCTCATAGCGCCCGCAAATCAGCACCATTCGCTCGAGGTTCGCGAATCGACGCGCCGCATCCTGACGGAAAAGTTTCCCCGCTGCCGAAAGCAGCACGATCGCGGTCTCCGCGCGCGCCCCGTCCGCCCCGGCGCCGCTCGCGCCCACCAGTGATTCCACTGCCTCGAACAGCGGCTCGGGTTTCATCACCATCCCTTCGCCGCCGCCAAACGGACGATCGTCCACCGTCTTGTGACGGTCGCGCGTAAACGCGCGCAAATCATGGACGTGAGTCTCGATAAGCTTCGCCTCGCGCGCCCGCCGCACGATTCCGTAATCCAGCGGCCCCGCAAAAAACTCAGGAAAAATCGTGATGATATCGAATCGCACGCTGTTAATCCTACCGCAACCTCACCCCAAGCGTGTCATCCCGAACCCAGGCCGCGGTTTGTGCGGACGTGGGTGAGGGACCTGCTTTTTCCGACTCGAACCTGCCGCCGCTTGAGGCCGAGTTACTTGTTTAATTCGAGGAGTCCCTCAGGAAGCACTACGTCAATACGACGCGCCGCCACATCAATCGCGACGCAAATTTCCTGCGCCATCGGAATCAGAATCTCGCCGCGCGGCGAATCCACCGCCAGAATTGGAGTTCCCGTCACGGCCGCGCCGGCAAACTGCACGTCGCTCACGCGCCCGATCGTCGCGCCGCCGTCGCGCACGCAGACCTCGCAGCCAATCAGGTCCGTCACATAATAGCTGCCCGAGGGCAATCGCATCCGCGCACTAAACGGAATCTGCACTTCCAGCCCGCGAAGTTTCTCCGCATCCGAAATGGAATTCGAGCCTTCGAAATGGAAGATCGCCTGACCGCCGCGGCTCTGCGAAAGCCAGCACGCGCGCACCGCACCTTTACGTCGCGCGCCCGCACCATCGCCTTTGCGCGGGTCCCACAATTCAATCGCTTTCAGTTTCTTGAGGCGTTCAGGAAAGTCCGTGAGGATTTCGCAAGCCGCTTCGCCGCGTCGTCCGTGCGGGCGCAGGACGCGTGCCACAGTCACACGCGCGGATTCTTGGTCAGTCACTACCAGCGTTCATTTACTCGAGAATTTCCAGCGTGAATCGTTTCTTCAACTTCATTCCGGCCGCACCCAAAAGCGTGCGAATCGACTTCGCCGTGCGTCCCTGCCG
>Ga0210405_10003728_pt1 | contig 14702 bp, 16 predicted proteins | sample IncBWH11MmetaG_FD_155492 | JGI IMG/M metagenome (GOLD analysis project Ga0210405, IMG submission 155492) | Forest soil microbial communities from Barre Woods Harvard Forest LTER site, Petersham, Massachusetts, United States - Inc-BW-H-11-M | ecosystem: Environmental > Terrestrial > Soil >... | reverse complement strand
GTATACCTGCTTCGACGAAATGGAGAGATTCTTCGCCGGGACCCGCTTGCAGCCTCAGATTGAAAAATCGCAAACGACCTACACGTCCAACCTGATTCTGCTCGCGAGGAAAGCCCTGCGTGACCTCGCAACATAGCAATCAGGCGTGCCCGGTCTGCGGCGGCTCGGTGACCACCTCATTCGCGAACGCCCGCGACGTGGAGTATTACACCAGCGACACAATTTATCTTTATCTCGAATGCGCGCAGTGCAGGTCCGTATTTCTGGATAATCCTCCAGTGGACCAACTGGACAAGATTTATCCCTCGAACTATTACTCGTATGCTCCCTCTCCGCAGCTGACTTCCCTCACCGAGCGGGTGAAAAGTTTTCTGGACGCACGGCTTTTCCGAATACTGCTGAAGCAGCTGCCGGGTGACCGGCTGCGGATGCTGGATGTGGGAGGTGGGTCCGGCTGGCTGCTGTCCACTTTGAAAAAAGTTTCTCCTCGCGTTGCCGAAACACATGAAATCGACATCAACGAACGTGCGCGCGCGGAAGCAGAGGCAGCGGGACACACATTCCACTGCGGACGCGTCGAAGATTTTCAATCGGAGGAAAAATTCGATTTAATCCTGTTGTTGAATCTGATCGAACACGTTGCCAACCCTGCCGCGATTCTTCGGCGAATGCAGGGCCTTTTGTCCCCTGATGGCCTGATTTTGATCAAGACGCCCAACGTCGACACGCTCGACTGCCGGATTTTTCGACACCATAACTGGGGAGGCTTCCATTGTCCGCGTCATTTCGTTTTGTTCAAACGGGAATCGCTGCTAGCCTTAGGTACCCGCTGCGGTCTGCAAACGGGGGAGGCCAGCTATACACAGGGCGCTCCCCAGTGGGCATGCAGCATTCTGGGGATTATGGGACTGAAGGGCTGGTTGAACATTTCCGCCGAGCGCCCGCTCTATTCGCACCCGCTGTACGCCGTCACCTGCGCCATTGCCGCCGCCTTTGACCTCGCACGTTTGCCCTTTATGCCAACCGCGCAAATGTTTGTGGTGTTCCGCCGTGCAAAAGACAAAATGCTTGACTCCAATTAATCCGACAATTCGGACCAGACCTGAAACTTAACTTCATCCCGATCGAATATGGCGCGGTGCGATTACATTCGCATTCGGATGGCTGAATCAGGACTCATGCTTGCTGTACACAGTCGTTCAGTGTAACGTAACGCGCAATCTGCAATCCCCACGGGGATCCCGGGTCGAAGCAATTGAGATTCAGGAGTGCTCGATGAAGATTACTGCTTCGAACGGCGTGGCGTTTGTCTGCCTGCTTGCAATTATGCTCGTACTTCCCGCCGCAGAATTTGCCCTGCCGGACACGCCGGAGCAGCGCGCGGGAGAAGTCTCTCGCGTGATTCCCGCGGTGAGTATCCTCCGGAGCGGACAATCGATCGCCGCAGACACAAAAGCTCCAATTTACTGGCAGGATGTGGTCAATACGCTCGCCAGTGGCCGCGCCCGCGTGTCGCTGGATGACGGCTCGGTCGTGAATCTTGGATCGGACTCCAACCTGCGCGTGGCAAAGCACGACGCCGGCGCGCAGCAGACGGAACTCGCCGTGGGTCTCGGAAAGGTCCGCATCCAGGCGCAAAAAATTGCAAGGTCCTATGGGAAATTCGAAGTGCGCACTCCCGCCGGCGTCGCCGGCGTAATTGGCACGGATTTCTACGTCAGCTACGAGAACAGCGCCCGCAATAATTCCTCAATCCCGGCTTTTTTGTAATGAACCGTCGAAGCTTACCAGCGTCGAAATGGCCAAGTAGCCTTTCGCAACTAACTTTTGCCGACGGGCAGGAAGACTCTTCCTGCCCGTTTTGTTTTGCGGCCAGCGGAATTTCCGCTACGATGAAAGGTCGCCATGTCCACAACTCTGATTCATGCTGCCCGCGCTTTCACTCCCGCCACGGAAATCCCCGATGCCGCAATTCTCTTTCGCGACGGCGTGATCGAATCGGTCGGGCCGCGCAGCGCGGTCACTCTGCCGGCCGGCGCGCGCGAAATCATCGCTACGAACAAAATCGCTACGCCAGGCTTCCTCGACGTGCACATCCACGGCGCGGGCGGCCATGACGTCATGGAAGCCACCGCGGACTCGCTCAAAGCCGTGTCGCGGATGGTCGCCGCTCACGGCACCACTTCCTTCGTCGCCACCACCGCCACCGCCAGCACGGAATCCATCTGCCGGAGCGCCGAAGGCATCGCCGGTTACATTTCCCGCCAGCACCAGTCCGATGACTGCCGCGCCGACATTCTCGGCATCCATTTCGAAGGCCCGTTCATCAATTCCGCTCGCCGCGGCGTTCATCCCTTGGAATTTCTGAAACTTCCTTCCGCGGACCTGCTTGAAAAATTTATTGACGCCGCGAAAGGCAACGCGCGGATTCTTACCCTCGCACCGGAACTCCTGGGCGCAATGCCCTGCATTGACGCGGCGCACAGGGCCGGCCTCGTTGTCGCTATCGGCCACACCGACGCCACCTACGAACAGGCGCGCGCCGCCATCGCCCGCGGCGCGCATCACGCCGTCCACGTCTACAACGCCATGCGCCCGTTTTCCCATCGCGATTCCGGCGTGATCGGCGCCGTGCTCACCACTCCTGAAGTCACCGCCGAGCTGATTGCCGACGGCGTGCACGTTGACGAAGCCGCCATGCGACTGCTCCTGCAGGCCAAGGGCGCGGCCGGGGTGATCCTCGTCAGCGACGGCATCTCCGCCACCGGCATGCCGGACGGCAAATACACTCTGGGAACTTTTGAAGTAACTGTAAGCGGCGGGGTGTGCAGGAATTCTGAGGGGAAACTGGCAGGCTCCACGCTGACGCTGGACCGCGCGCTGCGCAACATCGTGAATCTCGGCGTGCCGCTTGCCGACGCTTTGCGCATGCTGACGCTGAATCCCGCCACGCTGCTCGGCATCGAATTCAAGAAGGGCTCGCTGCGCCCCGGCGCCGACGCCGACATCTTGCTGCTCGACGAAAGCCTGAACGTAACGCAGACCTGGACCCGCGGCCAATCGAGCTAGGGATCGCCCGGAAACTTCTCGCAAAGAAAACGACCCAGGATTCTTACTTGTTCAGAGGGATGTTCAACTCTTCCGCAAGTTTCGGTGCACTGAACGGGCTGCACGCAAAATATCTCTCGCCGACTTTCAACGTGGGAACCTTCCGCTTTCCGTGGTTCACGCGAAGCACCAGTTCTTCGCTTGCTTCATCCTTGTCAATATCGACTTCCTGAAATTCCACGCCGCGCTCTTTAAGAAAGTTCTTCACCCGCCGGCAATCCGGGCACCATCCCGCGCTGTAAATCGTGATCGGTTCCATGCATCACTCCGCCGAATTTGATGCTGCCACACACACCGGTGTCACACTCCCGTTTTAAAGTCGGGAACGCACGGGGCTAGCGGGATTCCACAGGCACGCCACGGTATTTCCGGGCTATTTGAATACGAATGATCGAGCGCTGCAGCGAAATATTCAGGCGGTCCCAATCGATGTTCGGGTCGCCGGCCGATAGCCGCTTCTCCGCTCGGGCCTTGGCCGCTTCCGCGCGCGCCAGGTCGATCTCTTCCGCGCGCTCCGCGGTTTCCGCCAGTACCGTCACGCGATCGGGCAGCACTTCCGCAAATCCGCTGATCACTGCCATCGCAACCGGCTGGCTGGACGTGCTCGTCCGGTAAGCCAACTCCCCAATCCCCAATTCCGTCATCAGCGGCGCGTGCCCCGGCAAAATTCCCAGTTGGCCGTCCAGCCCCGGGATAGTGACTTCCACCACGGTTTCCCGTAGCAGCTGCCGCTCAGGCGTCACGACGATCAGTTGGATAGATTCAGGAAGCATTGATGTCCTAAACGCCCGCCTTCATCTTCTCGGCCTTCTCCAGCACTTCATCGATCGTGCCGACCATGTAGAACGCCTGCTCTGGAATTTCGTCGTACTTTCCTTCCACGATTTCCTTGAAGCTGCGCACGGTGTCTTCGATCTTGACGTACTTGCCTTCGAGGCCGGTAAACTGTGCGGCCACGTACATCGGCTGCGAAAGGAACTTCTCAATGCGCCGGGCGCGCGCCACGGTGCGCTTGTCTTCGTCCGACAATTCCTCGATACCCAGAATCGCGATGATGTCTTGGAGATCCTTGTAGCGCTGCAGCACCGACTTTACCGCGCGCGCCACGCTGTAATGCTCCTGTCCCACCACGCGGGGATCCAGAATGCGCGAGAAGCTGGCCAGCGGGTCGACCGCGGGATAAATGCCGCGCTCCACGATCTGGCGGCTCAGGTTGGTCGTCGCGTCCAGGTGCGTAAACGTCGCGGCCGGCGCGGGGTCCGTATAGTCGTCGGCAGGCACGTAAATCGCCTGCACCGAAGTGATCGAACCGCTCTTGGTCGAGGTGATGCGTTCTTGCAGTTCGCCGATTTCCGTATTGAGGTTTGGCTGGTAGCCCACGGCGGAGGGCATGCGTCCGAGCAGCGCGGATACTTCCGAACCCGCCTGCACGAAACGGAAAATGTTGTCAATGAAGAGCAACACGTCAAGGTGTTCCTGGTCGCGGAAATATTCCGCCACGGTCACGCCCGTCAGGCCGACGCGCAAACGCGCTCCGGGCGGCTCGGTCATCTGTCCGTAAATTAATGCCGCGCGCGACTTTTCCGAATTCCCCGGAACCACGACGCCGGATTCCTGAAATTCCAGCCACAGGTCGTTGCCTTCGCGCGTGCGTTCCCCCACGCCCGCAAACACCGACACGCCGCCATGCTGCATCGCGACGTTGTGAATCAATTCCTGAATCAAAACCGTTTTGCCGACACCCGCGCCGCCGAACAGCCCGATTTTTCCGCCCTTCAAGAAAGGCTGAATCAGGTCGACTACCTTGATGCCCGTCTCGAACATTTCGAGCGTCGTAGACTGCTGGTCCAACGCCGGCGATGGCCGGTGAATCGAAAATCGTGTGTCGCTCTTGATCGGACCCAACTGGTCAACGGGCTTGCCGAGAACGTTCATCACGCGTCCCAGCGTCGCGCGTCCCACCGGCACCGTGATCGGCTCACCAAGGTCTACGGCCCTCATGCCGCGCACCATGCCTTCGGTCGGCTCCATGGCCACCGTGCGGACGCGCCCTTCGCCCAGGTGCTGCTGCACTTCCGCGGTAACGTCCAGCGGCTCCGGCAGATTGAATCCCTCGCTGGTGATGCGCACGGCATTGTAAATTGCCGGCAAATGCCCCTGCTCAAACTGAATGTCGAGTACCGGTCCAATGACCTGGATCACTCGTCCGACTTGTCGCTCTGCCATTTCTGCTCCTAAGCGGTGTATGAAGCGCCGCTGTCAATTTCAATGATCTCTTTCGTAATCGCCGCTTGACGAACCTTGTTCATGTGCAGCGTAAGGCCTTCAATTACTTCGCCCGCATTTTTCGTGGCTGCTTCCATCGCCGTCATGCGCGCGGCATGCTCCGCCGCGCAGGATTCCAGCATGCTGCGAAGCACCTGCGTCTCCACATAGCGCGGCAGTAGCCGGGCCAGCAACTGTTGCTCCGGTTGCTCGTAAATATAATCAAATTGGGAGGACGCGGCTTCGGCTTCCGTTTCTTCGCCCGCCGAAATCTTTTCCACCGGAAGCAGTTTTTCAACCGTCAGGTCGGCGGAAATCACGTTCTTAAACTCGCTGAACACCATGTACACCGCGTCCACTTTTTCTTCCACGTACAGGTCCGTCACCAATTTCGAAATCTCGCGCGCGATGCCGAAATCCACTTTCGACAACACGTTCACGTACTCGCCCGCGAACGTAAATCCGGCTCTCCGCATAGCGTCGCGGCCCTTCTTGCCGATCGGGATCACTGTAAAGTGTTTCCCCGGCTTGCTGCGGTAAAACTCCGCCGCCTTCTTCAAGATGTTCGTGTTGAACGCACCCGCCAGACCGCGCTCTCCGGCCAGCACCAGCACCAGGATCCGCTCTTCCGCCCGCTTGGCCAGCAGCGGATGCTCCGGCGATTCAATCCGCGCCATCGTCGAACGCAGCACACGCACCAGTTCCTTCGCATAAGGCCGCGCCGCCAGCGCCGCTTCCTGCGCGCGACGCAATCTTGCCGCAGCCACGAACTTCATCGCGCGCGTAATCTGCTGGGTGTTTTTCACCGAGCGGATGCGGCGCCGGAAATCGAGTAATGTGGGCATGGTCTTTGCTTAGGCCTGGCTCCTACTTCGCGGTTGCTGCTAGCGCGGCCGTGAAGCGCTCCTTAAATCCATCGAGCGCCGTCTTGATCGTCGCTTTAATGCCGTCGTCCAGCGCCTTCTTCGTCGCAATATCCTTCAGCACCCCCCCATAACTCGTTTCCGCGAACTGCACGAACTCTTTCTCAAACCGCCGCACTTCGCCGACCGGAATGTTATCCAGCCCGCCGCTCGTGGCGACGTACAGTACCAGCACCTGCCTTTCCACCGACAGCGGCGCGAACTGGTCCTGCTTCAGCACTTCCGTCAGCCGTTGTCCGCGCTGCAACTGCGCCTGCGTCACCTTGTCCAACTGGTCCGCGCCAAACTGCGCGAACGCCGCCAATTCGCGGAACTGCGCCATGTCCAGGCGCAAACTGCCCGCCACCTGGCGCATCGCCTTGATCTGTGCGTTGCCGCCCACACGGCTGACCGAAATGCCCACGTTGATCGCGGGGCGGATGCCGGCGTTAAACAAATCCGACTCCAGGTAAATCTGCCCGTCGGTAATGGAAATCACGTTCGTCGGTATGTACGCTGAAACGTCGCCCGCCTGCGTCTCAATCACCGGCAGCGACGTCAGCGAACCCGCGCCCAGCTTGTCGTTCAGCTTGGCCGCGCGTTCGAGCAGGCGCGAGTGGAGATAGAACACGTCGCCCGGAAACGCTTCGCGTCCGGGAGGCCGCCGCAGCAAAAGCGAAATCTCGCGATACGCCTGCGCATGCTTCGAAAGATCGTCGTAAAAGGTCACCGCGTGCCGCTTGTTGTCGCGAAAATATTCGCCCATCGCGCAAGCCGCGTACGGCGCGATATATTGCAGCGAAGCCGGCTCCGCCGCGGAAGACGCCACGATGATCGTGTACTCCATCGCGCCCGCGTCGGTCAGCGCCTTGATCACCTGCGCGATCGTCGAGCGTTTTTGCCCGATCGCGCAATAGATGCAGATCATGTCGCTGCCCTTCTGGTTGATGATCGTGTCCAGAATGACCGCGGTTTTCCCCGTCTGGCGGTCGCCGATAATCAGCTCGCGCTGCCCGCGGCCGATGGGAATCATCGAGTCGATGGCCTTGATGCCGGTCTGCAGCGGCTCGCGCACCGGTTGGCGATCCAGAACTCCGGGCGCAAGTTTTTCCAGTGGATTCCGGATCTTCGACGTGATGGGTCCCTTATCGTCCAGCGGCAGACCCAGCGGATTCACCACGCGCCCGATCAGCTCCGGCCCGACGGGCACGGACATAATCGTGTTGGTGCGCTTCACCACGTCGCCTTCCTTCAGCTCCGACGACTCGCCCAGCAGCACCGCGCCAACCTCTTCCTCTTCCAGGTTCAGCGCCAGTCCAAAAACGTTGTGCGGAAACGCCAGCATCTCGCCGGCCATCACCTTTTCCAATCCGTGAATGCGCGCGATACCGTCGCCGACGCTGATGATCGCGCCGACCTCGTCCACGGAAACCGTCTGCTCGTAGTTCGCGATCTGTTCGCGAAGTATCTTGCTGATTTCGTCTGCCTTGATATTTGCCATGCCTGCTCCGTTCCCGAATGCCTATTCCGCGGCCAGCCGTGCCCGCATCTGGTTCAGCCGGTTTCGCACCGAGCCGTCATAAATCGTGTCGCCGATCCGCACCACCGCGCCGCCAAGCAATGCCGGATCCAGCGAGTATTTCGCCTGAATCTTTTTTCCCGTCAGGCGCTCCAGCCTCTGCTGCAACTGTGTTTTCTGTGGAGCTGTGAGTTGGGCCGCTGACGTCACTTCCGCTTCCGCCACACCCTGCCGCTGCCGGATCACCGTTTCGAAAGTCTGCAGAATCTCGGGCAAAAGATGCGTTCGTTGGTTGTCCACCACGATAAACAAAAAATTCCGCACGATGCGGTTCGCGCCCATCCGCGCAGCCAGCTTTTCGATCACGCCATGTTTCGCGGTGCGCTCCACCGCCGGGCTGCTCAAAACGCTGCGCAGTTCCGCGGATTCCGCATACGCCGCGCCAAAATCTTCCAGTTGCTTCTTTACCGGATCTACCGCGCCCTGTTCCATAGCGATGTCCGCCAGCGCGGTCGCGTATTGCAGGCTCGCCGACCTCAATTCGGCCTCCCCTGCAGGCTGTTAACAAAGCTGCTGATCATCGCTTCCTGCACGGCCGGCGTCATCTGCTTCGCCACCAGCGATTCCGCGCCATCCACGGCCAATTTGGCCGCCAGTTCCTTCAATTCCACGCGAGCCGCGCGTTCGGCCGCTTCGATCTCCGCCTTGGCCGCGGCGCGAATTTTCTCCACGTCCAAGATGGTAGCAGCGAGCAAGCGTCCCACTTCCGCCGCCGCGTCGCGCTGCGCCAGTGCGCGAAATTCCGCAATCTCCTCCTCCAGGCTGTCCATTTTAGTTACTGCTTCCCGCAGCTTGCGCTCTGCTTCCACTTTCGCGGCGGTTGCCTTGGTGATTGCCGAACTGATGTTGTCTTTCTTGCGGCGAAACATCGGTGGCAACAGTCTTCCAAATACCCAATAAAGCAAACCCGCCAGAATAACGAAGTGGATCCACTTAAAAATCATTTCGGTGGAACGTTCCGCGGGGTTGCCGCCTTCTTCCGCTCCGAAAGTAGCCGCCGCGGAAAATAAACCAAGCGCACACACAAAAAGGCCGCAGTAAATCCTGTGCAAGGGCTTCATCGAGCCTCTCTCGTGGGGCTGCCCGGCGCGGGTGGCGCTTGCAGAACGCGGCGCGCAATCTCCGCCGCCAGTTGTGACGTAACGCTTTCGATCTCTTTCTTCGCTCCGGCGAACTCGCCCGCCACGCGTTCTTTGGCGGCAGTGACTTCCGCGTCCGCCTTGCCGCGCGCGTCTTTCAGCATTGCAGCGCGCTCATCCATCAGCTTCCTGCGGTCAGCTTCCTGCTCGGCGTACACCTTTGCGCGCGCCTGCCGCAGCGCTTCCTCATACTGCCGCACTTTCTCCGCAGCCGCGGCCTGCGCCGCCTCCGCCGCCTTTTGCGCGCCAATCGTGCGCGCGTCCCGCTCCGCCATCACCTTCAGCAACGGCTGGAAGAACAATGACCGCATGATGATGTAGAAAAGGAGGACGATAACCGCTACGGGCACAGCCCGGAGGAACAGTTCGCCGAGTTGGTGAACCAAATCAGACATAAAAATGTTTCGCCTAAAATTTCAGGAAGGCAGCCTCGCCAACTCCCCGACCCGGTAGGAGCATACGGTGGGCTTTGCGCCGCCTTACGGAACAATAATTTATATCATCCACTACGACTCTCCGTCAACGAATCGCGCCGCTTGCGGGAAGCTCAAAATCGCGTTCCTCGCTATAATTCTGAAGCACTTCTGATGCGCGTCCCACCAGCCTTTTTGGCGCGCGGGAGTCCCCATGACCAAGACCTGGCAGACCAAACTCATCCACTCCGACGCGAAAATTCCCACCGGCTATAAATCCCTCGCCACGCCCACCTATCGCGGCTCCACCACCGTCTTTCCCTCCGCAGCAAGCGTCAAAGACACCTGGGACCAGCACAAAGTCGGTTACACCTACGGCCTCTACGGCACGCCCACCGCTCTCGAACTCGCCGCGCGCATCTGCGAACTCGAATCCGGCAAGCACACCATCCTCGCTCCCGGCGGACAGGCCGCGATCTCGCTCGTCAATTTAGCGCTGCTGCAGGCGGGCGATCACATCCTCGTCCCCGCCAGCGTCTACTACCCCAACCGCAAGCTCACCACGCAACTTCTCTCGCGCTTCAGCGTCACCGCCACGTTCTACGATCCCCTTATCGGCGCCGAAATTTCCGCGCTCCTCCAGGAAAACACACGCCTCGTCTGGACCGAATCCCCCGGCTCCATCACCATGGAAGTTCAGGACATTCCCGCCATCGTCGCCGCGGCCCACGCGCGCAACGTCAGAGTCGCGATCGACAACACCTGGTCCGCCGGCGTGCTCTTCGACGCTTTCGCCCACGGCGTGGACATCACCATGCAAGCCGTCACCAAATACATCGGCGGCCACAGCGACCTGCTTCTCGGCTCGGTCACCGTCCGCGACGACGCCATCTACCAGCGCCTCGGCGTCACGCAGCAAATGCTTGGCCTCGCCGTCTCGCCCGACGACTGCAGCCTCGCTCTCCGCGGACTGCAAACGCTGGCCGTCCGCCTCTCAGCCATCGAAAATTCCGCTCTCGCCGTAGCCAAATGGCTTGCCCATCGCGCCGAAGTCGAACTCGTCCTTCATCCCGCGCTGCCCGCCTGCCCGGGCCATGAATTCTGGAAGCGCGATTTCCTCGGCTCTTCCGGCGTTTTTTCGCTGGTATTCAAGCCTGGCCCCACGCAGGAGCAGGTCTTCGCCTTCGTTGACGCTCTGAAATTATTCAAGGTGGGTTACAGCTGGGCAGGAGTTACAAGTCTCGCTGTCGCCTACAACATCGGCCGCATTCCCGGCCGGCCTCCCTACGATCACCGCATCGTCCGCCTCAACATCGGCCTCGAATCCACCACCGACCTAATCGCCGACCTCGAGCAGGCCCTCCCAAAATTGCGCGCCTGACGCTTTTTTTGGAGTGCGGCAGCTCTGCTGCCGCTTTTGAGGAGTGACATGTGGAGGATGGCTGGATCGGACGAAGTGCTTACACTGTAAAAGCGGTGGCAGAGCCACCGCACTCCAAAAAAGGCTTCTTCCGGCCCGGCCCCCCTACTCCTCCCGCGCCACCGCATCATAAACAAACCGGAACCTCGACGGATTCTTGTCTTTCCCAATCACCATCTCCACCTCTTCCCACAACTGCAATCCATCCGGCGAAACCTCATACGTCCGGGTCAGTGATCCCTTCTTCGGCAGGGGTGAAGTGCTGACCAGCCTATTGTCGTCCCACTTGGCTTCCACCACGTCCGTTCCCACTCCCGCCGGCGCGTCCGGCTTGTGCCCATCGGTATAAAAAATCGTCTTCCGCCCCTGGTCGCCAAACATTTCCACAATCGGATCCTTCTCGGTCTTCCGCGCCAGCTTCAGCCGGACCGAAGGATCGATCAGTTCTGCGTACCGTTGGCGGTCTTCCGAAGTGTCCTTCTGTGGGCTGCCATTGCCGCGCTGCCCGCCACCCATGCCGGGGCCGCCCATGCCGCCGCCCGGAAAGCCGATGCGGGGGCCGCTATTTCCTCCGTGGCCCTGGTTCGGATCGTTCACCTTGCGCTGGTTGGAACTTGCCTTGGGATCGTCGCTTTCGTCGCGATTCAGCTTCCACGCCCCCAAAATATTTGTCCGCGGAACAATCTTCACCGGCGGCGGAGGCGGCGGCTCTGACGACGACCTTTGCGAAGCCACCGGCGCGATCGGTCCCGGCGGCGCTTGCGCAAACGCCGTCCCTGCAAACACCAGCCATGCTCCCAGCAGTTTCGCGATGTTGCTAGCTTGCTTCATGTCCGTCTTTCCCTGAGGGAGCGCCTGGCGCGAAGTCCCTCTAAACCCATTCCCGTACGATGCCGCGAAAGTTCCCCGAGTGGCCCTCGGGCCGCACCGATCACTTTACAAACCATCTTACCGCCAGGGAAGGCGCACGTCAGTAACACCCTGCGGATCTCCGTATTTTCGCGGAAAGTGCTGAAGTGTTATCCTCTCATGGGCTTTTGTGTCAACAAATTCCAAAGCCTTAAACCTGGGCCCGCCCGCGCCGCGCCCTCCCAAAGGGAAGACGTTTTGGCGGAGACCATGGAAAACAATTTTACCTACGCCGCGCCATACCTTGGCCGGCAGTCGTACGAACGCTACAGTGAAGACGAGCATGCGATCTGGGCGGAACTCGTCCGTCGGCGTACTCCTCAAATCGAACAATTTGCGTGCAGGGAATATCTCGAAGGCTCCCAACTCGTCGGCATGGAAGAGGCCCGTCTGCCGGATCTGAAAAGAATTTCCGACCGGCTGCTGCCTCGAACCGGCTGGAGCACCACTCCTGTAACCGGGTTTCTTCCCGCCCCCGCCTTCTTCGAGATGCTCGCGAATCGCGAGTTCCCTTCGACAACCTGGCTGCGCGACCGCAGTTCGCTTGAGTACACACCGGAGCCCGACATTTTCCACGATGTCTTCGGACATGTGCCCATGCACGCCCACAAGGTTTTCGCCGAATTCCTCGAACGCTATGGCGAGATCTGTGCGACGACAGAAGATCCGGACATTCTCGAACAACTCGGAAGGCTCTTCTGGTACACGGTCGAATTTGGACTGATTCGGCAGGGCGGGGAGCTCAAGATGTTCGGGAGCGGAATCATCAGCTCGCACGGTGAGTGCACGAATGTTCTCGAAGGAAGGTGTGAAGTGCGAAGGTTCGAGCTCGACGCGGTCCTCAATACCACGGTCAAGGTCGATGAAATTCACAAGGTTCTCTTTGCCATCGACAGCTTCGACCAAATGTATGAGGCACTGCTCCAGGCCGAATTGAAATTCTTTGACGCAGCACCAAAATAAAAATGCTCAATCGCAAGTTTCTCGCGTCTGCGATCCTCCTGCCACCTTTGATTCCAGTGGCTCTCCGCTATGGCCGCTGATTAAACGGGTGACGCATCCCCCCGTGGCCGGCAGCCGGTGTAGAATTCGTCTTTCCCGTTGGTCGGAGGGAACCGTGCTCCGAACTTCTCTCCCGCTGCTCATCTTTCTTGCCACGCTCGCCGTTGGACCTCCGCCCACGGCAGCAAGTCCCTCCGCGAATCTGAATGGCGTCGTCTACTCCGAAGCCACTAATCAACGCGTACCGCACGCGTCAGTCTGGCTCTGCGACGACGGCGGAAACCGCTTGATCGAATCCGTAACCACCGAAAACGGAGAGTTTGCATTTCCCGGCCTGCACGCGGGCGCATACATATTGAAAATCACCGCGCCGGGCTTTGTTCCGCTCGAAATGAACGTGGATGTGAACTTCGGAACGGAGCACGGAATCTCCATCTTCCTCAAGCCCGCGGGAAAATCTCCGAAGGAGCAGCTTGCCGACCCGTCGATTTCCGCTCACGAACTTTCCATGCCCGCCGCCGCAAGAAAGCTGATGGACGCCGGCAAGAAAAAACTTTACGCCGGCAACAATGCCGAAGGCGCCCTGCACGATTTTGAAGCCGCGGTTGTAAAGGCTCCCGATTATTACGAAGCCTACTACCAGATCGGCATGGCCTGCCTCTCTCTGCAAAAACCCGCCGACGCCGAAAAAAACCTGCAAACGTCTGTCTCGCTCAGCAATCAAACTTACCCGGACGCCGTTCTCGCCCTCGCCATTCTCCTCCTCGGCCGCCACGATTCCGCAAATGGCGAACCGCTCCTCCGCCGCGGCCTCGAGCTCAATCCGAACTCCTGGGCTGGTTACTACGAATTGGGAAAACTCGAACTCTATCGCATGCATCTCGAACCCGCGCTGGACGCGGCAAAATCGGCGGAATCTCTTGCACCACAGCAACCCAAAGTCTACCGGCTGCTCTCGCTGATCCATCTCCGCCAGAAAAATTATCAGGCCGCCCTCGCCGATCTCGACGCGTACATTCGCCTCGATCCCGACAGCCCCGAGGGCAGAACCGCAAAACAGATTCGCGCCGACACCCAGCGCCAGCTCGAAACTGCCCATCCTTGATTTTTTGTGGCGTCGGGCGGCTCGTCAAACAAGCCAGCGATCGAGGTCCGGCGCCCGCTCCAGCAACTTCAACGCGCCCAGCTCGCGAAATTTCCTCGCGCGCTCCCGATAGTCATACGAACTCTTCGGCAAAATCGCCATAAACGGCACGCCCGCCGCCTGTGCCGACAACGCGTCATCCACGTTATCTCCCAGATACAACGCCGCCTTTGGATCGCGCTTCCCCAAAATCGCAAGCAGCCCGTCCGGATACGGCTTTTTTCGCGCGTCGTCCATCGTCACGACCTTGCGAAAATATTTCGCCGCCGACCACGGCTCAAACGAATATGCAAATTCCGGCCGCGTTCTTCCCGTAAATAGATTCAACTCTCGCCGCCGAGCCCATTTTTCCACCAGCTTTGGCGTGATCAGCCATTTTTCTTTCGCTACATTTCCCGGCTTGCCGTTGCTCCCCCAATAAAACGGCTGAAACGCCTCGCGCGCCTCTTCATACGTCGTCGGCACGCCTCTCGCCGTCGCCCACTGCGAAACCATCATCCAGTCGTCGTTATTCCCCGGCTGCCGTTTCCATTTGTGCAGTTCCGCCCAGGTCGCTTTCTTTCCCGTCAGCTTTTCCACCGTCTGCAGCGCTGACCGCCAGAACGTCTCCTTCACATCAATCAACACGCCATCCACGTCAAAAATCAAAATCTCCGGATCGACCTTCTTCACCGCTCGTTTCGCCACGCCGCTCGTCCTTTCCAGTTCCCTTCTAGTGTACCCGCTCCCCCGCACTCCCCTCGTTTTCTTGCCGCTCCCTGAACCGCCTTGCTACACTTCCTGCGTCGCGCCTTTTGCCTGAGGACGGCTTCTTTCATGCC
>Ga0210405_10003727_pt1 | contig 14703 bp, 12 predicted proteins | sample IncBWH11MmetaG_FD_155492 | JGI IMG/M metagenome (GOLD analysis project Ga0210405, IMG submission 155492) | Forest soil microbial communities from Barre Woods Harvard Forest LTER site, Petersham, Massachusetts, United States - Inc-BW-H-11-M | ecosystem: Environmental > Terrestrial > Soil >... | reverse complement strand
TCCTTATTGGCCGGTATCAGGAAGCGCGCCTGGCCGGCGAAGACCGGGAGACGGCCTACTACACGACATTTCGTGGAGTCGCGCCCGTTGTGCTGGGTTCGGGCCTGACGATCGCCGGTGCGACGTACTGCCTGAGCTTCGCGCGGCTGCCCTGGTTCAACACCATGGGCCCACCGGTGGCCATCGGCATGATCGTCGTGGTGTTGGCCGGCCTGACACTCGGCCCGGCGGTCGTCTTCATCGGCAGCCGGTTCGGGCTGTTCGAGAAGAAGAGCCAGTCCCGCGGCCGACTGTGGCGGAGGGTAGGCACCGTGGTCGTGCGTTGGCCCGCACCGATTTTCGCGGTGAGCGCGGCGGTCGTTCTGGTCGGCATGGTCGCATTGCCCGGGTTCAAGCCGAGTTACAACGACCGCCATTACCTGCCCGATTCAGCGCCGTCCAACCTCGGGTATGCCGCGGCCGACCGGCACTTCTCCGAAGCCCGAATGAATCCGGACATCCTGATGATCGAGGCCGACCACGACATGCGCAACACGGCCGACATGCTGGTGCTGGACAAGGTCGCCAAAAACGAGATCCGCACAGTCGGTATCGCGATGATCCAGGACATCACCAGACCCTTGGGGATTCCTATCCAGCACAGCTCGATTCCCTTTCAGAACAGCATTCAAAGCCAGACGACCATGCAGAACATGGGCTTTCTGAAAGACAGAATGAACGACATTCTGAAGATGGCCGACGAGTTGGGGATCACAATAGATTACTTGGAGCGGCTGTATAAGATCACGAATCAGCTGGCCGACACGACGCATGACACGGCCCGCCTCACAAGAGAAATAGTGGACGTCACCAACGAATTGCGCGACCACATCGCGGATTTCGACGACTTTTACCGCCCGATCCGCAGCTACTTCTACTGGGAGAAGCACTGCTTCGATATTCCCGTCTGCTGGTCCTTCCGGTCGCTGTTCGACGCATTGGACGGAATCGATCAACTTGATGAAAAGCTGCAGGGCCTGTCAAAAGACATCGGGATTGTGGACGTGCTCACGCACGAAATAGCCGCGATCTTGCCGCCGCAGATCCAATCGCTGAAAACCACTCGCGCAATTACGCTGACCTTACACAGCACCTTTCAGGCGATGATCAATCAAATCGAGGCGATGAGCAACACGTCGATCGTCATGGGCCAAAGCTTCGACACCTCGCAAAACGACGACTTCTTCTACCTGCCGCCCGAGGCGTTCGGCAACCCGGAATTCCTTCGCGGCGTGAAGATGTTCTTCTCCCCCGACGGAAAGTCGGTGCGATTCTTCATCACTCACCAGGGTGATCCAATGACACCGGAGGGCATCGCCCGGGTGTCGGCGGAGCGAACCGCCGCCCAGGAGGGACTCAAGCAGTCCTCGCTGTCGGACGCCAGGGTCTATCTCGGCGGAACCGCAGCCACCTTCCGCGATATGGCCGACGGCGAGAAATACGACCTGATGATCGCGGTGGTCTCGGCGTTGACACTGATCTTCATGATCATGCTGCTGCTCACCCGCAGCGTGGTGGCGGCCCTGGTCATCGTCGGTACCGCGAGCAGCTCGATCGCGGCGTCCTTCGGACTGTCGGTGTTGATCTGGCAGGACCTGTTCGGTGTGCATATCCACTGGATCGTGATGGCGCTTTCGGTCATCATCCTGTTGGCCGTCGGCTCCGACTACAACCTGCTGCTGGTCTCCCGGTTCAGAGAAGAAATTCACGCCGGACTCAAGACCGGATACATCCGGTCCATGGCCGGCACCGGCGCGGTGGTGACATCGGCGGGTCTGGTGTTCGCCTTCACCATGGCAGCGATGCTGGGCAGCGAGCTGACTGTGTTGGGCCAATTCGGCTCCACAGTCTGCATCGGCCTGCTGCTCGACACCCTGGTGGTGCGCACGCTGCTCATGCCCTCGCTCGCGACCTTGCTGGGCCGCTGGTTCTGGTGGCCCCAGGTTGTCCACCCCCGCGGTGATTACGCCAAACCAAAGCCACGGCCGGCAGCCGCCGAGGAAGACAACACCGCGCCGCTAGCGGTGCAGAGATCGTGAGCTAGTCGGGCGCATCCACCTCGACACACACCACGAGCGCGCCGGCGCCGACGTGCAAGGCAAGCACCGGGCCCAGGTCCGTGACGACCGTCGGCTTAGCCGCAGGCAAGCGCTCGGCCAACGCGGCGACCAGGTCGGCCGCTCCGTCGGGGTTGGCGACGTGATGCACCGCGATCGCGGCTGAATGCTCTCCGACTACTTCGCATACCCGGTCGATCATTGTCGCAACCGCTTTGCTGGCGGTCCGAACCCGTTGCGCCAGGACGAGTTTGCCATCATCGATGCGTAGCAGCGGCTTGAGGGACAACTTGGTGCCCAGCCAGGCGCCGGCGCCTCCGATGCGCCCGCTGCGCCGCAGGTTGTCCAACTGGTGTACGACGATGAACCCGTGATTGCGGTCCACCGCCGCAGCGGCAGATTCCACGACAGTGTCCAGGCCGGCACCGCCGGCGGCTGCCCGGGCGGCGGCCAGCGCGACGAAACCCGTATTCATCGCGGCCGACTTCGAGTCGATCACCCGAACTGCTGGCCCGATTTCGGCCGCAATGGTCTCGGCGGCGCCGAAGGTTCCCGACAGCGCCGCCGAAAGGTGCACCGCCACTACCCCATCGCCGCCGCTGTCGGCCAGCGCCTGCCGGTATACCTCGCCGAGTTCCGCCGGCGTGGCGGCGGCGGTGGTGGCCTGACCGTAGTCGTGGATGTCGTCGGGAACATCATCCACGCCGTCACGCAGGTCGCTGCCGTCGAGCAGGATGTGCAAGGGCACCTGACGTATTCCCCACTGCAAGCGCAGGTCATCGGGAATGCGCGCCGACGAGTCAGTCACTACCACGACAGCCATATGAATTCAGCCGCGCTGCTTCTGGGTTTGATCGCGGGGCGTCTCGGTCCGGTCGCGCTGCTCCTCCTCATCGCGCTGCGCGTCCCCCTCGCCGCTGCGCGGCTGGGGGTGCCCCCACTGCATCGTCGCCGCGCTGTCCACGCCAGCTTCGGCCAGCGCCTTGAGCATCAACTCCGCGACTGCCTGGTGGGCTTCGAAGTTCCAGTGGATACCGTCGGGGTTGCCGCGACCACCCATAACATGTTCGGCGACTGCGGATTTCAGGTCAACCAGTGGGATGTCGTGCTGCTCAGCCCATTGGGTGATCGCCGCGACCGTGCCGGCCCGGCCGTGATGGGCCTTCCCATAGGTCTGCGCGATGTGCACCGATGGCAGCGACGCCACGATCGGGATACCGGGCCGATTAAAATCGATTGCGCCACGCGTCTGTTCAAGGTATTCAGCGGACAGGTGCGGTGGCAGCGCGGCTCTGGCCACCGGAGAAAGCCGCGGCTGCACCCAACCATAGCCGTCGCGAACCCAGCGCCGCAGCCACGGCGGCCGTACGTAGCGGATGAGTTCGCGCAACGCCGTCGGCAGCGGCGACGGCAGCGAATCCATTCCGCCCGTCGCGAAGATCACCGCCCCGGCGCAGGGCAACGCCGCCCAGGCCCGCGGGTCCTGAGTCGCCGCCCACCAGATATCGCGACATGTCCAGCCGATGCGGCCGATCAGCTCCAGATCCCAATTTAGCTGCGAGGCAACTATGTTGGGCCAGATACGTGGGTCGTCTGCGGGCAGGCCACCGGTCGGTCCATAGTAGGCCAGTGAATCGGCGAAGATCAGCAGCGCCGGCCGCCGCCGTGGCTCAGAGGACATCGCCGGCGACCTGTGCCGAAGCGTTCCACACGTCAAGGCGCCAGCGAATGTCATCGACGTTGTCGGCGTCGGTCTGCGCGTCGGCGGAGTGTCCGGCCAGCTGCGTCCAGCTGGCATTGCCCATGCCGCCCAGCACGGGCCAGTTGGCAACCGGCAGCCGCAGCAGCGCCGCGGTCAGCGCCGCGATCAGCCCACCGTGGGCGACCAGCACCACCGGCCGCGCCGGCTCCTCGTCGGCACCCCATTCGGGTTCACCGGCGACCAGCTCGGCGATCAACGGCAGGCTGCGCGCGGCCACGTCGACCCTGCTCTCGCCGCCGTGTGGCGCCCAGGTGGCGTCCTCGCGCCAGGCCAGCCGGGCGCCCGGCGCGACGGCGTCGATCTCGGCGTGCGTCATGCCCTGCCAGTCGCCGAGGTGGGTCTCGCGTAACCGGTTGTCGACCTGCACCAGCAAGCCCGTGCGCTCCCCCAGCGCGACCGCGGTGTCGTAGGCGCGTCGCAGATCCGACGACACGATCAGCAGCGGCTGGCGTTTGGCGAGCGCCTCGGCAACGGCGACCGCCTGGGCGCGGCCCAGCTCACTCAGCTCGGTGTCCAGCTGGCCCTGCATTCGGCTGCCAAGATTGAAGTCGGTTTGCCCGTGCCGCAGCATCACCAGCCGACGCGTCTTCATGACCGGCTCGCAGAGTCCGCTGACAGGTCCACCGCCAGCACCGGGCAGTCACCCCAGAGCCGGTCCAGCGCATAGAAATTGCGTTCGTCTTGGTGCTGGATGTGCACGACGATGTCGACGTAGTCCAGCAATGTCCAGCGGCCTTCACGGGCGCCCTCGCGGCGCGCGGGCTTGTAGCCAGCCCGGCGCATCTTCTCCTCGACTTCGTCGACAATGGCGTTGACCTGCCGTTCGTTCGACGCCGAGGCGATCACGAAGCAGTCGGTGATGACCAGCTGACCGGAAACGTCGATGACGACGACATCCTCGGCAAGCTTCGAGGCCGCCGCGCGCGCTGCGACCGCGGCCATCTCGATCGCCTCCGCGGTGGCCGTCACGTGTCGTCCCGGGGCTTGCGGTAGAGCTCGCGTTTGGAGATGTATTGCACGACGCCGTCGGGCATCAGATACCAGAGCGGGCGTCCTTCTGCGGCACGCCGACGGCAGTCGGTGGACGAAATTGCCAGCGCGGGGATTTCGACCAATGTCAACGCGTCTTCAGGCAACCCGTCGAGGACGCCGGTGAGATGTTCGCGGCCCAGTTCGTAGCCCGGCCGGCTGACCCCGACGAAGCGCGCCATCGCGAACAGTTCCTCCAAGTCCTGCCACGACAGGATGGAGGCGAGCGCATCAGCGCCGGTGATGAAGTACAGGTCGGAGTCGGGGTTGAGTGTGTGCAACTCGCGCAGTGTGTCCTTGGTATAGGTGGGCCCGCCGCGGTCGATGTCGACCCGGCTGACTGAGAAGCGGGGGTTGGCCGCAGTGGCGATCACGGTCATCAGGTAGCGGTCTTCGCCGGCACTGACCAGGCGGCTTTTCTGCCAGGGCTGATTGGTCGGTACAAACGCCACTTCGTCCAGGTCGAAGAGGTCGGCCACCTCGCTGGCCGCGACCAGGTGGCCGTTGTGGATGGGATCGAACGTCCCACCCATCACTCCCAGCCGCCGCTTTTGCATGGTTTGCCAGCTTACTTGAGCACTTCGAAGAACCCGATTTACGCGAGCGTCACTCCAGCGTGACAGTCGTGGCCCGGCGCCACTCCAGCGTGTCCCCCGCAAGCGGGCGGTGCCCCCAGCTCGGCGGCCGGTGGCCCAGCTCGGCGTACCGCTCAGACCGGCAGCAGTTGGTCGATCACCGCCGCCAGCTGCTTGGCGGAGCGGCATTCGTGCATGGTGATCACCTCTTGATAGTGGGGTACCGCCGAGTCGCCGCTGCCCCACAGGTGCTTGGGCTCTGGGTTGAGCCAGTGCGCGTGCCGGCTGGCGGTCACCATGTGAGCCAATACGTCGGTGGCCGGGTCGCGGTAGTTGGTGCGGCCGTCACCGAGCACCAGTAACGAGCTGCGCGGTGACAGCACGTTCGGGTGCGCCTGAATGAACGAGACGAACGCGTTGCCGTAATCACTGTGGCCGTCGCGGGTGTAGACACCGGCTTCCCGGGTGATCCGCTGGATCGCCACGGCCAAGTCGGCATCCGGGCCGAACAGGTGGGTCACCTCGTCGGCAGTGTCGATGAAGGCAAATACCCGAACGCGGGAAAACTGTTGGCGCAGTGCGTGCACCAACAGCAGGGTGAAGTGGCTGAAGCCGGCGACCGACCCCGACACGTCGCACAACACCACCAGTTCGGGGCGCGCCGGGCGCGGTTTGCGCAGCACGAGGTCGATCGGCACGCCGCCGGTTGACATCGACTTGCGCAACGTCTTGCGCAGGTCGATCGCCCCCGCACGGGCACGGCGCCGGCGAGCGGCCAACCGGGTGGCCAGGGTGCGGGCCAGCGGCTGCACCACCCTGCGCATCGCGCGCAGCTGCTCGCCGGAGGCACGCAGGAATTCGACGTTCTCGGCCAGCTGCGGGATGCCGTACATCTGGACGTGATCACGGCCGAGTTGCTCGGCGGTGCGTCGCTTGGTCTCGGCGTCGACCATTTTTCTCAATTGCGTGATCCGCTGCGCGGCAAGTGCTTTGGCGATCTGCTCCTGGGTCGGCGTGGGTTCGTCGCCGTAGGGAGCCAGCAGGCCGGCCAGCAGCTTGCCTTCTAACTCGTCCAGCGCCATCGCCTTGAGCGCCTGATACGACGAGTACGACGGGCCGCGGCTTGAGTTGTACCTGCCGTAGGCGTCGACGATTTGGGCGATCATCGCCACCAGTCGCTCATCCATGTCAGCGAGGTCGGCATTGTCGGTGAGCAGATCCAGCAGCATCTGCCGCATCGCCTCGACGTCGTCCGGCGGCAACTGGATCTCGGGATCGGCCTCGGCCTCTTCTGTCACTACCGCACGTGCACCCAGCGCGGCGGGCCACCACAGGTCGAACATCGCGTCGTAGGTCTCACGGTGCTCAGGCCTGCGTAGCACCGCACAAGCGAGGCCCTCGCGCAGCACCTCCCGGTCACCGAGACCAAGGACCGCCATCACCTTGCCGGCATCCACCGTCTCCGACGGACCAACCGAAATACCCTGCCCGCGAAGCGCTTCGACGAATCCCACCAGGTGACCCGGTAGGCCGTGCGGGGCAAGCGGATGGCTGGGACGAACGCGGCGGACGGCCATCAATCCCCCTAGTTCAGCCGAAGTTCGCCGGTGGCGCGCTGGTGATCGGATTGATGTTTGAGCACCACGCCCAGCGTGGCGGCGATGGTCGCGTCATCGATGGTGTCCATGCCCAGCGCCAGCACCGTGCGTCCCCAGTCGATGGTCTCGGCCACCGACGGCAGCTTCTTGAGCTGCATTCCGCGTAGCACTCCGATGATGCGCACCAACTCGTCGGCGATGTGTCCGGGCAGTTCGGGGACGCGGGACAGCAGGATGCGGCGTTCCAGCTCGGGGCTGGGGAAGTCGATGTGCAGAAAGAGGCAACGGCGTTTGAGCGCCTCGGACAGCTCGCGGGTGGCGTTGGAGGTCAGCAACACGAACGGCGCCCGCTGGGCGGTGATGGTGCCGAGTTCGGGGACCGTCACCGCGAAGTCGGACAGCACTTCCAGCAACAGACCCTCGATTTCGATGTCGGCCTTGTCGGTTTCGTCGACCAGCAACACCGTGGGCTCGGTGCGCCGGATCGCGGTCAGCAGCGGCCGGGACAGCAGAAACTCCTCGGTGAACACGTCGGTCTTGGTCTGGTCCCAGTCCCCGGAGCCGGATTGGATGCGCAGAATCTGCTTGGCGTGGTTCCACTCGTAGAGCGCACGGGCCTCGTCGACGCCTTCGTAGCACTGCAGGCGAACCAGACCGGATCCGGTGGCCTGCGCAACAGCGCGGGCCAGTTCGGTCTTGCCGACCCCGGCCGGTCCTTCCACCAGCAGCGGCTTGCCGAGCCGATCGGCGAGGAAAACGGCGGTCGCGGTGGCGGTATCGGGCAAGTAGCCGGTTTCGGCCAGCCGTTGGCCGACGTCTTCAATGTCGGCGAACAGCGGAGCCGGCCGCGCGGGCACACTCACTTTTGTTTTCTCCTCAGCATTCAGGCCGGGCGAGTCTGGCCGTCTCCCCAGACGATCCACTTGGTCGAGGTCAATTCCGGTAGTCCCATCGGGCCGCGGGCGTGCAGCTTCTGAGTGGAGATGCCGATCTCGGCGCCGAACCCGAACTGCTCACCGTCGGTGAAGCTCGTCGATGCGTTGACCATCACCGCGGCTGCATCGACTCCCTCGGTGAACCGTTGGGCGGCAGCCATATTGGTGGTAACGATGGCCTCAGTGTGTCCGGTGCCGTATTCGTTGATGTGCGCGATCGCCGCGTCGACACCATCGACAACGGCGACCGCGATCTCCATCGCCAGGTATTCGCGGCGCAAGTGGGCCTCATCGGGGTCGAGATGCACCGTCACACCGGCGTCTTGCAACGCACCGATCAGCCGCGGCAAGGCCCGGCTGGCGATCGCGGTGTCGATAAGTAACGTCTCGGCGGCGTTGCAGACACTGGGCCGACGGGTCTTGGAGTTCAGCAGAATCCGCTCGGCCATCTCGAGGTCGGCGGCGTCGTGCACGTAGACGTGGCAGTTGCCGACACCCGTCTCGATGGTCGGCACTTGGGCGTCACGGACGACGGCGTCGATCAGGCCGGCTCCCCCGCGCGGGATCACCACGTCGACCAGGCCTCGGGCCTGGATCAAGTGGGTGACAGTAGAGCGGTCGGCGGCCGAGAGCAGCTGGACGGCGTCGGCGGGCAGGTCCTCCCCCTGCAGCGCAGCGCGTAACACGGAAACCAGCGCCTCGTTGGACTTCGCCGCGGACGCACTGCCGCGCAGCAGCGCGGCGTTGCCGGACTTGAACGCCAAACCGAACGCGTCGACGGTGACGTTGGGCCGGCCCTCGTAGACCATCCCGATCACGCCGAGCGGAACCCGCTGCTGGCGCAGCGCCAACCCGTTGGGCAGGGTATAGCCGCGCAGAACCTCGCCGACCGGATCGGGCAGTCCCGCGACCTGCCGCAGGCCGGCGGCGATTCCCTCGACGCGCTTCGGGTCCAATGCCAACCGGTCGATCATGGCGGTCGGTGTCTCCGCCGACCGCGCCGCGTTCAGATCTTCGGCGTTAGCCGCCAAAATCCGGTCGGTGCTGGCCACGATGGCTTCCGCGGCGACAAATAGCGCCTGGTCCTTGGCGACCGTCGGCAATGAGGCCAGCACGCGGGCGGCGACCCGCGCCCGGCGCGCGGCGTGGTGCACCTGTAACCGCAAGTCGGGAGCCGACGGAGCATGCACACTCATTAACCCAGGGTATCGAGTTTCCTACGGCCCGGTTGACAGGGCCCTATCGACCGGGCCGTGCCACCCAACGGGACGCGCTAGATGGCGGCTGAAATCTCGCTGAGCATCGCAACTGATCCACCGGCTCAAGCATCTCAAGGTGCACGCCAAAATGGTTCTGGCTGATGGCGTTCGGGGCATTGTCGGCTCGATCAATCTGGCTCCGGGCAGCTTCGACAGCCGGCGTGAGCTCGCCATCGAGGTGCGCGATGATGACGTCACAGAACGCTTGCACAAGGTGGCCCAACATGACTGGGAGAATTCGCGTCCGCTCGATTTAACCGATCAAGGACTGCTTGCCGACCTCGAAGAGTACTACGCGGACAGCGCCGAGAAGCTAGCGCTCGCCGAACACCACCAAAAGCACAAATAGCGCGCGAGTTCGTCTTGCCAGCCGGCATCTGCGGCGAAGTAGTGGCCGCCTACCGGCATGGCCAACCCCACGTCGTCTCGGCCGGCGAAACTTACGACCCTGAGCTGCGAAGGCGCTCGGGGGATCTGGCCACGGCTGATTCCTTTCGCCGGTCCTCGATGATGCGGCCCAACTCCTGAAGCAGTAACGGTGACCGCATCACGAGATCTTCGATGTGCTCGCGATCGATCTCCAGGGCAGTGACCTCTTCCAGCGCATACGCCGAAGACAGGCTTGGTTGACGGGTCAGCGTGGTCAGCCCGAGGAATGAACCTGGTTCCAGCACGCTGAGCGACAGGACGGAACCGTCTTCGGCGGTAGTGGTGAGCCGGACGCAGCCGGTGGTCAGAAATGTCATCGCGGTGGGCACTTCCCCGGCGAATTGCACGACTTCGTCGGTGCCGTATCGAACGATTCTCGCGTGCGGGGTCAGGGACTGTTGATCGGTGAGACTCAACCGCAATGCCGGTGCCACGACAGTTCGCATCGCCATCTGTACCCGGGCCGAGGTGGAGAAGTCGTCGTCGGCGCCATCCAAGTGCAGACCCTCACGCCGCGCCGCGTACCAGATCCACCGCAGGAACGTCGTCCGCGCCGCGCCGTCCTCGGCGGGCGAGTTCAACCCGATGGTGACGCGGTACTCGCCGCTACCGGCCGCCACCGCGGTCGGTGTGCTGTCGTCCTTGCATTGCGGCAGCATGCCGGCGACCCGCGATAGCAGACGCCGCACCCGGTCGGGCGGATCGGCCACCGAGAATCTTGTCGTTATCGCCAACTTGTGTGCGCCGGGCGGACGACTGAGATTCGTGAACGAGGTGGCGGCGAGTACCGAATTCGGCGTGATCTGCAATCCGCGATCGGTTTGGATGTGAACGGCGCGCCAGTTCGCTTCCACGATGCGTCCCTGCGCCGACGGGGTGTCGAGCCAGTCGCCAATGCGGAAGGGCTGCTCGAACAACATGAACAGGCCCGACACGATTTGGCCGACGGAGTTCTGCAACATCAGGCCGATGACCACCGACGTAACGCCGAGCGCGGTGAACAGGCCACCGACACGCACTCCCCAGACGTAGGAGAAGATCAGCGCCAGTCCAACGGCGATCAGCAAAAGCCGCGTCACGTCGCGAAATATCGTCGGCACCCGCTCGCGCCACGAGCCTGGCGGGGCCCCCTCAAACATCGTGGCATTCAGCCCGGACAACGCCAGCAGCAGCACTAAGAAGCCGAACACCGTCGCGAGCATCCGCACCGAGGTGACCTGCGCCGGCACCTGCGCCACCTTGATCAACAGCACCAATAGCGCTGACAGCGGCACCAGATAGCTGCGCAGCAGGTTGACTGGTCGGGCCAGAGCGCTCTGCCTCCGAGCAAGCGCATGGTGCAGTTCGGTGAGAACGATCAGCGTGACGGGCAATCCGATGGTCAGCCCGACGGCCCAGTAAAACCAGCCTTCGTCAAGGATTTTCACTTGCGCTCCGCCAATCGCCAGATCGGTTGCTCCGAGCCACCAACCGTGATACTGCCTGCGGGCGTGAACTGTCGGATATCACGCATCACCTCGTATACCGCCGAGGTGACGTAGATCCCCGACTCCGTTGCACCGCTACGCATCTGGTGGGCCAAATTGACCGCGCCGCCCCACATGTCGTAAATGACGCTGGTTCGGCCGATGAGTCCACTGATGACGTTACCGGTGTTAACGCCACCCCGAATGCTGAGGTGGTGGCCCGTGCGGCTGTTGAATCGCTCGATGATCCGTTGCATCTCCACGGCGAAGTCGATGGTTCGGGGCACGCTATCCAGCCGCGGAACATTCAACCCGCAGCTGGCGAGGTAACCGTTGTGCACGGTGCGAACCGGCTCAACGCCAAGGGTTTCTGCCGCCGAGTCGAGTTCCCGCATCAGCTCGTCGACAATCCCCACGAGTTCGTCACCGGAAAGCTCGTTGGAGATCTCGTCGAGGCCGACGATGTCGGCGAAGATGACAGCAACGTCCTGGTGCTCTTGCGCGATGGTCTGTTCGCCTTCGCGGTAGCGCCGCACGACCGCCTCGGGCATCAACGACAGCAGCAGACGGTCGTTTTCGTTGCGTTGTTCGGTGAGCAGTTCTTCTTTGATCGCCAGATTCCGGCTCATCTCGTTGAAAGCGGCGGTGAGATCGCCGACCTCGTCGCGCGTCGTCACCGGTATTGTGATGTCGTAATTCCCTGCGCTGATCTCCTGCGCGCCGGCTTGGAGCCGCCGGACCGGCCGCACGAATAGCTGCGCAACGAGCATCGCGGCCACGCAGATCATGAAAACCAATGCCGCGGTGGTCAATACCAGTGTCCGGGTGAATGACCCGATCCGGTCGTAGGCCTCGGCGCTGTCCCTGGTCGCCAAGATCGACCAGCGCAGATCCGAATTCGGCACGTTCAACGGGGCGTAGGCGGCGAGTTCCTTGTCTCCCAGGTAACCGGTATCGACAACCGTCCCGTTCTGCCCCCGCTGGGCGGCATGAAGAGCTTCGGTCGCCACGGGCTGGACGAGCGTCGTGCCGTGCCACCTGATGGCTTTGTCGACAATGTCGGGTGGGGTCCCTGCTGCCTCGGCCTCGCGCCGGTACTTATCCGGGTCCTCCAGGAACAACCGCGAGTCCGAACGCATTAGCTTGTCCGGACCGGCCAGATATGTCTCCGCGGTCTCCCCCATGCCGGCGGCTTTCCAGTGCTTGTCGGCAATCATGATCCGGTTGACTTTCGAGATCGGCAACGGTAACGCCAGCACCCCCGCCGTCTTGCCCGCCGAAATGATAGGCGACACCAGCCATGCGATGGGCACCCCGAGTGCAGGCTGGAACGGCTGGAAGTCGGTGATCCACACAAAGTCCACCGAGTCGGCGGCCATCGCCTTTTCGTAGGCGCCGCGCAGGTTGGACTCGCGATACGGACCGGTCAGGATGTTGGTGCCCAGCACCGGGCCTTTGTTCACGCTGTAGACCAGGTTGCCCCGAGTGTCGAGCAGCATGGCGTCCCGGTATTCGAAGAGGGTCGCGATCTCGCGAAAGTAATTGTTGAAACGGGCATTCGCGGCCGACCATGCGCTGCCGTCGCCGGCGTCGTCAGGCGAGGCCGAAGCGCCGTACGACGGCACGGTGTAGTGGAGTTGAAGATACTGCTGCGCATTGTTGTTGGGCAGCACCGCATCGATACTCAACTTGTCGCCGGTTGCCTGCTGGATCGGTTTGATCAGCTTGTCCTTATAGAAGTTCGCCAGCGACTGCTGTTGGCCCGGGTCGATCGGCGCGTTGGCCAGTTGGTCGAAGCCGTCGGTGAACGCCTGAACCGCCTCGATGGCGGTCGATCCGCTGCTGTAGACAATCAGCGAGTCGGTCAGGTCCGCGAACAACATCTCGATTGCCCGCTTCTGTCCCTCACGCAGCTGGACCATTCGTTCAGCAGCGGCAGGCAACAGGGCGCGACGGCCGGAGAAGTACTCGACGACACAGATCACCGCCAACGACGCAAGAGTGGAAACCAGCAGCATCACCAGGATCTTGGACTGGATGCTGAACCGGGCCAACGCCCGCCGGTCCCGCCTACCCTTGCCGGCCGGAATCGTCTGGTCCTGCGGTACCGGATCAGTTGAGCGCCACGGCGTCAATCGGCTTCCTTTCGCTGACGGGTGAGGAAAGCCCAGATCACGCAGCAGCGTAACGCGAACGGTGTACTGAATTTGGATTTGCCGAAAACCGTTATCAACGCGCCGTTGTGCAAGCGGGCGCGACTCCATACCGTCGGCGGAATGACACGCGTATGCGTGGTGGGCAGCGTGAATATGGACATGGGGTTCGACGTCGACGCCCTGCCGCACCCGGGCGAGACGGTGCTGGCGGCGGCGTTTCGGTCGACACCCGGCGGTAAAGGCGCAAATCAGGCGGTCGCGGCGGCGCGTGCCGGAGCGCAGGTGCAGTTCGTTGGCGCCGTGGGTGACGACCCGGCGGCCACGGCACTGCGCGCGCACCTGACCGCGAACAAAGTCGGCACCGACGGGCTCATTACTGTGCCCGGCCCGAGCGGCAGCGCTGTCGTCGTCGTCGACTCCACCGGCGAGAACCTCATCGTCGTCGCGCCGGGCGCCAATGGCCGCCTGGCGCTGGAGGACGCCGCGCTGCGCGGGCTGGTCGCCCACTGCGATGTGCTGTTACTGCAGTTGGAGATTCCGGTCACAACAGCGACGGCGGCTGCCCGTGAGGCCCATTCGGCTGGAGCGACCGTCATCGTCAACGCCTCACCGTCCGGCGCAGACCCAGCCGAGCTAGCCGAGCTGGCCGAGCTGACGGATGTGGTGGTGGTCAACGAAGCCGAAGCCGCGCACTGGATTTGGCCGGTGCCGCACCGGGTGATCACCCGCGGCGGCGACGGCGCCAGCTATGCCGGCGGCGGTGAGGAGTTCACCGCCACGCCGCCGGCCGTGCAGGTGGTCGACACCGCGGGCGCGGGCGATGTGTTCGCCGGCGTGCTGGCCGCGGGCTGGGCCGACGGCCACGAGCACGCGTTGCGGCGGGCCTGCGTCGCCGGCGCGCTGGCGACGCTGGTGCCCGGCGCCGGCGACTGCGCACCGTATGCCGACGGCATCGACGAAGCGACCCCGCTGAACTGATCGAATACCAGAATCGGATGGATCGCGCCGCAAAGGAGAGACGCAATGTCACCAACCTCTGGAGAGCACCGAGACAATGGCGGCCCACGTCCGCCCGAGGCTGACTGGCTGGGAACGCCCTACTTGACGTTTCGGCGCGAGGGGCCGTTCGCGATCGTGACGCTGGACCGCCCGGAAGCCCGCAACGCCATGACACCGGCGATGTACTTCGGCATCCGCTACGCGGTTTCGCGGGTCAACGCCGACGCGGATCTGGCGGGGTTGCTCATCACCGGAACCGGTGACGTGTTCGCGCCGGGCGGCGACCTGGGCGGCGGCGGGGCCGACAACTGGATGCCGTGGGGATCGGCGCTGTCCATGGATGTGACCCCGTTCGATACGCTGCGTAAGTCGGCCAAGCCGGTGGTTTCCGCGGTCAAC
>Ga0210405_10003726_pt1 | contig 14704 bp, 16 predicted proteins | sample IncBWH11MmetaG_FD_155492 | JGI IMG/M metagenome (GOLD analysis project Ga0210405, IMG submission 155492) | Forest soil microbial communities from Barre Woods Harvard Forest LTER site, Petersham, Massachusetts, United States - Inc-BW-H-11-M | ecosystem: Environmental > Terrestrial > Soil >... | reverse complement strand
ACTGCAGAAAAGCCGCTGGACATCCTGCAAATCGATGAGACTGTCGCCCGCCGCCAGGCCGAGCGCCTCTCAAAGCTGCGTGCCGAGCGCTCCAAAGCCGAAGTCGAACGCCGCCTCAATGCACTCCGCAAGGCCGCCGAAGGCAAAGACAACCTCATGCCCTTCCTCTTCGACGCCGTAAAAGCCTACGCCACTGTAGGCGAAATCTGCGACGCCCTCCGCGAAGTCTTCGGCACTTACGAAGAAGTAGCGATCACTTGACGAAGCGAAAGGCTGTTGCATGGCTCCTCTGAATCCGCCACCGAATCCAGCGCCGAATGAAGTTCCGCCCGTTTCCAAATCGCGGACGGCATCTTTCTTTAAGAGATTTGGCGGCTTGATCCTGCTCATCGTCCTCGTGGCGGCGGTTCCTTTAATTTGGGTGGCGACTTCGAGAATCACCGGAGAAGTGGCGGTAGCCAATGCCAATCAAGATGCCGTCGCACTTTCTGGCGCCAGCGTCACGATCTATTCAGTGGACGAAGACCAGCAGCAGCGCATCACAAGCGCACTCGCTAAAATCCAGCAAACAAACGATGAAGAAAAAGCCGCAAATGCGCGCGTCTTTCAGATTCCAGCGGCGGACGAACGAACCCGCGGGGATTTGGCGGGATACAACAACCTGTCGGATACGAAACATTGTTTTGCTCTTGAAGGCGTTTTGGATGAGATTCGGAAATTCGGCGTGCGCAAGAAGGGCACCGATAGTCAAGGCCGCTTTGCAATTCGCGCGCTGCCTGGAAAATATTTGCTCGAAATCGTCGGACAGGAGAGCAACCAGCGTTTTGAGTTTATTGAGAACGTCGACCTGAAGTGGCGCAGCAATCTCAAGCTTACGGAACCGAGCTGCCGCTACAGTCTGGCGAATTGACTACCGGTTGCGTTCCCAATCCTGAGGCACAGTAGAATCGGCTTATGGCAACGAAGAAAATACGAGTGTTGATTGCCAAACCCGGATTGGATGGCCACGACCGTGGCGCGAAGATTATCGCACGCGCGCTCCGCGACGCCGGCATGGAGGTCATCTACACCGGCCTGCGCCAGACGCCGGAGATGATCGCCACCGCGGCCGTCCAGGAAGACGTCGACGTCATCGGCCTCTCCATCCTTTCCGGCGCTCACAACACCATCTGTCCACAACTCATGAAGCTGCTGCGCGAAAAAGGTATGAGCGACGTCACCGTCCTGGTCGGCGGCATCATTCCCGAAGCCGACATCCCCTCCATGAAACAATCCGGTATCGCCGAAATTTTTCTGCCAGGCACTTCCACGCAAGACATCGTCGAGTTCATCCACAAGCGCGTCGCGCAGTGAAGCGCCAACCGAAAGCGGCGTCTTACACAAGCGTTTTTTCGAATTTGATGCGTGTGTAAAGAACTTGAAATCCCTGCTGCACAATATTGCGCTGAGAAGTGCTGCCCGGTTGGGCAATGCTCACCGCGAGATCACTTCCGGCCTGCGATGCACGCGCCAGCCGTCTCTGCAACAGCGCGGTTTGTACGCCGCGTCGGCGCGCCACAGGCAAAGTGCTCGCACCAAACAATCCCGCAACCCCATCGTGCAGCGCCAGCGTTCCGCCTCCCGCAATTTTTCCGTCAACGCGCGCAAGATAGCATTCCGTCTTGGGCCCAAAGGCAAACAGTTTCATGACCTCGAGCAATTCCTGCGACACCGGAAACTTCTCCGCGAACCCCTCCGAAACCGTCTGCGTCCACACATCGATCTGGTCCTTGCCAATTTTTTCAATGGCCACGCCCTCGGGCGGCTCCGGACAAGTCTCGCCGGGACTCACCTGCCGCGCCATCACATTGGAAAATTCCGTGACGCGATAGCCGCGCTGGCCGAACTGTTCAATGAACGTGGAGTCGGCAAGTGGACACGTCTCTACGCGCACGGTCTCTCCGCGGCTCCGATAAAATTCTTCGAGCCGGTCGAACTCTTCTTTAGTCACGGGCCCATCAAGTCCCATTCCAACGGCCTGCGTGATCGGCGAATCCTTGCCGCAATAGACCGCAAATCCGCCCGCGACGCGCCGCACCGCTGCGCCGCTCGTAGGCCGAAAGCGTCCAAGCGCTTCCGCGCATTCGACGGCGGCTTGCGCTTCGGCAAGTTCCACACGTCGAGCCAGCTCCAAATTAAGAAGTAACTCTCGCATGATAGGTTTTTAGTTTTTCCCTTTGTCCCGGCCCTGATATTTCTGTCTTACTTGACGCATTGATATTTTAATACGTTTCTTCTGTATAGCGCCAATTCCCGGATCCATCTTACGCAAGAGAAATTCCTGCTCGCGCTGCAGTTTGCGCCAGCTTTCCAGTCGATCGGCATCAAGAACGCCGGTAGTGATTGCTGTTTGAACCGAGCAGCCCGGCTCATTCTGGTGCTGGCAATCTGTGAACCGGCATTGCGCGGCAAGCTCATCAACGTCTGTGAATGTTTGTGCGACTCCATCCGCCGCGTTCCACAGCTGAAGTTCTCGTAAGCCAGGCGTATCAATGATCATTGCGCCGCTCGGCAGCAAAAACAGTTCGCGCGACGTAGTTGTGTGGCGTCCGCGACTGTCGCTCTCCCGCACTTCGTGCGTTGACTGCCGCTCCTCCTGCAACAACCGATTCACCAATGTGGACTTCCCCACGCCTGAAGATCCAAGGAGCACTATCGTTTGCCCTTTCCTGAGGCTGGCCTCCAGAGCTTCCAATCCTTCTCCACTTTTCGCGCTCACCAGGAAAACCGGCGAGCCCATCGCGATTCCCGCGACCTCCGCGGCGAGTTCCTTGGCTTCCGCGCACCCGTCGGCTTTGTTCAGCACAACCGCCGGTCGCGCACCCGATTCCCAGCACTGCGCCAAATATCGCTCGATGCGCCGCACGTTGAAATCGCCATCCAGGGCCGCAACGATCAGCGCGACGTCTATATTCGCGACGATCACTTGCTCTGCGATTTGCTTGCCAGCAACTTTGCGCACAAACCGGCTGCGTCTCGGCAAAACGTGCTGAATCAATGCGTTCGTTTGCCCCGCCTGAAATTCGACGGAAACCCAGTCGCCCACCGCCGGCCAATCGCCGCCGCCCTCCGATTCTTTGCGAAATTTGCCGGAAGGCTCCGCCCAACAGTCCTCAAAGTCTCCGGCCACACGCCACTGCCCGCGGTGCTGCGAAATAACACGTGCCGCAACGCAGCCATCAGGAACGCATTCACTTCTGAGCGCTTCAAAATACGCGTCCCAACCTAAATCCTCGATCAACAATTGAAATCCCTCCTGCCGCCCTTGAGCAGCAATGCGCGTTCCCGCCGAATTCCTTCAGCGCGCCAACACGGCTTTGCGTTCGCTCGAACGTATCTCACGAAAAGAAGCTCTTGACCGTTAAGCAAACGCAGTGATTAAGCTGCGAATGAAAAAGGAGAAGCGGGAAGGTCTTTCGGCCAAATCTTTCGACTAATTCGAATGCTCGCCGGAGACACACCCGCCCGCAGCAACTTCGATTGGGGTTTTCACAGGCGCCTCCTGGCCAGAAATGCGGCACGATTCCGCACGGCAAACGACTAAAGAACTCTAACAACCGAGCAAACCTACGTCAATCTATGATCCGCAACGACACACCCTTACTTTTTCCGTCCGGTGGCCCCTTCCCCAAGTTTCTTCCATTGCTCATTGCTGATCAGCGTCGATTGTGACACTCGAATGCCCTCGCAGCCCTTAAGGCTGAGGAGCATCTCCTTGACTCGATCAAAAAGCGTTTTATTCAACCACGGATTCAGCGTCACTTTATCGATGCAGGAGAGAGAAATAGGAATGTCCAAATGCGATTCTTTGGCGCTCGATTGATAAATGATCCGGAATTCTCGCTCATCTTCGAACGGATAGCGCTTGAGGAACGGCAGTTCCTGAAGGGAAGGCCTCTTGGAGCGAATTTCTTTGAGCATCGAGTACCTGACCGACCCGATCCGTACTCCGGGCCGCTTCTTCACCGCGCTCAGCAATTCTTTGCGCTTGAAGCTGATGGACGCACCTCCCGGCCCATTCGCGAAGACCCGCCAGTGATGGTACGTTTCGCTTGCTTGCGTGAAACACAGAGCCAGCACCGTCTCCATCTTTTTTCCGTCTCGATAGAGTCTCAGATAATAAGCGTCGTTTCGGTCGTCCCACGTTTGCGGATCGAGTAGCGTAAGTTTCTTCTCGCCGAGCAAATAGATCAGCGCTGGCAGGTCCGTATAGCGACGAAGGAACTTGCGTGTCATCCCAGTTGTTCTCCGCATCACTCCCGATAGTCTCTTCGCCCTGCGTCCGCGCCTCGCTCGCACAGTTGCGCTGCAGAACGTATAATGTTTCGCGTTTCGCCCAAGCGCCCCATTCTAGCTCCGGGCAACGCAAAACATGCGAGGTCTCTTTGTCCGCTTCAGCGCTTAAGAGTGCCGTCAACGTGAAATCGCCGTCGTTCGAGAAGAATCATCGCCGTCTCGTGGATCTAGTCACGGAGATTAAAAATGAAGAGGAACAGATTCTCCAGGGTGGCGGCGCGAAAGCCATCGAATCGCAGCACAAGAAAGGACGGCTCACGGCGCGGGAGCGCATCGCGAGGCTGATCGATCCTGGCTCACACTTTTTCGAGCTGGGAATTTTTGCGGCATACGAAATGTACGAAGAATGGGGCGGCGCGCCCTCGGCGGGAACCATCACTGGCCTCGCGAAAGTTTGCGGACGGACGTTCATGCTCATCGCCAATGACGCGACCGTGAAGGCCGGCGCGTTTTTCCCGATGACGGCGAAGAAAGTCATTCGCGCCCAGAATATCGCCATCGAGAATCACATTCCGACGATTTACCTGGTCGACTCCGCAGGTGTTTTTCTGCCGCTGCAGGAAGATGTTTTCCCCGACACCGATGATTTCGGCCGAGTTTTCCGCAACAACGCGGTGATGAGCGCCATGGGCATTCCTCAGCTCGCCGCCATCATGGGCATGTGTGTGGCTGGCGGAGCGTACTTGCCGCTCATGTGCGACCACATCCTGATGACGGAAGGTTCTGGACTATTTTTGGCGGGGCCCGCGTTGGTTCAGGCGGCCATCGGACAAGTCACTTCCGCCGAAGATTTGGGCGGCGCGAAAATGCACTCGCAGATCAGCGGAACCGTGGATTTTCGCGAGCCCGACGATGACGCGTGCATCGCGAGAATTCGCGCTCTGGTCGATAAAATGGGCGCTGCAAATCCCTCGCCCTTCAGCCACGTCGCATCGCGGGAGCCGCTCTATCCCGGCGACGAAATCTACGGAATCTTTTCCAGCGATCCCGCCAAACAATACGACATGCGCGAAATTATCGCGCGCATCGTGGACGCCAGCGAATTTGAAGAATACCGCGCCGAATACGGTGAGACAGTCCTCTGCGGTTACGCACGCATTGGCGGCTGGGCCGTCGGCATCGTCGCCAATCAGAAAAAGCACGTGCAGACACTGGCGCGCGGCTCGGACCAGAAGCGCATCGAGTTTGGCGGCGTGATTTACACCGAGTCCGCCGAAAAAGCCGCCCGCTTCATTCTCGATTGCAACCAGAACCGCATTCCGCTAGTTTTCCTGCACGACGTGAACGGCTTCATGGTCGGCAAGGACGCCGAATGGAGCGGCATCATCCGCGCCGGCGCAAAAATGGTGAACGCCGTCGCCAACAGCGTAGTGCCTAAAATCACGGTAATTTGCGGCGGAAGTTTTGGCGCCGGCAACTACGCCATGTGCGGCAAAGCCTACGACCCACGCTTCATGTTCGCGTGGCCCACGGCAAAGTTTGCGGTAATGAGCGGCGACGCAGCAGCCAACACGCTCGCCGAAATCAAGCTCAAACAACTCGAGCGCGAAGGCAAAAAGGTAGACGAAAAAGCCCGCAAAGAAATGCTCGAAACCGTAAAAGCCACCTACGAGCACCAAACCGACCCGCGCTACGCCGCCGCCCGCCTCTGGGTCGACGCGATCATCGATCCCGCCCACACCCGCGACGCGCTAATCAGCGCGTTAGAAGCCGCCGCGCTAAATCCCGATATCCGCGAGTTCAAAACCGGAGTCCTGCAAACTTGACGGAGTTGAAAGTCTAAAGTTAGAAGTCGAAGGACGAGAAAAATGCAACGGTTTACGGAGCTTAAAGTTTGGCAACGGGGCCACGCCCTCGTACTGAAAGTCTACAGACTCACGACTGGCTTCCCTCTGGTCGAGCGCTACGGACTGACGTCGCAATTACGCCGTGCCGTTCTTTCCGTTCCGACGAACATAGCGGAGGGTTCAAAAAGAGTCAGCAATCAAGATTACGCTCGTTTTTTGAACATGGCCGAGGCATCCCTAGCGGAGACAGAGTATCTTCTGCTTGTTAGCCAGGATTTGGAATATGTTACCCCCGCCGCGGTTAACGTGTGCTTTAGCGATGTTGCGGAACTCGCTAGCATGCTTCACGGACTTCGGAAAAAGGTAGAAACCAAATGATCTGGTCTTTTTCTTCCTTCGACTTTCAACTTTCGACTTTCGACCGTCAGCAATTATCGCTTGGTTCTCCATGGAAACCGTGAAACTGATCGAATGCCCGAGAGACGCGTGGCAGGGATTGCCGGACTTCATTCCAACGGAGTACAAGGCCGAGTATCTCAAGCAACTTGTGCTTGCCGGAGTCAAACACATTGATGCGGTGAGCTTTGTTTCACCGAAACACGTGAAGCAGATGGCCGACAGCGAAGATGTTATGGCGAAACTCAGCGCTTCCCTTCCAGATGGCATGAAACTGCCGGAAATCATTGGCATCGTCGTGAACGAAAAAGGGCTTGAGCGCGCGCTCGCAACTCCTGGCGTTACGACGATTGGCTATCCATATTCGATCTCGGCTTATTTCCGCCGAGCGAATGCAAATATGACTCGGAATGAATCGCGGTTGCTCGTCGAGAAACTGCGCAAGGAAACGCTGGTCGCCAAGAAAGATCTCGTGGTTTACATTTCGATGGCCTTCGGTAATCCGTATGACGAACCCTGGGGCCCGGAGATCGTCGCAGATGCTCTCGAATGGCTGAAAGGAATTCGCGTTCGCACCGTTTCGCTCGCGGATACCGTGGGTACTGCCTCGCCCGAACTTGTCGGCGATCTCTATCGCCAGGTGAAAGATCATGTCGTGGGAATCGAACTGGGCGTTCATTTGCACAGCCGCCCGGAAAATGCCGAAGCAAAAATTCTGGCTGCCTACGAAGCTGGCTGCAGGAGATTCGACAGCGCGTTGACCGGCCTCGGCGGCTGCCCGTTTGCCGGAGACAATCTCGTCGGCAACATCGCCACGGAAGACGTTTTGGCCGCGCTGAAAAAGTCCGGCGCCGATCCGGGTATTGACTCCTCGCGCCTCGGGACTTTGCTGGAGATGACCAACGACATTCGCGCAAAGTATGCACACGCGCCGCTTGTGAATTAGAATCAATCGGAGGTCAAGCGCCGTCCATGTTTGAAACACTGACACTCGAATTCTCCGGCCAACTCGCGACACTCACATTCAACCGGCCGGAGAAGCGCAACGCGATCTCCCAACGCATGGTCTCCGAAATTCAGTCGGCGCTGGACGAAGTGGAGACCAGTCGCGCGCGTGTGGCCATCATTACCGGCGCGGGAAAAAGTTTCTGCGCGGGCATGGATTTGGAAATGCTCTCCGCGATCGCCACGCAATCCTCAGCAGACAACATGGAAGATTCGCGGCGCATGGCGAAAATGTTCCGCCGCATCTGGAGTTTTTCCAAGCCGCTGATTGCCGCTGTCAATGGTGCGGCCTTAGCAGGTGGCTGCGGGATCGCCACGCTGTGCGACTTCACTCTCGCCGTGCCGGAAGCGAAATTTGGCTATACCGAAGTGAAGATCGGATTTTTGCCGGCGATTGTTTCCGTTTTTTTGACGCGGCAAATCGGCGACAAGCAAGCGCGCAACCTGCTCCTAACTGGGCGCTTGGTGGAAGCAACGGAAGCTCAGAGTCTCGGGCTCATCACCGAAATCGTGCCGCGCGAACGTCTGATGCAACGCGCGCACGAATTGGCGGACGTGCTAATCGCCGCGAGCCCTGTAAGCCTCACGCGCGCCAAGCGGCTGCTAACTTCGGCGGCGGCCGCGAGCGTGGACGAAGATCTGGAGCGCGCCATTCTGGAAAACGCGCGCATCCGTTGCACGGCCGATTTCAAGGAAGGGCTTGCTTCGTTTCTGGAAAAACGGAAACCCGTTTGGAGCACCGACGTGGAATAATCCACGCCGGTAAGCGCCTCGATTCACAGGACATGAGAATGATCGAATACCATGACGCGACAGTACGGGTGCGCTACGCCGAGACCGACCAGATGGGCGTCGTCTATCACGCGAATTATCTCGTGTGGTTCGAAGTCGGCCGCGTGGAACTGATCCGCGCGCTGGGCATCGAGTACACGCGCATGGAGAAAGAAGACGATCTCCACATCGTTGTGGCCGACGCGCATTGCCGCTATCAGCATCCCGCGCGCTACGACGAAGTGCTGCGAATCCGTACGCGCATCGCGGAGTCGCGCAACCGCATCATAAAGTTCTCCTACGAACTGTTTCGTGACGCGGACGCAAAATTGCTCGCCACGGGCGAGACCACGCACATTATTTGCGGAAGTAACGGCCGGCCAAAATTGCTGCCCGCGAAATATCAACACATTTTTAAAGCTGTCGTGGCGCCGCAACCCGATCGGATAGACGCATGAGCGCATTGACATGAGCATTGCTTCGAACAGTACCAAGAACATTTCATTGAACGGCAACGAGCTGACATTCGAGCAGCTCTATCGCGTGGCCCTGCGCGGCGATGCCGTCAGCCTCTCTCCGGCCGCCGTCGAGCGGATGAACGCTTCCCGCGCTGTAGTCGACCAACTCGTTGCTTCGGGAGCAACCGCTTACGGAATCAACACGGGATTTGGAAAGCTGGCTTCGGTACGCATTTCAGCGGAGCAAGTGCGCACGCTGCAAGTCAATCTTGTGCGCTCGCATTGTTGCGGAGTTGGTGCACCGCTCGCCGAAGCAGAAACGCGCGCAATGATGCTGCTGCGAGCGAACGCCCTCGCCAAAGGCTTGAGCGGCGTGCGTCCGGTTGTTGTCGAAACGCTCTGTGCGATGCTAAACGCGAGAGTGCATCCGGTGATTCCTTCGCAAGGATCCGTTGGCGCTTCCGGCGATCTCGCGCCGCTGGCGCATCTTGCAGCTGCGGTCATTGGCGAAGGCCGCGCCGCGTACAAAGATGAAATTCTCGATGGCGGCGAAGCCATGCGGCGCGCAGGAATCAAACCAGTCGCGCTGGATGCGAAAGAAGGCCTTTCGCTGCTCAACGGCACGCAAGGAATGCTTGCGCTGCTGAGTCTCGCCCTTCGCGAAGCGGACATTTTGATCGACACCGCCGATGTTGCCGCGGCTCTTTCGCTGGATGCGCTGCGCGGAAGTCCCGGAGCCTTTGACTCGCGCATCATGCACGCGCGGGCGTACACCGGTGCAGCCACGACAGCGCGAAACCTGGCGCACCTGAACGAAGGCAGCCAAATCCGCGAATCGCATCGCTCGGCGGAAAAAGATCCCCGTGTGCAAGACGCGTACAGCGTGCGGTGCACGCCGCAAGTGCATGGCGCGGTGCGCGATTCGTTGGCACAAGCGCGCGAGATGGCTGCCGTGGAATTGAACAGCGCGACAGACAATCCTCTCGTTTTCGTGAAAGAAGACGGCACCGGCGACATCATCAGCGGCGGAAATTTTCATGGCCAGCCACTGGCAATGGCCGCAGACCAAGTCGCGGTGGCGCTAGCCACGCTCGGCGGCATTTCCGAGCGGCGCATCGAGCAAATGACCAATCCTCTGACGAGCATGCTGCCCGCATTTCTGACACCGGAGCCGGGTCTAAATTCCGGCTTCATGATCGCGCAAGTAACGGCCGCAGCCTTGACCAGCGAAAACAAGGCATTGGCCGTGCCGCATTCTGTGGACTCGATCTCGACCTCAGGCAATCAGGAAGACTACGTCTCCATGGGTATGAGCGGAGCGCGCCGGCTCGCACGCATGCTTGAGAATCTGCGGCACACGATTGCGATTGAGCTGCTCTGCGCTTGCCAAGGGATCGACCTACTCTCGCCTTTGAAATCGGGTCGGCTGGCGACAAAAGCGTATGAAGCTGTGCGCACAAAGTCGGCTAAGGTCACGCAAGACCGCCCGCTTTCCACCGAAATCGAGGCCATCTCGGAACTATTATCCGGGGGTGCCGTGGCAAACGTATTGCACTGATTGCTCTGACCGTGCTTTCCTGCGAAAAACGCGGTAAGTCGTCGAGGTTGAATTGGCTGCCTTGAATAATCCGCACGTTCGACTGATCGAACTTCGACCAGAAGCGTAGTGTTTCCATGCGCTTGAATGAAGTGAAGTGAAGAAAAAGACTTAGGGCTTGGCGGCGAGGCTTGCCTTCAGGTCGGGGCCGATGCGCTCGACGATAGATTCGGCGGGGTCTTCTCCAACGAACTTTTGCAGAACCGAGCCATCGCGCCCGATCAGCACGTACGTCGGCAAAGCGTCCACTCCAAACTGGCTCTGGATGCTGCCGTCGGAGTCCAATCGCTGGGGCCAAGTCATATTGTGGCTGGCCACGAAGGCGCGCCAGGCGGACTCGTCATCGTCCTCGCTGACGCTGACGAGGACGAAGTTGGCGCTTCCATACAGCGCCTGAAGGCGCTTCAGGTTAGGTAAAGCGCTACGGCACGGGCCGCACCAGGACGCCCAGAAGTCCAGAAGGATAACTTTGCCGCGAAAGTCGGCCAAAGGAGAGCCCGAGGCTGGAGAACGCGAAGTTTGGGCGCCGGGAGCTGCGGTTTTGGCCGGGATGGGGTCAGCCGCGTAGACGCCTCGCGGCATGTTGTCGTCGTCAAGTAGTTTGCGGGCTTTGCTTGCGGCCTTGGGGTCCGCCTGTTTTTTGGCGCGGGCTGCTCTGGCTATGTCGGCGAGAGACATCGGCTGGTCCGTGGAGTCGGCAGGGGCTTGCTGCTGGACTTGCTGCGACGCGGGGGCCTTCGTGGCGCTCTTGGGAGCAGTTTGGGTTCCGTTTTGGGCGGGATCCTGCGTTCGCCCGAGGCCGTAGCTAGTCCAGCAAAGTGCCGCTACAGCCAAGGGAATCAGCCGTTTTCGCATGGTCGTGCCCCCGAATAGTCTTGGGTTCCCACTTTACCCTACGAAAGAGGACTGCGAGGCCCAATGGTACTTTCGATTAAAAATGGCCAGCTGGTTCGAGGATGGCCTTCATGCCGTAGCCTCCGCGCCCTCTACCTCGGGTGCGTGAACAATGCGGGGCCAAGAGAGGAATTCGTCAAGCGACGACGCGACTTGTTCGTTGGCCACGGGATCGGTGTGGGCGAAAAAGACAGCCGCGTCAGGTTGTCGCGTTTCGTTGGCGAGGATCCAATAGAAATTGCCTTCGCCGTCCGTAGCAAAGCAGAAGCCTTTCCCCCAGCCTTGCGCGGCCAAATCGAGAACATACTTCTGGCTTTCAAGATCGAGAGGAAGAAAGGCTTCGATCCATTCCGCTGGATTTTGCGGCTCCGCCGGGTTCTCGGGGTTCGCAGCTGGCCGGCGGATTTCGATTTGTTCGGTGAGGATGGTCTTGTGATCGTCGTAAAGGGCGATGAGACGCCGAGGTAAGAAGGCGCCGATTCCCTGCTCAACTTCTGACGGGCTGCTATGGACGAGGCGGTTGCGGAAAGAATCGCGTGCAGCTTGTCGTTGCTCGGGAGTCAAGCGATTGCGGAATTGATGCAGGAGACGCCGCGTGCCGTAGACGGCGACGAACAGGTAGAAGGCGACGAGAAGAGGGCCGAAGGCCTCGATGAGGAGGGTCTTCATGTTCCAATAATACTGCACGGACACATCAACGAGCTAAGTAAGGCCTCTAAAGAGAATGGAATCGGCAAGCTCGGAGTATAGGGGAGTGGCAGTCAAAGGATGGATCTTGGGTCTGTGCTGAAAGGGTTGACGACTATAAGGCCACCGAAGTCTTGGCCGGACTGCAAATCCTCGGTGAGAATGAAGCCGCAAGCAAGCGACTCAGCAGCAGCGACGATCAGCGCATCCCAGAAAGACAATTGGTAACGATCCTGGAGCTTCCAAGCGTTCATCACGAGAATTCTATCCATTGTAACGGGCCGCCACGCGAAAAGCTCCCTGGCTTCAGCGCGTGCCTGTTCGCGGGCCGAAAGACTCTTCTGACATACTTTTACGTAGAACTCGTGAATGACCTGGAGACTCAGGCGTCCTCTGCGAGTTCTCCACAAGCCAGAGAGCCAGGACTGAGCGACTTGCTGTTTCCGCGGATCTGCTAAGTCGATCGCATAGATAAAGACGTTTGTGTCAACGAAGATTGGCCCGGTCATGGACCTCCTCTCGAGACAGATAACGACCGTCCGATTTCAGGAAAGGCTTGCGAGCCAGAGCGCGCCGCTTGGCGGCATCATATTCGTCATTTTCCTTCATGCGCTCGGCGAGAATGTTTGCAAGGAATCGGGAGACGCTTAGATCTTGCCGGGCTGCTTCGACGCGTGCCCAACGGGCAACAGACTCTTCCAGAGTGAGGGTGACATTTCGGAGTTTAGCTTTCATGCCACGATTCTAGTGTTACACGAGATTCGTGTCAACGACCATATTGGGCTAGAGAGCGGATCTCAAATTCATACACGAACCGTCCCTATGATCCGGCGTAAAACCTGAGAGTGCGCCGGCCTCGTGGAAGGGAGAGACTACCCCAAGGCGGAGCGCAGGAAGGCAAGCATGCGGTAGCCGGCGATGTAGCTGAATGGGGCCAGTTCGAGGGAATAATGGCCGCAATGGAGTTGTAGGGAGCGGGGGCGCGCGCCGTGCTGGCGGAGGGCGGCCAGCATTTGGCGGCTTAGTTCGGGGAGCATAGTGGGGTCGTATTTGCCGTACACGAGGAAGGATTTGCGGTCAGCGCCCATGCCGCGCTCGACGTACGGCATGGGGCTGATGGGAGCCCAATAGTCGCGAAGTTCGTCGACGGTAACGTACTGGCGAAGGCCTTCCCAGACGTGGTTGGTGGTCATGCCTTGGCTCACAACGTCGGCGTAATAGGTGGAGAAGTGGAAGAAACCGCCGGCTTTGACGGCGGGGTCATGCATTAGGGTGATATAGCCGACAGAAGAGCCGAGGCTGGTGCCTAGGATGCCCAGTCGAGTGTAACCCTGTTGTTCGAGCCATCTTAAGCAGCGACGAGCGTCCTGCACGGCTTGGCGGTTGGCTTGGAGTGTGAGGCCGATATTGGGGCCGCAGATTTGATCGGCCCGTTCGTGGCCTTTAGCCATGCGTCGAGCATGGTAGGGCATGCTCATTTTCAGCGCGGTTATGCCGAAGCGGGCGACCCACTCGCAGAGTCCATCCTGGCCGTGCCATTTGGCGTTCCAGTTGGGGAGGACGAGAACGGCGGTTCCCTTTGCGGCCTTGATGGGTGGACGCCAGTCCCTGGAAGCGGGCCAGAGGCGTGCGTGGACGATATTGTTTTCCGGCCAGGGAGATTCGATCGAACTCGTAAAAGTGAGGACGTTCTCTTTGTCGAGGTGGTAATCGGTCGCTGGCGTGGTGGCGAACCATTCTGCGCTGTTTTCAATGGCAACTTTGGCGTAATTGCGGACAAAATCGCCGGGGTTAGGGTCTTCGGGATCGCCACCGATGTGCTCTAGGCCCCATTCGAAAGGTTGGACGCGACGATTGTCGTCCGTGGTCCAGCGGCGATGCTCGTAGCGGCGAATTCTGCGTTCAAACCAGTGCATGGGAGCAGTCAGCAGTTAACAGTTTACAGTCGAAGGCCGAAAGAAAAAAACAAGAAAGGGATTTGGAGAGAGGACGCACAGAACACAAACGTCACAGAGAGAGAAAACAGTGACAGCACAAGCGTTAGGGATGGAGCACGGGGCGGGGCGCGGTTTGTTGAGACAGCTAGGTAGGTGTGGGACAGTACTAAGTGCGGCCGAAAAGCGGCTTGCTAACTGTGGTCATCGCCTACTTTTTTCTATTTGGAATTGTGATTGGGAGCTTCTTGAATGTGTGCATCACGCGCATTCCAGAAGACTTGTCTATTGTTTCGCCAGGGTCTCGGTGTCCCCGGTGTTTGACGCCGATCAAGCCTTACGACAATGTCCCCGTGTTCTCATGGATTTGGCTGCGAGGAAAATGCAGGAATTGTGGGCTGCCGATTTCGCCCATGTACCCGCTGGTGGAGTTGGCCACCGGGCTCTTGTTTGTGGGCTGTTACCTGGAGTTTGGGATTTCACAGGCCACGGTTAAGTGGTTGTTTTTTATCTGCTTAATCATCATTTTAACGGTGACGGATTTGCGGGTGCGCTTGCTCCCTGATGTGATTACTTGGCCAGGATTTGCCGCTGGGATGGTTTTCTCAGCGTTTGTGCCGCCTAATGACGGTATTGTTCCCCTACTGAGTTTAAGGCTTTTTCACCAGCTGCCGCCTGAACGAGTTTTGGGTGTGATTGAGGCACTTCTGGGAGCGGCGTTTGGCAGCCTTTTGCTTTGGGGAGCCGCGGCAATTTACAAGCTGGTGCGGGGACGTGAGGGGATGGGGCTTGGCGACGTAAAAATGATGCTGATGGTCGGGGCCTTTCTCGGAGTGAGAA
>Ga0210405_10003724_pt1 | contig 14712 bp, 8 predicted proteins | sample IncBWH11MmetaG_FD_155492 | JGI IMG/M metagenome (GOLD analysis project Ga0210405, IMG submission 155492) | Forest soil microbial communities from Barre Woods Harvard Forest LTER site, Petersham, Massachusetts, United States - Inc-BW-H-11-M | ecosystem: Environmental > Terrestrial > Soil >... | reverse complement strand
ACCACGCCATGCACCAAGAAACAAAGATGCCCCTCTCCCAGCACCTCTCTCACCGTCGGCGGCAGCAAATAGGCTTGCTCCGGGTTATACTCCAGAAAGTTGGCCATCCTGCGCTCCTCCTTCCCGGAAGTATAAATACTGCGTCAAGCCCAGTTGCCACACAGACTCGTACCCCCACCCCCGGTGTTTTCTGTAAGAGTGGCAAACAAAGGGGTTATGCTTGACGCGGCTCGTAAGAGCGGCAGCGAAAGGACTTAAAGTGGTTGCGTTTTCAGTAAGTTGCAGATCGTCTGTAAGAGCGGCAGGGAAAGGACTTAGCGAGAGGAAGTTGCCCCTTCGATTACGCTCCCTTCGACGCTCAGGGTTAACAGCGCAAGCAGCCGACAGTTTAAGGTTGGAAGGGCGAACATCCGGAGAGCTAAGCGCAGAAACGCCGAGGGCGCGCATAAGAGGGGAGCGATTCGCGAAGTGGCCCCTCGTAGCTCGGGGTAAAGGGGCCGGCGATCGTGGCTCTGGAGAGGAGGCCGAAGCTTCGAGGCTCAAGGTAACGAACATGGGGAAGAGTAGCATGGGATTGGCGAGGGAGTAAAGTATTTTGCAGGGAATGGTCGAAATTGGGGGTTGAACGGACATTAGGAGCATTGAACGACGGGGGTAGTTGAGCTGGGAGGAATTAGCGCCGGAGTATTGGAAAACGTCCCGTCTGTTCCACCGGCCCAACACCACTGAACGTTCGAGGCAAAGAAAAGCCCCGCTCGCAGTGCGCGCGAGCGGGGCGGGTTGCTGCTTCCGGGGTGATTAGAAGTAAATCTTCCCACCGAGCTGGAGAATCCTCGGATCGAAGGCTGAAGTGTACTGGCCGAAGTTGCTGGAACCAAAATTGTTGCTGACCTGGTTGAACTGGGTGTGGTTCCAGGTGTTAAACGTTTCCAAGCGGAGTTCCAACTTGCTACCCCGTGATTCGCTGAGGAGGAAGCTCTTGAACAGCGAGAGGTTCCAATTGTCGCGGCCAGGACCACGTATTGCGTTGTGGCCCAGGTTGCCAAAGGCGCCGACTGTCGGCAGCGCAAAGGCGGACGGATCGAGGTATTGGATGACATGGTCCCCAGCCTCGACTGTACTCGGATAGGCGAGCTTGCCGATCAAGTTGGGGCGGTTAGTCGCGTTGGGCAAGCCGTTGCCACCCTGGTTGCCGCTGATACCGATGTTGATCGGTATGCCTGACTCCATGGTGACGATGCCGGAGACTTCCCAGCCGCCAACCGTGGACTTCAGGAGTCGGCTGTCACTGTGTCGGAAGAGCGGGATGTCGTAGATGAAGTCGACGACAGCGACGTGCGTGCGATCATAGCCGCCCGGGCCGACGTCATGCCTCCAACCCAGGTACGGGTCCGAGACGTCTTGCAAATCCTGGCCACCGTTGCTGCCGGCGCCCGGATCAATCGTTCTCGAGTAGGTATAGAAGGCACGCAGAGAGAGGTCGTGGCCAATCTGTGAGTTCAGGTCGAGCTGTAAGGCGTTGTAATGGGAGTTGGCCTCGTTGGTTGAGAGGCGGATGGAGCGGAATCCCGGAAAGGGCAAACCTGCTGCGGTACTGTAATTGCACGAGACGCCCACCGGATTGTTGCACGCGGCGCCACTTTGACCATTGATGATGGGAATCAGAGCCGCCTGATTTGGCAGGTTGTATTGCGTATAGTCGTTCTGGAAGCGGTTTGTGTTGCCCACATACGTCGCGGACAACACGGTTTTCGTACTGAACGCGTGCTGTACGCCAAGGCTCCACTGATAGCTGGTCGGCTGTTTGTAAGCGCTTCTGTTCAGCCCGGTGATATCGGCTGGGTTAATCGGAAAGGCAGCTGCCGCACCCGTTGCCAGCGAGAGTCGGGGATTATCGAATTCGACGGGCGCCGGAGCATTGACCTGCAAGCTGAACGGGATGTTCGGGCCGGCGTTGTACATGTCATTGCCCTGAATGCGCTCGTACATCATGCCGAAACCGCCGCGGACGACAGTCTTGCCGGAGCCGGACAGGTCATAGGCGAAACCGAGGCGAGGACCGAAGTTCGCCCAGTGGTTGTCAACCAAGCCCTTTGGTACGCCGTTCTGGCCAGGAATACCAATTCCGTTCAGATAGAGCGGAACGCCAGCGAGAATCGGATTTGGGCTTGTCCCCAGTCCCGGGCTGGCAGGGTTGATGGTGCCGTTAGGATTCATGAGCGCTTTCTTGGTTGGATCGTAGAGCGACGGGTAGAAGTTCCCCATGCGGTTGTTCGCTTCATAGGTGTGCGGCACGCCGTCCCAACGCAGACCCAGGTTGAGGGTCAGCTTGCGGTTAAAACGCCAGTTGTCCTGAACGTAGGCGGCCCACGAAACGTTGTTCCAAAGACCTTTATCTTGTACTGCGAGTTCCTGATAGGACTTGGCATTTCCGAGGAGGAAATCGGCAAAGTCGTTGCCGGTAAAGCTGCCATCGAAGCCAAATCCACCTTGAGTTTGACCGAAGAGGTCCTGGACCTTTTTATAGATGGCCCAGCTTCCCCCAAACCTGAGTTGGTGTGCTCCCTTGGTGAGAGATATGTCGTCGCGGATTTGGTAGTCGTCCGCCTTGTTTACCCACGGCCAACTGGAAACTTCGAAATGGGTTCCCGTACTCTTGTTCAGGTCAATATTGGGGATGCGGTTCAAGTTGTTTGGTCCGGTGAACAGTCTCGAATTCGTACTTGTGTAGCCGCTGGGAATCGCCAGGCTTCCTAGGCCCGCGCCCGCAAACGGTATGATATTGATGCGGTTCCCGTTGTAATTGAACGCGACTTCGTTGATGAGCGTCGGGCTGATCGTATAGGTCGTATGGACCACAGCGCTGTACGATGGATTGCCAAAGGTGTCGCCGACAGTGGGAATGTTAGCGCCGCTCCACTGGCTGATCGCGTAGCCTTGGGTAACCTGTTCAGCGATAAAGTGGCCGAACACGGAGAACTTGCTGGTGAAGTTATGATCGATGCGAACGATTTCTTCCTTCAGATTCGTAGGAGTGGTAGCGCTGCCGAAGAACTTATTCCCGATCGTAGGCGCCGGGAAGATGCCAGCCTTAAGCAAAGCCGTGGCGTTCGGGTCAATCATGCAAGACGGGATCGTATTTCCTGGAAACGGTGCTCCCTGGACGATGCCAGCAGGAAGAACTCCGCCGGGACAGTTCTTTGCGAGAACGCCTGCGGCTACCTGGGTTGCCGCTGGAACGTTGATTGCAGTTGCACCGAATGCGCCGCCGTAGGTGGAGGGGAGAGGCACTGGTTGTCCGTTGTTGATACTGCCTTGGACTAGCCTGCGCCATTCCATGTTGTAGAAGAAGAAGGTTTTCTTTTTGTCCGGATTATACAGATGGCCGAAAGTGACAGGGCCACCAACGTTGAAGCCGAAAACGTTGAGGCGCAGTTCAGAAGACGGGTTATTGGCGCCGCTCGCCAGGCGCGTGGGGTTGAAGAAGTTGCGCGCATCGAAAGTGTCGTTGCGATTGAATTCCCATGCCGAAGCATGCAGCTGGTTCGTTCCAGACTTCAGAACCATGGTCATCGTCGCAGCCGAAGAGAGGCCGTAGTCGGCGCTGTAGTTTGATGTGAGAGCCCGAAACTCCGCGATCGCGTCAGTGGATGGCGCGATGCTCATGCCGCCGGCGCCTCCGCGGTCATCATCTTCGCCGCCGTCGAGCAAATAGATGTTGTGGTTCTGACGCATGCCGTTAAATTCGACGTTCGAGTCTCCGCCGACTGGCGTGTTGACGAAGCCGTTGATCTGGCTCGATGCGCCAGGCGTCAGTTGAGCAAGCTGGTAGATGCTGCGCCCGTTCACGGCGATCTGCGAGACTTGCTGGTCGGTGATGAGGTTACTGACCTCTCCCGAATCGGCCTGAACGCGAACGGCATTGGCTTCGACCGTAACTGTTTCTGCTGCGGCACCCATCTGCATCTGGAAATCGACGCGGACGCGGTCGCCGATGGTGAGCACGATGCCCTTTTGCTCCGCAGCCTTAAATCCAGCCGCAGAGGCCTTGACCTCGTAGTGGCCGATTTGGAGATCGGGCGCCACGTATTGGCCAGCATCGTTCGTCGGATACGTGCGACTCAAGCTCGTATCGGTATTGGTGATAACCACTGCAACGTTCGGGACGACGGCACCCGAAGGATCGGTAACTGTCCCAACGATCGTCGCTTGCTGCGCGAAGGTGGAAGCAGAAAAACCAATCAGGGCAACCAAAAGAACAAATAGAAAGCGGAGACGAAACGGCTTTAAAGCAAAAACGATATTCTTAAAGGAACACAACGACGACTTCATAGTTATCCCTCCCACACCCCACGGCGATTGGAAACGCCGTTAACGTGCACGGAGCTTTTCACCGGAGCGCATGTGTTGTCAAGCACTTTTTTTGATTTGTAGTAGCTGTGGGCCTGATGCTCAATCCTGTAACACGGCCAGCGGGGAGCGCGGGCAACCAGAACTGGGACCAGTCGCATGGTACTCCTAGCATGGCGTTATGAACGGTTGGTTAGAAGGTAGGCGGTTGGTGTGAATCGTTTGGGGCGTTCTGCACGGCTTTCTGAAGCTGTACGCGCATCTTGCGGACGCGATCAGCCATGGCGCCGTCGGGAGTCAGCTTGAGATAGCCGTCTGCATCGCGTAAAGCTCCCGGGAAGTCGTCCGTATGGATGTGGAGATTGTAGAGCAGCAAGTAGATCTGCGGGTTGTCCGGCTTCAAATCACGAGCGGCCGACGCGCAGGTCACAGCTTCTTTAAAGCGCTGCTGGCCGCTCAATGCAGAAGCTAATTCGAATTGACCTCGCCAGGACGAAGCGTCCAGAGCGATCACTTTGCGAAGCAAGGGTTCGGCATCAGAGAAACGTTTTTGACCGTTGAACATGGAAGCGAGGTCAATCATCGCTTGCGGATATTTTTCCGCACTTAGGTCAATCGACCTTCGCAGGGCCGCTTCCGCCGCCGCCGCATCTCCCATTTTGTTTTGCGCCAGCCCCATGGCTGCGTACGCTTCATAGTAGGAGGGATACTGTTCGATGGCGCGCGTAAACTGAGCTACAGCGCCTCGATAGTCGGATTTCTCAACAACAAGTTGAACACCTTTTTCGAATGACTCGCGCGCCTTGGGCGGAACACTGAGCTCGTGCTCTGAAATTGGATTTACAGATTTGTGCGCGGAGTCGGCGCTTGCGATGCGCAAGTAGACATCGATGTACACATGCCCCGACCCATCTGGCCGCACAAACTGGCGGGAGGGTTCGTAACCGTCGTGCTGGGCGAGTATATAGAAATCGCCGCCGCCGAGGTCATTGAACTCATACGCACCATTACCATCGGAGTAGGCATTCGCAATCGGCGAACCAAAGGAATTCTGCAGCTCTATGCGGGCGGACTTGATCACGTGGCCAGAGCCGTCCTCGCGGATGTAGCCGGAGAGAACCTTTTTCAGAGGTGTTTGGCCAAAACCGAAAGGCGAGGCCAAAAGTACAAAGGAGATAAATAGCCAACCGTACCCGCGCCGCATATGCCACTTCCTGATGCAGATGATAGCAGGAGGAAACGAGTAGCACCACGGTAGTCTGAGGCGAAAAATTAGTTTGCCTTTATGGACCTAGTTGCTCCACTGGAGGACAGTGTAGGAACGCGGCGGCAGTTCCAAGGTCGTGCGCCCTCCTGCGTTCGAAGGTTTTTCCGCCTTCTGCGGGGCCACTCGCGTGGGCGCTTCAAATGTATTTGACGCTTTCAAGTCGCCGCCGGTGAGTACAACTGCATCACCCGCGCGCGGCGAGGAGCCCTCCCAGATCATTTCGACGGTGTGAGACTTTGCCAAGTCGCGATTCAGCAGGAAAAACGCCATCTTTCCGGTGTCCGCTTGGTGGGTCCCAGCTACGTCCACATAATTGACAGCTCCCATGCCGGTGACGTCGTAGGCCGGCGAATCCACCAAGAGCTCCAGCGCAGCGCCGCGAGCAAATTCGAGCGCCCAACTGTACGGATAATAAATCGTCTGCCTGAGGAGACTGGTCTGGTTGGTCATGATCGGCGCGATGACGTTGACGAGTTGCGCCAGGCAGGCGAGCTTCACACGGTCCGCCTTGCGAATCAGCGAATTGAGGAGACCTCCGACGAGGAGTGCGTCTTCCAGGTTATAGACTTCTTCCAAAAGGTGAGGGGCGCTTTGCCGGTGGCCGTTCACCGCGTCGCCTGTTCGGGCGCGGTACCACACATTCCATTCATCAAAACTCAGCCACAATTTCTTTGGCGAGCGTTTGTGCCCGCGAACCACATCGCACACCGCGGCTACTTCGTCGATCTGCCGTTCCATGCTGAGGTTCATCGCCAAGAACTTCGAGCTGTCTCCGCCGGTATCCTGTCCTTCGTTCCCGAAGTAGCGATGCAGGGAAATGGCGTCGACGTAGTCGTAGCACTGCTCGAGCACCTGGCGGTCCCACTCCAGATAAGTCGGCATGCCGGGGCCACTCGACCCGCAGGCCACGAGCTTCAGCGAAGGATCGACGTAGCGCATCTGTCGCGCGGCGTCCTGGGCCTTCAAGCCATACTCGGTCGCGGTCATGTGGCCGATTTGCCAGGGCCCATCCATTTCGTTGCCGAGGCACCAGTATTGGACTTTGTGAGGTTCGGCGATTCCGTTCTTGCGGCGGAGGTCACTCCAGCGCGTGCCTTTCTCCAAATTGCAATATTCCACCAGCGCAGCGGCTTGCTCCGGGGTGCCCGTGCCCAGATTCAAGCCCAGCAAAGGCTCTGTTCCCGCGACGCGGCACCAGGCGAGAAACTCATCCGTTCCGAATTCGTTCGAATTGATCGAGTTCCACGCTTTGTCCAGCACCGCAGGGCGGTTTGCTTTTGGGCCGACTCCGTCGAGCCAGTTGTACCCGGAAACAAAATTTCCGCCGGGATAGCGAATGATGGGGACGCCGAGCTTGCGGATTTCGTCGAGGACATCTTTGCGAAAGCCGTTGGAGTCCGAGAGCTTGGACTGAGGATCGTAGATGCCCTCGTAGATAGCGCGGCCGAGGTGTTCGAGGAAGGAGCCAAATATCTCCCGCTGGATGGGAGCAAGCGTGCGGCGGGAATCGGCATAGATGCGGACCTGCTGGCTCGCGCTCGAGGCGGACGATTGGCCGAACAAGTTGCGCCCGAATGCGAAGTTCGCACCAAGCGCGATCCCTGTTTTAGACGCGTCTTGCAGGAAATGCCGGCGTGAGACGGAACGCATTTGGAAAGCTCCTCGTCAAATTTAGACTTAGACCGTGAGCGGTTCGATGCCTGTTAGAGCCGCGCAAGCCAGGGGCGCGTCTAATCGTGTGCGATCCCTGACTCTTTGGTGAAGCCGGCGGTGATTGTACTCCTCAAGTCAACGAGCAGCGCAAGAGCGCGATTTTACGGTGCAAACCTTGCTGGACGATTGTTCTTCTCCTCCGCCTCATTAAATCGTGTTAACGTACGCGGGCCGTGCGTCCCATTTCCTGAATCTGATTTGCAGGGGTGGAGGTTTGGGATGGGTGCCCGGAAAGCTGAAACTAATCGGCCATTTGGAGAGTGTCCAAAGTTGGATCTTGCGTGGCGGCGCGGGGCGACCGCAGAAGTACGCGTTGCAAGCGAAGCGAGGAATCGCGAAGTGCCGAATCGCGGAGTGGGTTAGATGAGCAAAGGTAATGGTAAACATGGAATCCACCGCATCGCCGAAATGGCGAGCGTGTCTATCGGCACCGTGGATCGCGCTTTGCACGGGCGCGGGGGCATCAAAGAAGCCACCCGCAAGCGCATTCTGCAAATCGCCCAACAAATCGGTTATTCGCCGAATCTGGCGGCGCGGGCTCTTTCGGTTGCGAAATCCCGCGTGCGTATCGGGGTGTGTATCCCCAAGGAGATCCATTTTTTCTATGACCAGCTTTGGCGCGGTGTCTTGGACGAAGCGCGACATCTTGAGCAGCTAGGCGTCGAATTTGAGAACCGTCCCGTGAAAACCCTGGGCGAAGGCGACATGGAAGCTTTCAAGGAGCTGGTGGAAAGCCACGTCGATGGAATTGTTCTCACCGCCGGAAGCCCGAGAGAATTAACGCCCCTAATCGACGACGCGGAAAAGAATGGCATTCGCGTCGTTTGTGTTTCCACGGACGCCCCGGAAAGCCGGCGGTCGACGATCGTCTGCGTCGAGCCATACTTGAACGGCTGCCTGGCGGGCGAATTGATGGGCAAGTTTGTTTCTCCGGGTTCCAAAGTGGCGGTCGTTGCCGGAATGCTCTCGACCGAAGATCACCGGAAGAAAACGGACGGCTTTTCCGAAGGATTTCTGCGGCATTGCCCCGAGGGGAAAATCGTCAGCGTGGTCGAAGGCCATGAGGATGAGAACGAAAGTTTTCAAAAAACGTCGGATCTTCTGCGGCGTTTCCCTTCACTCGACGGACTTTATGTGAACACGGTCAACTGCCTTCCGGTGTGCCGGGCTCTCGGAGCGCAGGGTTTCGAAGGAAAGGTAAAGTTGATTACCACGGACCTTTTTGGTGAGATGGCTCCATACTTTCAAAAAGGGATTATCACCGCATCGATTCACCAGCACCCTTACCGGCAAGGGCAGATTGCAGTACGCTTGATCGCCGACAACCTCACTAACAAGGTTCACCTCCCTCCGGCGGTGCATCTCAGCCCTGGAGTCGTGATGTCCTCGAACCTCCACCTCTTTCGCGAAATGCGGCAGACGGATGCCAAACCGAGCGAGACTTTTCTCAAGAGCCGGAGCGTCTTGCAAGCGTAGGAATTCGTCCGGCTTCGACTCAAAGACCTCTGAAAGTCGTCTTGCCGCCGCTCTTAGTTGGAGAAGATATTGCAAGGTACTCTCGGATGTTGAAAAGGAAAGGTCGGAGCGAGCTGCCGGCACGAGTGCGAGTCAGTCCTTGGAGGCGACGGGAGCAGGTGGGGGAAACGGAGTGAGCTCGCCGCGGTCGCGCATGCTTTTGACGCCGTGGAGCAGGAAGGCGACGCTATCGCCAGGGCCGTTGGCGAGGAATTTGCGGACCTTGTTCAGGACGAAGATGCGGTTGCCTTCGAGGTTGATGTGCGGCACGTTAGGGCCGGGCGGAATGGTGGCGGAGGCGTCATTGGCCCAAACGCCCCCGACGGAGCGGCGAATGACTTCGCCCGAGTAAGCGCCATACCAGTAGATCAGGTTGTTGCGTTCGAGAGCGGGCTTGGCTTTAATTTCGTCTTCGGTGCTTTTGTGAAGAATTTCGAGAAGGCGATCGACGTCTTTCAAAGACTCCTCAGAGAAGTCAAGATTGACGAGATATTCGACACGCGAGAAGCTCATGCAGGACTCGGCGAAGGCAAGCATGCTTTTGTTGAACTGAGTGTTGGGGCCCATTTGCGCGAGCAGGTTCTCTTCGGAGCCGGCGGAGCCGAAGAGAATGGCTTCCATTTTTTCGATCATGGCGTGGAGGCTCTGATAGTACTGATGCACGGTGGAAAAGGAAAACTTGTCAGAGCCGATGGCAGACTGCCCGAGCAGGAAGGCGCGGACGACGAGGATAGGGTCCATCTTCATGACGCGCTGGCGAAGCACGGGCCAGGGATCGTGTTCTTCCCATGCGCCGCCGTGCATGCGGCGAAGAACTTCCCCGAGATAGGCGCCGAACGGAAGTATGGAGAAGGCGAGCTGTTTGTTGAATTCCTCATCTGGGAGGGATGCCTTGGTTTCGGCAAGTTTCGCGCGATGCTGCGCGATGGCGGAATCGAGTTTTTCCAAAGAAAAGAGTGAGTAATCGAGTTGGATTTGGTAGGAATCGCGGGCGATGCGCGCGGCTTCTTCCGCAAACCGGTCCATGCGCTTGAGCATTTCGCCGGGAGTGTCGAGATTGGAGAAGAGGCCAGAGGGAGGCGCGGCCTTTTTGCGCTCCAAGGTGACGGCGAGGAAGTCCACGACGGTGGAGGCGAATTGGTCGCCCATGCTGAGGTTTTTGCCTTCGAGGGCAGCTTCCACAATCAGCGCGGGCACAGAATAGACGGGGCCAAGATCCACGACATTCAGGACTTGATCGCGAACCTTAACCTTGCTCCATTGGCCCTTGTGGTAGCGAACGAGAACTTCACCGATGTAAGAACCATATTTGTCACAGCTCGCTTTGACGAGAGTGCTTTTGTTCGCAGGGGCCATTTCGGCGAGGGCTTTGAGGCGTAAGAGGGCGCGGTCAACGAGGGGCAACGACTGCGGCGTGTAGTCGAGGTCCTGCTTGAGCATGACGCGAACGTCCTGAACGGCGACTTCGGCGAGTGTGCGTGCTTCGGCGGCGAGGTTGCCGGGATCAACTTGTTGTGGAACGCTGTTCTTCTTGCGGATGTCGTCAATCTGCGTGACGAGCAGCATGCTGTTCGCTTTGCCAGTCTTGAGTTCGTCCAACATCATTTTGGCGACGGGAATCTCGACGCCATCGGCGACGACGAAGACTTCACCGGCAGGAGTGAACTTGGGTTGTACGCCCATGTGGTTCACGAGAACTTCGACGACGTAGCAAGTGGACTCGACCATGACTTGCTTGACGAACTTGGAGAGATCGGGATCGTTGGCGGCGGAAGCGCGTTCGTAGAAGGTGTGGTACTTCTGCATGACAACCATGACGAGCATCAGGGATTTGAGGGAGCCGTCAAGCACCACCTGCACGCTCTCCAGGGCAGTGGCTGCGAATCGGGCGGCGGCATCGTGAATTGCTTCGGGAATTTGAGCCACAGGTGATACCTCCGGAGGCAGGCTGCGGCTGCGTCCTAAGAATTAGAGAGTTGCTGAAAGCGCCAGGAATCAGTGTGGGGTAGCGAAATCGGCGCAACAAGAGAAGAGCGAAGCAGAGGTACGGGACTGGTAACGAGGGGCGCCGGCGCGCCCTGCCGTGCTTTTATGGGATAACATGGTTCAGGGGTGTCTTCCACAGAATTCACTTGTCAGAGCGCCGTTACTGGATTCGTACCAAAGCTGGTAGGGGTTGCTCGTTAATCCAGCTCATCAGTGATTGCCCGCTGCCGTTGTGCGCTTCGAGAGCGAATGTTGTCAGCAAAGCTTTTGCAACGAACCTACCGAGTAACTACTTCGAGGAAACCAAAGCCCTTTAACATTCCCGAGATCGTGCTTCGCGCGTTTTCGGAAGCGATCTTAAGGATCCCATCTTGCAGCGCGGCCTGCTGGAGCTGGCGCTCGGCTTCTTCGCGCACTTCGCTCTCGAGGTTGGGGTCAGGCGAAGAGAATAGCCCGGTGTCACGTGAATAGACTCTCGTCTTCGCATTGTCGATGCGCGTGTTGAAGACTTCCGCGGCGGGCAGGTGAATCGACACTTTCTGCCCCTGTATCAGGACGTCGCCTGGCTGCAGACTTGCGAGATTTATCCCAGCAAGCACTTCTCCGTGTACGACCAGCAGCAGGCGGTCCCCAGCCAGAAATTTCGGCAGGTAAGCATTGGCGTGCTCGCCCGAAATAATCTTATCCATCGTATAGCTCACGGTTTCCAGCCGCTGAAGTTGTTGAATTTGATGAACCACGGTCGGCTGGTCCACATTTATCTGCGTGCGCTCTCCGCGCAAATTGCTTATCAGGTGGAATAGCCCGAGCCCGGTCGAGAACCACACCAGCGCGCCCAGCAAAATAACTGTAAGAATCGCGCCCAGCAAGGCTCCCAGAACCCACGAGTACACGCTTCTCGAGTTTCCGCGTGTTCCGCGAGGTGCTGGTTCGTTAGCTAGCGGCATATTGTCGATCGTCATTTATTTGCCCAACAACCTCAGTGTAGAACAAGCCGAAACTCATTGTCGGCATTCGTTCCAATCGCGCACGCAGTAGCCACTCCCAAAGAAATCCACACGACGGAATCTCCAGGAGTTTCCTACCCATAAACGACGCCGGCGATCATGGCTTGCGGTTCGCGCACACCCGTGACAGGATAATTTAGGAAAGGCTGGAAGACCGCAACTCGGGCCATGACAACGCCGCCCAATCAGCCCATCATTCTGGCACCTACAGAGGTGCTGACTCCGGTTCAGCGTCCTTCACGCAAGCGGCAGGCCTTTGCTTTTGCGGTCGCGGCCGTCTCCGACTTTCTATCCTTCTGGACCGTGCTTGCCCCACCCATGCAATGGCTGATTGACCTGGCAACGGCGGGACTCCTGTTTCTAATTCTCGGCCGTCGTTGGGCGATTTTGCCGGGCTTGGTTGCGGAAGCCATTCCCGGAATGGGCATCTTCCCCGTGTGGATCCTTGTGGTACTCTCCATCATCGTTTACGACGACATCAAAGTCCGCAAACGCTAGGGCCGCATCGGGAACCGTCAGTCCCCTTCAACAACATATTGCAACAACATATTAGGGGCGATCGCGCAGCATTGTTTCGCCCGTGCTGGTTCATTCTGGCGAGGGGTGAACTTCGACGTAATCCAGGGCCGCATGCTCTTCGCCATCGGGAACGCCCTCGATGCGGATGTTGTCGCCGGGGCGAAGCGCCAAGCCGAGGATTCGCCGACGTGTGGAGGAATCCCCGCCCGGCTTCGTCGCAGGCAAATGATCGTCGGCGACCCATTCATCGACAACTCTATCGCCAACCAGCACGCGAAACTTCGACTCGCCGTTATTTTGGTCAAAATATTCCACGTCGATCTCGTACTTGCCTGCAGCACCATCGAAGCGAAACCTCGCGGAACACTTCTGCGCTGGCGGCGAACACTCGACCGCCTTTCCGCCGGAAGCAGTTTCACGTGGAACAACGTCGAACGGCACGTAGCCTTGCAATTGCATCGATTCAGCCTCGACGCGGCCGGGATAATGACCCACTCGGCCGCGCTGATCGGCTATACCGGAAATTTGCAAAAACCAATTGCAAACCGCGTCTCGCCAGACAATCGCGTGTCCGGCTTGATATTCGAGGCGCTTCAGCACTTCTTCATAACGTTCATCATCCACTCGGCCCTTTAGCGCCGCCCATTGCTCGACAAGATTCGCCGCTTGCTCCGCGCCTGCGTAATGCGAATCGTAGATGTGCTGGATGACTGTCTTCCCAGAGCGCAAGGCGTGCGTGTATGCCACGTGGTGAAAGAACAGGAGCAATTCGTCCGGAGTGGTATTCAGTGATTCATACATCTTTGCTACTGGGACGCGGTACTGATCCACATACGCCGTGCCCGTAGCTGCCGTCCGATCCATGCCGATGCCGTCGTGGTCCGCGCGGTGCCATTGCCCCCAACCATTTCGTTCGGAAGATTCGACTCCCGGGCCGAAATGGCTACCGAGGATATCCGTGAGTGTTCCTGCTCCCAATGGACCGGTGTAACTTTCATAGATCGGCCAGGAGGCGAGCAGCATCTCTGAAATTGTTTGCACCACGGCTGAATCGTTTCCAAAACTGAGGCGCGCCCACTCCTCCGCGATAATTTTCGAATCGAGATTGGGATTCCACGCCAGCCTGCCATACCCATAGAGATTCGCCATCGCCAGCGGATGTCCCAGCCAGTTCGCATCCATGCCGACATTCACAACGCCAACAAATCCTCCAAGAGGACGATGAAAAGTGTTGCCGGAAACAATATCCTTCACCGGCGTGGGCTGCTCGCCTGCGTGCATGTCGAAATCGAGAACTTGCTTCCACATCGTCGGAAGAAAACACAAATGCCGCTGCTGACCGGTGTATTCCTGCGTGATTTGCAGCTCGATGACTTCATTTGTTTTCTCGAGGCCGCTGAAGAGTGGAGACACTGGCTCGCGCACCTGGAAATCGATCGGTCCATGTTTGATTTGGATGATCACGTTGTCGTCAAACTTTCCATCGAGCGGATGAAAGTTGTCATACGCGGCGCGCGCGCGATCATTCTTCGGATCGCGCCAATCGAGATGATGGTTGTAGACAAACGCGCGATAAAAAACGATTCCATGATGAGGTGCAAGGGTGCGTGCAATGACGTTCGCGGCATCGGCAGGGGTCCGGCCGTAAGTCGCAGGGCCGAGGCGGCCCTCCGAATCCGCCTTCACGACAACGCCGGCAAAATCGGGAATCAGCCGGTATATGTCGTCAAACTTTTTTCGCCACCATTCGCCGACGCGAGGATCTGCCGGATCAAACGTGTCCAGGCCGCCATTCACCTTCGGACTGCTGAGGTCGACAGAGATAGATAGTTGCACTCCCCACGGACGAAATACATCGGCGACGCGCGCGAGCTGTGGGAGAAAATCGTCTTCAAGAACGCGCGGATTGGCGTTCACATTGTTGATCGCGCACCCATTGATCCCGATGGAAGCCAGCAGGCGCGCGTATTCACCAGCGCGCGTCAAGTCGGCTCGGACATTGCCATTTTCGAAGAAAATGGATGGTCCCGCGTAGCCGCGCTCGATACGGCCATCGAGATTGTCCCACTGATCCACCCAACGAATTGGCGCCTCGGGCTGCTGCGTCTCGCGCAACGCGGAAAGGCTCTCGCCGCGTGCAATCTTGCTAAGCAGCGCAAAGACGCCGTAGAGGACGCCGCGTTCCGAAGTTGATGTGATAATGAGATATTCGACTCCGTGCAGATGCGCGGCGGCCAGCAAAAAACCGTCGCCGTGAAGTTCGACATGTTCGAGAAGAGCAGGCTCCGCTGTTTTCAATGCCGAAACCGTGCCCAAAATAATCGCGCTTTCACGTGGGAGACTCTTCCCTTCGCG
>Ga0210405_10003720_pt1 | contig 14747 bp, 8 predicted proteins | sample IncBWH11MmetaG_FD_155492 | JGI IMG/M metagenome (GOLD analysis project Ga0210405, IMG submission 155492) | Forest soil microbial communities from Barre Woods Harvard Forest LTER site, Petersham, Massachusetts, United States - Inc-BW-H-11-M | ecosystem: Environmental > Terrestrial > Soil >... | reverse complement strand
GATTGTGCGAATTTCCGTTTGGAGTCCAAGCAACGGCCAGGTCGCTTATGAACCCGACAACTTCTCCGCTCGAGTTGATGCCGCTGGCCAGAGAGCCAGAGACTGGGCCGAGGTCTTGCATGCCCCCGCTCGAGGTCCAGCGAAAGGCGTAAGTGGTGCCGACAGTAGTTTGGTAATAGCCAACCACCTCGCCGGCATCGTTGATCGCATAGGCCCAGCTGTTTGTGCCTAGGCTGCCGAGGTCTTGCATTCCGGACGCGGAGGACCAAAGGAATGCATGATAAGTCGGTGTTTGTGCCCACACGCCGGCGGCGGTAGCGAACAAGGTCAAGGCGAAAGTCAGACTGTGACGCGCAGGGGACATGGCAAATTCCTTTTCACACTGCCGTGTGGGGACAAACAATTCCTTCTAGGGGGAACTAAGACAATGCGCGACGTGAGTATAGCCTAGGGTTCTAGGCTAGGGAAGAGTGACAGAACTTGCATTTCCCCCACCGCGGGAAAACCTTCCACCACAGGGACACAGAGGAGCGCAGGGTAGATCTACTGCTGACCCGTGCACCCCTCTGAATACTTAGTCCGCCCGGTCGATCTGTGCCTTCTGCAGCTTGTCCGAATAATCCACGTATACCGACTTCCACTCCGTATAGAAATCAATTGCGCCGATGCCGCCTTCGCGGTGGCCGTTGCCGGTGGCTTTGGTGCCGCCGAAGGGCAGGTGAACCTCGGCTCCGATGGTTGGGGCGTTGATGTAGGTGATGCCGGCGTAGAGGTCGCGGATGGCAGAGAACGCCTTGTTCACATCTTTGGTGTAGAGCGCGGAGGAGAGACCATACTCGATGCCGTTGGCGATTTCGATGGCGTCTTCGAGGTCGTCGCAGGGGATGATCGAGACGACCGGGCCGAAGATTTCTTCCTGAGCGATGCGCATCTTGGGGTCGACGTCGGTGAAGACAGTCGGCTCCATGAACCAGCCGTGCTGGTAGTCGCCTTTCTCGAGGCGGTTGCCGCCGCAGACCAGCTTCGCGCCTTCGTTGCGGCCGATCTCGACGTAGCTGAGGTCGGTTTGAAGTTGTTTCTCGTTAATGGCCGGACCCATTTCGACGGTTTCATCGAGTCCGTTGCCGACTTTGAGTTTTTTCGCGCGGGCCACGTAGCGATCGATGAACTCGCGGTAAACGCCCTTCTGCACAATGATGCGGCTGGTCGCGGTGCAGCGCTGGCCGGTGGTACCGAATCCGCCCCAGAGGCCGCCTTCGATGGCGAGGTCGAGGTTTGCGTCATCGAGGACGATCATCGGGTTCTTGCCGCCGAGTTCGAGCGAGCAATGTTTGAAACTCTTGGCCGCGATGCCGCCAATGATGCGCCCCACGGCGGACGATCCGGTAAGCGAGATGGCGCGCACGTCGGCGTGCTCGGCGAGCGGTGTGCCGACTTCAGGGCCGTATCCGGCAACGATATTAATGACACCTTTGGGCAGTCCGGCGTCGGTGAGGGCGCGAACCAGGTTGAAGGTGGAGAGTGGAGTATCCTGCGCGGGCTTGATGACGCAGGTGTTGCCGCAAACGATGGCGGGTAGCAGCTTCCAGGAGGAAATCGCCATGGGGAAATTCCAGGGCGTGATCATGCCGCAGATGCCAATCGGTTGGCGCACAGCCATGGCAAACTTGTTGGGCATTTCTGAGGGCACGGTTGGACCAAAGAGTCGGCGGCCTTCGCCGGCATTGTAGTAGGCGGCGTCGATCGCCTCCTGCACGTCGCCACGGGTTTCGGCGAGCACCTTGCCCATTTCGCGGGTCATCTCGCGGGCGTACTCTTCTTTGCGGGCGATGAGGATTTCGGCGGCGCGGAAGACGATCTCAGCGCGTCGCGGCGCGGGCACGAGTCGCCACTTGGTGAAGGCGCGCTTGGCAGCGTCTACGGCGGCATCGACATCGGCTTTCGCGGATTTCTGGAAGATGCCAACCACGTCGCGAGTGTCGGCGGGGTTACGGTCTTCGAAAGTCTCTCCGGTGGAGGATTCGACCCACTCGCCATCGATGAAATTCTTGAGAACTCGGGTCGGGGTGTGGCTGAGGGCGGCGGGGGCGGCAAGAGTGTCGGTGGCCATGATTGCTCCTTGGTGTTCCTTATGAATGCCTGAATATTGATGCTACAGGGAGCGGGGAAGGTGCGGCAAGGAGTTCGGCTTCCGTGCTGCATCCTTCGGGGTATCGGCCGTTTTGGCCGAGACTGCGCTCCGCCACTTGTCATCCTGAGGACCGCGTTTTTGCGGGCCGAAGGACCCATGTATTTGCTGGTGCCGCCGATACTGCCAACAACTACAGAGGTCCTTCGTCGGGAGTCTTCCCGCGAAGCGAGAGACTCCGCTTCCTCAGGATGACAACGCAGTGGGAGTGCCGGACGGTTGCCCGCTTCTGGCACGTGGGATTCGGGCCATAACACCGTCAAAGGCAGCAGGCGGGAGTGCCCGCTCCACACTGACGCCGATATTTTACAAACTTCTGACATCAGCGACGGCCTGCCCCTGTAGGCTTTTCGCGCGCGGAGTTTGGGACAGATACTTCACAAGGGGATCAAGTCATGGAATGCCGGAATGTTCATCGGTCATGTCAAGCGGGAGCATTTGCGCTGATGTTCGTTGTAGGCGTCGCCACACGGGGCGAGGCTCAGGCGTCTGGGCAGTGGGAACAGGGCGCGCCGGTGGGTCCGGGAAGCACGATCGTGCACAGCAAGTTTGGCGGGCAGATTTTTGGCTTCGACATCGACCAGAACGGCACCGAAGGCGTGCTGAGCGAGGCTCAGGACATTGGCGGCGGGAAAGTGCTGGCCGCGGTGGAGACCTTCGATCAGAAGAGCGGCAAAATCCTGAACGTGGTTTCGAAGATCCAGAGCAAGGACGACTTTCTGACGCTGGGCATTGTTGGCACCAGCGTGGGCCTGGTGGAGCGAGAGCACGTTACGGGAATTTTCGTCACGAAGCGTGTTTATGAAGAGTTGAATCCTCTTTCGATGAACGAGTTCACGGGCACGTGGACTCCGCCACTCGCGAGCGATGACATTATCATTGGAGTCAGTCGAAACCAGGGTTCCGCGACCACGGCCGTGCTCGCATTTCATAACGACGGCAATAATTTTTCGTCTTTCGTGTTTGGGTCCGATGTGGCGGCGAACACTTTTGAGCCTCTGATTACGCTCACCGATCCGGTCTTCAGCTTCAGCGAATTCCCGCAAGTGGCATTCGACAGCACGACGAACCTGGCGGTCGTGGCGTCATCGGATGGAGCCGTAGGCGGCCCGCCGCCGGTGCTGGCGCTCGTAGATCTGGCGGCAGGAACGGTGAACGAGTTCAAGGGGATCCCGGGCCCACCGCCATTCCGGCAGGGTTCTATCAACGGGCTTGCCGTGGACTCGGAGGACGGGATCGCATGCACGACGACGGAGGTCGATTTCAGAGTGGAGTTTTACGATCTGAAAAATAAAACCGGGTTTGCCGTGGTTCTGCCGGGAGCGTCCGGCCAGCTTCAAAGTGGTTCGGACGTGGAGTTCGATCCGGTGCACAAGCTGTTTTTTGTGGCGCAGTCGGTGTCAAGTACGGGGCCGGGAAGCAGCATTCAGGTTTATACGCCGAAGGGAAGACTGGTGGAGTCGCTGAACGGATTTAACTTCTCAAATGCCTCTAATGTTGTGTTCACGCACATCGCATTGAATCCGAGTAACCGCAGTGGGTACGTAGATGGCCCCGACTCAGGGGTGACGGAGATTCAGTCGTTTACGTATTAAGAGCTGCTAGCTTCTAGGTACTGGCTTCTAGCTATTCTCTTTTTCGTTTCGTGGGCTCCCACTCTGCGGGGAATAGTTTTTCGAACAAGCGGATGAGTAGCAGGTCATTCGCTACTTGAACCGTGATCTTATAGGTAGCGTAGTTTTGCGGGGGCGAATAGCAGCAGATTCCTCACCGGGCTTTCGCCCGGTTCGGAATGACAATCCTGCCTAGCTTGGGCGATTACTCGCTACCCGCTTTCGCGCTTGGTACTACTTCGAACTCCTCTCCCATCCACTTCTGCAGGGCGACCATGTTCTGCGGGCGGCCGAGGAAATTCTTCACCAAATCGTTGGCTGACATCGACCCGCCGGGTTCGAGGACTACGCGGCGATACTTCATGGGTGCGTCGCCGGCCAGAAGATTTTGATGATCGAATTGCAGAAAGAAATCTTCGGCGATCACTTTGTCCCAGAGATACGTGTAGTACGCCGAGGAGTAGCCGCCGAGATGTCCGAAGGAAGCCCACGAGTGTGCGTCGGGCAGCGGGGTGATGAAGGTGTAACGGATCGTATCGTCGAGCGTGACCGTGTCGAGGTTTACGTTCTCGGGTTTGGTTTTATAGATGTCGTAGGAGATGGCACTGTAGCTGTCTTGCGCCCCGACCCAGCCGCCGCGTCCGAAGGCGGAGGCGCGATTCATACGGGCGACGAGCTCGGCGGGAATGGGCTCGCCGGTTTTGTAGTGGCGGGCAAACTTGGCCAGGACTTGGGGGCTGGCGATCCACTCTTCGAGCATTTGCGACGGAGCTTCGCCGAAGTCGGATTCCATGGAAATGCCGGTGATGCCAGCCCACTGCTGCTGGCCGCCGAGAATGTGGTGCATGAGATGGCCGAATTCATGAAAGAAAGTTTTCACGTCACCGTACTCCATGAGGCCGGGATCGGAGGCGGTGGGCATCGGGAAATTGCAAACGAGGACGGCTTCGGGCAGTTGCTTGCCGCGAATACCGTCGAGGGCCTGAACCATCTCAGCATGGCTGAACTTGCCGGGGCGCGGATGCATATCCAGATAGAAACGGCCGATGGGTTTTCCGCCATCGATCACGATCCAGGTTTCGACGGAGGGATCCCAAGCGGGGACATCTGGCTCTTGCTGAAAGGTGACGTGGAAGAGATCGGCAGCAGTGTCGAGAATGCCCTGTTTTACTTCGTTGAAGGGGAAATATGGGCGCGTGGATTGAGAGTCAAAGTCGTACTTGGTGCGGCGAACTAATTCCGAGAGATAACCGGATTCGTGATCGTAGACGTTCGTCGCCCCCGGATCGGTTTTTCGTTTTTCGGCGAGCAGCATCTCGAATTCTTTTTGCGCGAGCGGGCGAGAGGCGTCGTCAACTTGCTGAATGAAGTCGGCGATGTTGTGGCCCTTCGCGATCATTTTGTCGGCGGCGTTATAGTCGGCCCACGAGGAATAGCCGAGAAGTGTGGCGATCTCATAGCGAGTCTTCATCAGGCTGGTGAGAACTTCGAGGTTCTTGGGATAGGCGCGAGTGTCGAAAGCCTCTGACATGCGGCGCCGCAGTGCATCGCTCTTGGCGAATTTGAAGACCGGAAGCGAGTCGGGATAATCGGTAGTGAGGTGGATCTTGCCGTCCGCGCCGGGCTTGTGGCGGTCTATGTAATCCTGCGGCATGCCTTCTAATTCGGCGGGATCGGCCTCGATCGCTTTCTGGCCGTCAGAAATATTGCGATCGAACATGGAATTCTCTTCGGTAGCCTGATCATTCAATTTCTTGAGGCGGGCGCGCGTGGCTTCATCTTTATCGACTCCCGCGAGGCGAAACTCGAGGAGTTGGCGCTGTACGTAGTAACGTGTGGCAGAGTCGGCATTCGACAGATCGAGCGCGGCGAGTGCGTTGTACACGTCGTGATTCAGCGCGATGGCAGTCTGGGCGGCGCTAGCTTTAGTGACCATGGCGGTGGCGTGATCGCGGAAAATAGCGTCAGGATGGACCTGTTCCATGAGTCCGGCGAAGTACGCGGCGGTGTTATTTTGGCGGACGGCCTCGTCGTAGGGAACGAGAGTGTTTTCAATCGTGCGTTTACCTTTGACGGTCAGGAGCCTATCGATCGACCGTTGTACGGCGGCGAGATGGTCGTTCTCGATTTTTTCGAAGGTGGCGACGTCTGGCTTGGAAGCCCAGACTGTGGGTTGCGACACGGTGATCTTCTGAGCGAAAAGAAAGGTCGCCAGGAAAAGTGAAACACAGAGGCAGGCGGCACGGCGCGCGGTAAGCAACATGAAATCCTCTTTGAGTAAGTTTCCGAACGATCGAGCGATTCAAATCCGATCGTGAGAACGATGTTCAGAACCCGCATTGAGTGCGGTTCGATTGTTGATGACGGCGTTCGGCGATGTCAAGTATTACCCGCGAAAAATAAGGGCTTTTAACAAGACGGGGACAGAATGTTGTGTTCGAAAACAGCCTCTCAGCGCCAGCGTTTTATTTCTGGCCAGAGTTGTGTGAAGGTCCCGAACTTTGCGCCGTGGCAGATGAAGACGTCAATTCGTTTTTCGAGCGCATACGGATTATCGGCGGACGTGCCAACGTATTCGACGTGACTCCAGAGTTCTTCGAGGCGTTCGCGGCTGTCATCGAGGACGATCATGCAATTGCCCGAATATCCGCGCGGCCCCCAGAGAAACCACGTCTGATGGCCGCTGAGGGAGCGGGGAAGGCCGTTGCGGCGTCCGAGAAAGTCGATGGCGCCGGCCTGACCGTAATCCTGCGCAAAGATGCCGCAGTCGGCACGATCGGCTTCTGGGATTCGATTCCATGCGACGGCGGTTTCGTCGACGATCTCCTGCCAACCGAATTGATCGGAATACCACTGCGGCAGAGGCGAACGTTCGTGGCCATGCTCCATGACGGGAAGCTTGAACGGGAGCGTATGCGAGTAAGCGACGAAATTTTTCGGGGAGAAAATGGGGACAGTAACGGGAGCGAGGTGAGTGCCGCTCGCGAGGAGAACGATCACGATAACGGGTTTCAGCCATCCCCACCGTGAAGATTTTCTTGCGCCTTCTTCTCGCTTTCCTTCGATGGCCGACTCAATTACAAACGCTCCGGCAGCGAAGAGCATGGGGTACACGGGCGCGAGATAGTAATTCTTTCCGTGCAGGATGAAGAAAACCGAGAAACAAACCAGGTAGCACCAGCCGAGGAAACGATAGGGCCTAAGCAGCATTGAGAACAGGAGCGCGCCAAGTCCTATAAGCCAGATGGGAGCGGTGATGGGATCAACCAGCACCGTTTGCTGGAAGAAATATTGCGAAAAAGGAAGGACGACGTCGCGGCCTTCGGCGCGGATGTTGTGCATCAGTTCGATGAAAGGCCAGTGATAGTAAACGTTCCAGAGCAGGTTGGGGAGGAAGATCAGGAAAGCCGCGAGTCCGCCGAACCAGATCCAGCGATCGAAAAAGACGCGCCGCTGAGCCGTTAGCAAAAGTCCTACGGCGATACCAAAGCCGAAGAGTGCGATGGAATACTTTTCCTGCATGCCAATTCCAGCAACGACTCCGAACCACAGCCAGTAGCGAGGATTGTCGCGTTTTATGGCGAGGATGGCGAAATAGGCGCAGCCCATCCAGAGATTGGGTTCGAGGCAGTTGGTGCCGAGCAGGCTGCCATTGGAAAGATATTGCGGCGCGATGACGACGGTGATTGCGCTCAGGAGCAGGGCGAAGCGGCGTCCGCCGAATTCGCGGGCGAGGACGGCGGTTTGCACGACGAGAAGAGACGAAGCCAGCGCGGGAATGAAGCGGATGCTGCGGAGAGAGTCTCCGAGGATGGCGCGGCAAATGTGAATTAGAAATGGAATGAGCGGCGGCTGGTCGACATAGCCCCAGGCAAGGTGATCGCCGCAAGCGATGTAATCGAACTCATCGCGAAAGTAGCCGTAGCGATTGTTGAAGTAGATGTGGAAGATGAGCTTGGCAAGTGCGATGGCCCAGATGATCGCCATGCCGGATGCGAAGAATGCGCCGCGATCGCGCGGCGCGGTGAGTGAAGTGGTGGCGCTGGCCATGGGGGAATAAGGATACAAGATGGGAATAAAAATCGGATGCGAAAAAAGTAAAAGTAAGGGACGCGCTGACAGTTCGCCACCGACACATCAGAGCGAGTCAGTTGTGCCTGCGCCTAGTACTGCCAGTTCACGTTCACCGATGCAGTTCCGCTGGTTGGCACCGTGTATTGATGGTTCGATCCGTTTTCCCATGTGACGGTGCCGTTGGCGGCAATCTTGATGAATTTGAATTGCACGGTTGCTCCAGCGGGCAGCGAGACATTCAGGAACCAATTCGGATAATTCGGAGCAAGCATGGGCCCGACGGCCGTATCAAAAGTCGTGCCCCAATTTCCCAGTTCGACGGTGCTCCCGGTCAAGAAAATGTAATCCCCTGTGTTCGTCGGAGTGGCATTGTTCACGGTGAACGTGACGGGAATAAGCTTTCCCGCCAGAACGGTGAATTGAATCGCGTTGGCAGCGGTGCCCGAACTATTTTTCAATTGTGCCTGGTAAATTCCGTTGCTCACGTTGGGAACTGTGAAGGTCACGGAGGAGTCCGACCAAGCCTGAATCGAGGCCGCGGTTGTACCAAACAAAACCTGGCCCGCCGTGGTGCCAAAACCTTTGCCTGCGATAGTCACTTTCATTCCGGGCTGGCCGACCGTTGGCCCAACGGAGCCAACCTCGGGCGCGGCGGGTGTGCCCACGGACTGCCACACAGCGACAGTATGTGCGGGTAAAGTAAAGTTGCTCGCCGGATTGTTTCCTCCGCTGCCCGTAGTCACAGTCAGGCCCGATCCTCCCAGCAGTCCGCCGAGGTAGTCGCTATAGGTGCCGGCCGGCAGTGCGGTAAGCAGCCCTGAGATGGGATATGCCGTCGTATCGTTCTTGTTGATGGCCACAAGAACCACGTCGTTAAAAAAACGGCGCTCGAAGATGTAAACATCGTTATTGATCCAGCGCTGTTGAGAGCCACCGTAGGCGAGGGCGTCGTTACTACTCTGGCGCAAAGTGGCCAGCTTGTTGATGAGCTGATATGCAGTTGTGCTGGTATTAAAGGAACTCATCCACACGCGATTGTAGGGATCGTTGCCGCCGCTGGTATCGTTGTGCAGGTATTGCTCGTCGCCATACAAAATCACGGGGATGCCACGGCACGTAAGCAAAAATGCCATGGCCTCATGCAGCCGATTGTTGTTGTTATTCAAAGTCAGCAGGCGGGCTTCGTCGTGGCTGTCGAAGAAAGTGACCAGGTCGTTGTTCCAGGTAAAATTCGAGTTCTCGGTCGAGATCATACCGTCAAGCTCCGAGAAGTTATTGTTGCTGGCAAAGACGTCGCGCACTGCGCTGTTGATTCCAAAATCCAGTTCGCTGATGCCGCTCTTGTTGGCGAATTTATAGGCATCGTGATACATGGGATCGTATTCGTCGTTGTTGTACCACTCGCCATAAAGAAAGCTCGGAGCCTGGTTAAAGACCGAGTTGGCTAGCGAATATTCCCATCCCCACGTGACGTGCTTGATAGCATCGAGCCGAAATCCATCGGCGCCGTGCGATTGGAACTGATGGATCGCCGTCTTCAGATAGCTGTCGATGGTGGGATTTTCCTGATTCAGGTCCTCGAGATTCTCCAGCGTGTAATACTGCAACTGATAGCGGTCGTTGAAGTCGCCGATTGCCGGATTGTGATGGAAATACCCGTTAGGATCGTTGGCATCGTTGGCCATGAATACGCCATTGTTGTAGAGCGACCCAAATTCGCCGCCCTGGTTGTAATTGGTGTCGTTCTCGGCCCAGTCGACGATGACCTTGATGCCGTTCGCGTGCGCCGCCGCCGTCAGGTTACTGAATGCCGTCCATGAATTGCTGTTGTCGCCAGAGTGCTCCTCGACCTGCATGAAGTCGCGCCCGTCGTATCCGTGATACGGGGCTGAAATCGGCGTGCCGCTGTTCAGGTTCAGGTTCTCGTTGTTCACCGTTGGCGAAATCCAGATCGCCGTCACCCCCATGCCCTTGAGATAGGACATCTGCTGCTGAATCCCGGCGAGGTCGCCGCCCCAATAGGCAAACCAGTTCGTGTGCGTGCTATCGAAAAGGCCAGGGCTCTCCGCAGGATTGTCATTGGTAGTGTCGCCGTCGTAGAAGCGGTCGGTAACGATCTGATAGATGACCTGCTTTTTGAAATCCTGCGCTGTGGAGCGATAGACGAAACCGAGGAGAGTGATGGCAAATACGAGGGCAAAGCGTATGTTGCGCGACTTCATGGGATACCTCCCGGAGACATGGCCCCGAGCAGGCCACTGCTGATTGGAAGAAGGGCTAAGAGTTAATAGCATATCTGGGATCGGATATTCAAAGAAGTTGAGAGGAGTTCTGTTTTTGTAACAGTGGAGGTCTCGGCGGCAGGTGCCGGGATGGTCGATTCGAAAAGATGCGGAACCGAGCAAACGAAGGTAACGTTCCCTGTTGATTACCTATATTTGCTGCCGATAGGCTTGTGGTAACGTTGAAATTACCGCATATTCAGAAGGCTTGAATAAGGTTTTGTTGGGACCCGTGTCTTTAGAGACTCGCAAACCGAGCATCCAGATTGCATGGACCACGATCACGTATCGCAGCGTAGCGCTGCTGATTTTGGCCGGGGTCGCGTTGTTTTTGGGCGGGATGCGGCTGGCGTTTCCGCAATTCACGCAGAGCAGCATCAAGGCCGCCGATGGCGTGGCCAACAAAGTTTTGGAGCGCGTGGCGGGGATGGCGCCGCCGGCGAGTGGCGGCAAGTCGATTGCGCAGCAGGCGCACTTTACGGCGCTCGATGGTACGGTGCGGGTAAAAAAAGGAAGCGGCGATAGTTGGATGGCGGCCGACTACAACGTCCCTCTGGAAAAGGGCGACGTGGTGCAGACCGGTTCGGAAGGCATGGCGAAGGTGGTGTTCAACGACGGCACCAGCTATACCGTGAAGCAGGATTCGCTGATTGTGATTGAAGAAAACTCGGCGAACGATCAGCAGCAGACGAACGTGGCCGTAGCGGTGAGCACGGGAACCGTGGATCTTTCGACTGCGACATACTCGCAAGGATCGAAATCGCAGGTGATCGTGGCGGGGGCGACGGCGTCGCTGTCTCCGGAATCGGCGGCACAGGTTCACAACGATCCCAAGACCGATCAGCACGAGATCTTGATGAAAAAGGGCGCGGGCGAAGTGACGCGCAACGGCGAGACCGTGGAGTTGGCGAACTGGGAGAAAGTCAGCTTCAAGTCCCAGGAGCCGCACATGGAAAAGGCGAGGGGAACCGGTCCGCCTACGCCGATTTCTCCGGCGAACATGGCGCCGATCTTTACCTCCGGAGAGCCGACCAAAGATGTGGAGTTTTCCTGGACGCCGATGGCGAACGCGGTGGCCTACCGGCTGCGGATTTCGAGGAATCCATATTTTTCTTCCACCCTAGTGGACAAAAGAGTAACGACTGCCGATGTAACTGTCACCAGTCTCGGTGAAGGAGCTTACTACTGGGTGGTACAGTCGTATGAAGCGTCAGGGAAGGAATCGATGGAGAGCGAGAAGAACCGCTTTACCATTATTCCCAAGGGAAAGCAGACAGCAGCGATCGACCTGGATTTGGATCCTTTCATTCAGCATGGACACGTGATTGAAGTCACGGGGAAGACTCAGGTAGGAGCACGGGTGATGGTGAATGGCAGGGAGGTCCCGATGATCGGGAGCGACGGCACGTTCCATTACTTCACGCCGCCGCTGATGACCGGGGAATCGGTGATCACAGTGACGGCGCAAACGGCACAGGGTGGCGTGAACACGCAGCAGAAGAAGGTCGTAATCCAGTAAGTTGGGCGAGTACGAACGCCGATTTGAAAGTTCTGAGTCGGCGTAGTCGTCGGGGTTAGGTCGTCGAGAGTACAAGGAACCTTCGGTCCCGGCAAGGCTGCGAGCAACTCATAGAATTAGGGATAGCTGGGGCTAAGGAGAGCAGGCCGCGCCGGACAGTGTAGTCAGAGTTTTCGGCCGGGGAACAGCAAGGGTTAGCAAATTGATCCGTAGGTAGATAGAGAGAATTTCGTCATGTCAAGCAACGGATTTCATTCTTCACGTTCACACAACCTCAGGTCACTGTTCAGCCTGTTCTCGAGCGACCTGGCAATCGATCTCGGAACGGCCAACACGCTGGTGTATGCGCGCGGCAAGGGCATTGTGGTGAATGAGCCCTCGATCGTCGCCATCAACAAGAACACCGGCGAAGTGGAGGCCGTGGGCAAAGAGGCGAAAGAAATGCTCGGGCGGACGCCGGGCAACATCGTCGCCATCAAGCCCATGAAGGATGGCGTGATCGCCGACTTCAAGGTCACTGAGAAGATGCTGAACTATTTCATCCAGAAGGCGCACAACCGCAAGATGCTGGTGCACCCGCGGATCGTGATCGGCGTGCCTTCGGAGATCACGCAGGTAGAAAAGCGCGCGGTCATGGATTCGGCCTATCGCGCCAAGGCGAGCGAAGTGCATCTGGTGGAACAGGCCATGGTGGCGGCGATTGGAGCTGGACTGCCGATCACGGAACCGAGCGGCAACATGGTGGTCGATATTGGGGGCGGCACCACTGACATTGCGGTCATTTCGCTGAGCGGCATCGTTTATTCGCGGTCGGTGCGGATGGCGGGCAATCAGATGGACGAAGCCATCATGAATTATCTGAAGCGCAAATATAACCTGCTGATCGGCGAGCGCACCGCTGAGCAGATTAAGATGGAGATTGGTTCCGCGCATCAGCTTGACAAGCCGATGACGATGGAAATCAAAGGGCGTAATCTGATTGAGGGTGTCCCGAAGACGATCACGGTGGATGATGGCGAGGTGCGCGAGTCGTTGAGCGAATGTGTCTCGACGATCATGAATGCGATCCGCGTGGCCCTCGAGCGTACGCCACCAGAACTTTCGGCGGACATCAGCGATCGCGGCATCGTGCTAACCGGCGGCGGAGCGCTGCTGAAGAATCTGGATAAGCGCATCCGCGAAGAAACCGGGCTGCCGGTTTCGATCGCCGACGATCCGCTGTGCAGCGTGGTGCTGGGCACGGGCAAGATGCTCAGCGACTTCAAGCTGCTGCGCAAAATATCGATTGAGTAGAAACAGTACCTAGTACCCAGTACCTAGAAAAACAAAACGCTCGCCTTTGCTGGGTACTGGGTATTCGGTACTGTTCACTGTTTTTATGGAATCTGTACTCGGCCGTTACCGCAACCTGACCATTCTGGTGGGAGTGTTGTTTCTCCAGATTCTGGGGCTAGCGGTGCAGGTGAAGCGAAGCGGCGACGCCGAGAATACGCGCCTCATCAGAATTTGGGCGGTGGGTGCAATCACTCCTTTCGAGCGTGGGCTGGTCTGGGCGCACAATGGCAGCCGCAATCTCTGGCACAACTATTTTTTTCTGCGTGGCGTGAGGGCGGAAAACCGCGAGCTCAAAGCGCAAATCGAGCAGATGCATTTAGAGCAGGTGCGGCTGAGCGAAGACGCCGCGCAGGCGCATCGGCTGCAGCAGTTGCTGGCGTTTAAGGAGCAGTACATTGCCAAGACTGTCGCAGCGCAGGTGATTGGCTCGAGTGGAAGCGACCTTTCCCGGTCCATTTACATCGACAAAGGTTCGAATGAGGGCATTGCGGCGGACATGGCGGTGATTACTGCCGGCGGCATCGTGGGGAAAGTGCTGCGCGTGTATCCGTCAACGTCGCTGGTGCTGATGATCAACGATCAGAGCAGCGGCGTGGGAGCGATGCTGGAGAAATCTCGCTTGCAAGGCGTGCTGCACGGAACGGCGAACGGGGAAGTTGTTCTCGAGCGAGTGATGAGCGACGAGCAGGTTGTCCCGGGTGAAACTGTGCTGAGCAGCGGCGGCGACCAGATATTTCCCAAGGGACTTCCGGTGGGCACGGTAAGCAACGTGAGCCCCGGCAGAGAACTGTTTCTGAATATTCAGGTGAAGCCGTCGGCAGATCTAAGCCGGCTGGAAGAAGTTCTGGTGGTTACGCAAAAGCGGGAGCGGCAAGCGGTTGCGGAAAGTCCAGCCAAAGTGCGGGCCGCCGACATTCTTGCACAACGTCTGCCTTCGGTGCCGGACAAACCTGCGGACGCGGGAACGGTTAAGTCGGCGAACGGCGCTGCCAGCACGAGTGTGCAGGGATCGAACGGCGGGGCGAAGCCTCAGACCGGTGCTGTGCCCAAACCGCAGACCGAGAATGCGATTGGGGCTGCCGCAAAGTTGTCGCCGCCTACTCCGGCGACAAGCAATGCGGGAGCAGTCGATGCGACGCACAAGGCAACCGGCGCGCCGGTCGGGGCTGGAGAGACTTCTAAAAAGGTCTTGGCAAAGACACCCAGCGATTCGACCGCGAGCGGAAACTCAAGGATTGCGGTCCAGCCAAATACTCCACCGGGTACGTCAAGTTCTGATACAAAGCCTTTGGGCGCCGCATCGAGTTCTGTGGCTTCTACGGGAAAGTCATCAGCGCCTCAGTCTAAACCCGCAACCCAGCCTCTCTCACAACCACCTGCAACGGACGAAAATTCCCACTAGCGTGCCCATCACTTATACCTCCGGGGAGCAAATTGAGGTTTACCGGTTCAGCATTCCGGTGACGGTGGGCGTGCCGTTGCTGGCGTTGTTTTTGCAGGCGTTCGTGCCTCGGCGGTTTCCTTTTTTCTCCATCTTCGACCTGCCCTTGTTGGTGACGATTTTTTTTGCCATGGCGCGGCGCAACCCGATTTCAGGGCTCTTTACCGGCGCGGCTATTGGCTTGGTGCAGGACATGCTGGGTGCGTATCCCATTGGAATTTACGGCATTGCGAAGACCGTCGTGGGCTATCTGGCTTCGTCGTTGGGCGCGAAATTAGACGTCGAAAACGCTGGG
>Ga0210405_10003714_pt1 | contig 14774 bp, 12 predicted proteins | sample IncBWH11MmetaG_FD_155492 | JGI IMG/M metagenome (GOLD analysis project Ga0210405, IMG submission 155492) | Forest soil microbial communities from Barre Woods Harvard Forest LTER site, Petersham, Massachusetts, United States - Inc-BW-H-11-M | ecosystem: Environmental > Terrestrial > Soil >... | reverse complement strand
CCCCTTGACGACCGCCACGGTCGAGGCGTTGCCGTTCTTAAGCACGCTCAGCAACACCGAACGCCGGCCGTCGTTGCGGACGATGTTCTGCTGCACGGCCCAGCCGTCATGCACCTGGCCGACATCCTTGAGGAACACGGTCTGCCCATTGACATATTTGATCGGGATGTCGTTGAGATCGCTGATGCTCACGGGCATCGCGTTAGTGCGCACCGTGTATTGCGTATCGCCGATCTTGGCGAGACCGGAAGGTAAGGTCAGATTCTGAGCATTGACGGCGTTCACTACATCTGTCGGTGTCAAACCTCTGGCCTGAAGCTTGACTGGATCGATATCGACCATGATCTGCCGGTACTTGCCCCCATCGGGGGCCGGGAACGTCACGCCCTGAACCGGGGCAAGCTGCTGTCGCAGGTTGTAGAGCCCGTAGTCGTAGAGCTGTTGCTCGCTGTGACGGTCGGACTTAAGGCTGAGCTGCAACACGGGAACGCTCGAGGCATTGTACGACACCACGATTGGCGCCTGGATGCCGGGCGGCATCACGGTGCGGACCGTATTCGTTGCCGAAACGATCTGTGCGATGGCGAGGTCGAGGTTGACGTCAGGTTGGAAATAAACCTTCTGCACCGAGATGCCGTTGAGGGTCTGCGCCTCCATGTTTTTGATGCCGTTCACGCTGGTACTCATCGCGTACTGGCTGTAGGTTGTGACGCGCTGCTCCATCTCCGGCACGCTGAGGCCGGTGTACTGCCAGATCACCGACACCACCGGAATGTTGATCTCGGGGAAGATGTCCTCCGGCATGACCACGATGGCTGAAACGCCGACAAACAGAATGAAGGCTGCCAGAACATAGAACGTGTACGGAAATTTCAGCGCAAATCGAACGATACCCATCTCGATATCCTCGTCTCGATATCCTCGTCCTTGCCGCGGCAGGCTCCTGATTGCAGGTACCTCGTCGTTGGCCGGACGCAGATATTGACAAGTGCCCTAAAAGGAAATGCTATGTCCGTTGCATTCGCTACTGAACGGAATTCAGCAATGAATCGTAGCGATCTGGCCGACCTGAACGCATTCGTCGCCGTCGCCAATCACCTGAGCTTTCGCGCGGCCTCAGCTCAGCTCGGCGTGACCGCGTCTGCCCTCAGCCATTCGATGCGCCAGCTGGAAGAGCGCCATGGCGTGCGGCTATTGCATCGCACCACGCACAGCGTGTCGCTCACCGACGCCGGCCTTCACCTGCTCGAACAGCTGCGGCCGGCGATTGATCAGATTTCCGGCGCCCTGGAAACCTTGAATCAACAGCGTCAGCGTCCGTTTGGCCGCTTGAGGATTCATGCAACGCATATTGCCGCAGCCGCGGCCATCGCGCCGGTTTGGGCTCGGTTCGCGTCCACCTATCCGGACGTCCATCTCGAGATCTTGATGGAGTCGAGGCCGATCGACATCGTAGCGAGCAGCTTTGATGCGGGGATCGGGCGGAAGGAATGGGCCGCCGCCGACATGATTGCGGTTCGCGTGTTGGGACCGATGAAAGTGGCCGTTGTCGGCGCTCCCAGCTATTTCGAGCGACGGCGTTCCCCGCGCACGTTCGACGATCTTGCCTCTCATAGCTGCATCCAATATCGCTTTGCGCCGAACGAAGCTGTTTTGCCATGGTCTTTCGAGCGGAACGGCAAGACCAAGCGGATGACCCTGGCGGGCGCTCTGACGGTCAACGATCCTTTTCTCGCCATTCGCGCAGCCGTGGATGGGCTCGGGATTGCTTATACTGTCGAGGCCCTGGCTGAGCCGTTTCTGCAGACAGGTCAACTGGTGCGCGTGCTGGAGAGATCTTCACCCTGCCTGGAAGGCCTCTTTCTGTATTATCCCGGACGCCGGCAAGTCCCCGCCGCACTGCGGGCCTTCATTGACATGATCCGCGCTCCCAAATCGGCGCAGGGCATACGGTCAGTCAAGAATCCCTTCTTCAAAGACTGAGCACGCCGAAGGCGCCGTTCAAGATTGCATTCCTGAATTTGTTTCACCAGCGAGTGAAACAAACGCCGGGTTTTCATTGGCGGCGATCGGAGCTACCGAGTGGAGAGAGATGATCCGGAAGAGCAGACCCCGATTTTCGGATCATGCCCAGAACCTGGAGCGCGTGGCTCCCCCGCCCCAATCCATTGTGCTCCAGCACAGCGTGAGTGACATGACCCGGCCGGGAGCCCTGTAAAATTCTTGACCAATTCGGAAACAGGGCCGGAGGGCGATCAATGTGCTGAATAGGAGCGTTCAATGACGGAGTTTCCCCTCGCGCCAGAAGTCCCGATGGAACGCGTTTTGCTGCACGAGCTGATCCACAGGATCAACAACGAATTTTCCTCCCTCATCGGCGCCGTGTCTCGTACCGCCGCGCGTTCCGTCAATCATGAAGTCAAAGTCGCGCTGGCCCACATTATTGAGCTCCTGTCTCATTATGCAGAGCTGCATCGCGCGTTGCAGATGCCGAACAACGACACGCTTATCGACGCGGCGGCCTATCTCGAAAACCTCTGTCTCTCGATCAGCCGCTCGAAGCTCGATGGCAAGAAAATAGATCTCGTCCTGACGGCATCGCCTTTGCGGCTGCCATCGGAACGGTGCTGGCGACTGGGAATGATAATATTTGAGCTTGTGACAAATGCGACACGGCACGCGTTTGGCAACGGCATTGGACAAGTTCGAATCGAGTTATCACGCGCTGGCAAGCTTGTTGAATGCAGCGTCGTCGACAATGGCTCGGCTCCAATAAACGTTCAGCGGGGCCGCGGGCTCAAGATCGTGGACGAGCTGGTCAAAGGCCTCGATGGACACCTTGACCAGAGGTTTGGCCAAAGGGGATCGTTCTCGAAACTGACCTTTCCGTGCGACCTCGAACCGCAACGAGCGGGCCTCGAGGAGAAAGCTGCTGCCAACTGTCACAACGGATAGTGGTGCCGCCACCAAAGTCGCTGCCGCGACCGCCCGCCTGCAGCCGGATTTCTTAGATTTTTGGGAAGGGTGGACTATACGGCGTCGCAACGCCCGCGACTTGGGTGTCGGGGCAGACCAAGGCTTCAACGCTGGGGCGGGGTTGCTGCAAACGGATTTAGGCTGTCCAGGAAAGACAGTGGCTCGACATTTTGAACGGACTGGGTTTGTGCTCGTGCATCCTGTACGGGCCGGGCCTGTACCCGTCGACGCTGCACATTTGCTCGGTGTTCCTGCGCGTGTCGGATCTCTGCCCGCGCATTACGTATGGTCCGGGCCCTTCGCTGCTGTTGCGTGGGCCGCACAGGTGCCGGGTCATCTTGTACCGGCTTGGCCAGAACAGGCGCATCTTGCTTGGCCGCCCAGGCCTGGAACTCCCTGAACAGGGCTTCCAATGATTCCTGGTCGTTTTCCTTCTGACTCTGGCTGGCGGGTTCAGGGGCACCAATTTCGCGGGTCGGGGCGTCCTTCGCGGTCGGCGGCAAAACCTCAACAACATCGGTTGATTGAATTACAGCTGACTGGATTCTCGGCGTCGGCTGATCGGTGCCAGGCTGAGCCGCCGAGTTGTCGGCCGGCGACGCTGTGACGCCCGCAAAGAGCGTCACTTGATTCGAAAGAATGGTAATTCCGATCGCTACCGCGGCCGCAACCAAAACACTCGCCGTGAGACCTCGTAACGAGATGACAGCTTTGTCGTTCCCGATACCCCGCTCAGGTTCATCGGCGGAGAGAAAAAGCGGCAAAGGATCGCCGGGATCAAAACCGTCTTCCGTCGCCATCGCGTGATCCCTCATGCTGATGTTCCTGTCGACGTTAGATGCTATCGAGGTCCAAAATGCGGAGAAATCTTGATTTCACCTAGACCGGTGGAACCGGCTCGATGACGCGGCGTCCACGGATGGGCCGTCGCGATCGCAGTGCCGCGAGCATCTCGATGCGCCGCTCACGGTGGAGCATCTGGCAGAACGCGCCGGCATGAGTACGCGGCATTTCACCCGCGCCTTTTATCCGCGTCTTCGGTCAGCCGCCGCCATCGCCTTCCCGGTCGCCGCTGCCTTCTGGTTGATCGCGCGGCCCGAGCGCTACGCCTAGCGCCGTCCTTGCGAGAGCGCCTTGCGGCGCGAGTGGGTTAATCGCTCTCGAGGAGCTTAAGCCGCTTCGCCAGCCATCGCGTGGTCGGCGCCTGAATCAGGATCGTCATCAGAATCGCCATGAACACGACGGAAGCGATCATCGGCGCGGACGGTGCATTCATGCCGAGCAACAGGCCCGCGAGCGCTGCCGGGATGACGCCGGTCTCGCGCGTCCAGCACATGAAAAGCAATTCCTCAAAACTCCATCGCGCGCGGCGGTCGGGCAGGGCGCAGAGGAAGACCGTCGCCGGCCGCGCGACCAGCATCAGGACGGCTACGAGCGTGGCGGCGGTGAAGGCATATCGGCCGATCAAGCCAAAGTCGACCTGCGCCCCCAAAAGGATGAAGATGAAGAGCCGCATGATGAATGCGGTGGTCAACACGAACTCAGCGAGCCTCTGCGCTTCCCCCGCTTCCATCCGGAAGCCGAAAACCTCCTCCTTGTTGCCAAGCACGATGCCGAACACGAACACGGCCATGAAGCCTGAAGCATGCAGGCCGCTGGCGGCGAAATAGGCGCCGATCACGGCCATGATCGTTACCAGCGGCGCGTATTCGGAAAGAAAGGCCCATTTTTCGTGGGCGATCAGAAGCGCGGCAAGATAGCCGAGCGCGACGCCGGCGACGATGCCGACGGCCGATTGCTTCAGGAGATCGGACGCGGAGGAGAACAGCGAAAACTCTCTGTGCCCCAACACGACTGCCAGTACGCCGAAAGTGACAATCGCAGACATGGCATCGTTGAATGCCGACTCGCTCATGACGGTTTGGGCCACCCGGTCGCGGATATGAATCTGCCGGAAGATCGGGACCAGGGTTGCGGGATCGGTTGAAGCCAGTGCCGCGCCCAAAAGCAGCGCGACATCGAAGGGAATGCCGAAAAGATAGTGGGCGGCGACGCCGGTGATCCCTGCGGTGATGATGACGCCGACGGTGGCGATGACCAGAATCGTGATCCAGACCTGTTTGAGGATCTGAAGTCGCAGCGACGCGCCACCGTCGAACAGAATGTAACTGGCACCGAACAGGAGAATGATCTGGTTCAATGCCGAGCCAGGCTTGATCTCGATCAGGCCGAGCGCGTGCGGACCGAGCACGATACCGGCGATCAGGAACACCGCGACATCCGGAATCCTGATCTTCTGCGCAACAAGCGCGGCCATCGTTCCGGCAGCCAGAATGAAACCAAACGAAAGCAGCGTTTGCCTGGCAATCTCGATGGATGGTGAGGTTTCCAAGCCGCTGCCGATCCCTGTCGTTAACGTGGCCGCCCGCATCCTTCCGGTTAGTGGCCTGATTCTAACATTCGCACCCCATCTCAGCAGGCACCGTCGCGAATGTTAGAATCAAAGGACCACCAGTAAATATAAGATTCTAGTGGAGTTTTGGATTTGACATTCGCGTTGTGAGCTTGCGGCTAGCTGGTAGCGAATGTCAAATCCACTCCACTAGTTCGGCCGGACTTCAAGCCGGATGAGCGAACGCGTCACATTGTAACAGAGGTCACGGTACCTCCGGTTCAGTTTCTGCGATTGGTTGCGAATTTATCCTCCCCACGATCGGCTTGAGTAGTTGCGGCGACAAGTAGATCGGAAACTGCGAGAACGCGAAATATAACCACGCCGTGCCCGGCAGCAGTCCATCCGTCGCCGCCAGCATCAGCCCCATGTTTCGCTGCGAGACCATCAGGCCCAGCGCCATTGCACGTGCGTAACCCGCTTTGCGAAAGATCAGCACGGTGGCTGCGACGAGGGTAAAAAAAACCGCGAAAGCCAGCAACGTCAATTCAAGCGCCCAGATGGGATCGGCAAGAAGACTGCCGGCGACATTGCCCATCACGGCTGAAACGAAGACGAACAGAAACATCACCGTCAATCCGTCGATTACGCTTGCATGCCGCTTGACGGCGGCAGCGCCCATGCTCCAGCGGATCGCGCCGGCAACCAGCATCGATCCCGCAAGGATCGCGAGCAGCTTCAGTCCGAGATTGAGCGGAGAAAGGCTTAAGCCCGAGCCGAGAAACGCGTAGGCGAACAACGGCGCGGTGAGCGGAACCAGCGCCGTAGTGATGACCAGCGTGACGAGCACGAGCGTCGAATCAAGACCCATGATAGCCGCGAGCGCCGGCGAGGCCATCATCGGTGATGCAACTGCCTGCAGCATCAGCGCGAGATACAGATCCGGCGATTGCGCTTGCAGCGGGGATAGGACGCCAATCTCGCCCACCAGCAATGGCACCCCGACCATGGTCCATGCGGTCGCGGCGAGAACAAGGCCCGGCCGCCGCAAATAAACTCGCAAGGCGCTCAGATCGACCCGCAGGAACGACAGGCAGAGCAGAGCGAAAATCGCCTCCGTGACGTATGGCTTGAGCAGTTCGCCCGCCGGCGGCACGGCGATGCCGATGAACACCAGTGCCGCAATCGCGCGCGGGCCCTGGCTGCCGAGCCACTCCAGCGCCTGCGCCGTACGGGCCGCGACATTTCGTAAAATCACAAGCATGTGGTTTGATCTTGAATCGGGACGACGACGCAACAGGGAGGGGGACTAATCCAGGTTGGGCAGCGAACATGCAGCAACCGCGGCGCCCGGCAAAGTAACATCTCGTTACCGTTGGTTTCCGATCCGAAGCGATCCGGGTTTGGCGAACTTGAGTTCAGCCCGATTCAGGTCGACCCCGCTTGCGGTGGCCCCTCAAAACTGGAAGCGAAGGCCGACGGTCGGGCCGACGTTCTGGGAATTGAGATAGCCGCTCGCCAGACCGCCTGTAACCTGCGACCACATTACCCCCGCATAGGCATCGAGCCGCTTCGTTATGCGGTAGTCCACCATGGCGGAGGCGGCGTCGAGGGTGCCCGCACATTTGGAGGACGATAGTCCGCCATTGGTGCAGGTGGCCGTGTTGTAGTTGTTTTGATTGTAGTGATAGACGGCGGCTGCGACGTCGAGATCGTCGCGGACGGCGACTTTCACGCCGATCCACGCAATGCGCAGGATTTTGGCGATATCGTATTCGGTTGCGTTAACCGCGCCCGGAAGCACCGTATATCCGCCGAGCGAAGTGAATCCTTCCGGGAAGGTGTCGCTCGGATTCTGGAACTCAATCACTTCGAAGCCGCCGTAGAACGTAACGCTGCGATATCTGTAGCGCAGCGTGATGACGCCGCTTGTGTTGTTGGAAAGGGTTGCTTTCAGATTGTCAGGGGAAACGCCTGCCGGCAGCGGCGAGACGGCATAGTTCGACAGCGACACCGCGTCCCTGACCTTGCTTGCGACCGCATCGAACGAGAATCCTGCAAAATCGCCGCCGAATTGCCCTTCGATGGCGCCGTTGGAGCCGTTGCCCTGGCTGTAGCCGCCGAATTGATAAAGCGCTGCGAACCGAAATGGGCCGATATGGTTTGAATACTGGACTGACGTGTTGAACCTCGCGTCCTCGGTATCGCCGGCGCCGCCCGCGGTGCTGGAGGCGCCGATCACCGAAAACGCGGGCGCGGCTGCCATCGCGTCATAGAGGGCAAGGTTGTCCAGGATAAGCGAATCTTGTCGTCCCACCGTCAACGTTCCGAAGACGGGATTGGTCACGCCGCCATAGGCGACCGTATTGAAGATTTGGCCGGCGCGGCTGGAATCGCCATTGGCGGTCTGAAACTCGAGCGCATTGAGATTGTTTTGAACCAGCGATTTCGGTCCGTTGGCGAGCTGCAGGCTGTAGGGATCAAAGCCGGTCTGCAGATTGAAAATGAGAGACCAGTCGCTGGCGATCGGCTCAACCCCCTTGATGCCGATGTGGGACTGGCCGAGTCCATTCGGAAGGATCGTATATCGCGGACCGTTGCTGTTCTTCGAGATCAGTTCCTCCACGCCGTTGGGATAGTAGGCATTGAAGGGCACGCCGTGGCTGTGATAGGCCGCGCCCGTATCGATAGCGCCATATAGCGTGATGCCGTTCCATGTCAGCGGGCATTCCACAGGGCTTGCTTCGAAATAGTTCGCAGCACTCGCAAAGCATGAAGACACGGTGTCGGGCGACGGCGCTTTCGTTGGCAGGTCGGCGGCTTGAGCGGCATGGATCATCGATGCCGCAAGTCCGGCAATCAAGATCAATTTCGCAACTTGCCAATTTCCGACCTTGCGCATTCGGTCCCCACTGACCGCCGTAACTCCCGCTCTGTGCCCCCTTTTGATTCTTTCGTAGACCTCTTTTCCGGCGAAATCGGATGCCCACCTGCAAACCATACATGGGAACAAGGTGGCTGCATCTCGCTGACATCGATCGAACCCTGTGAAGCGAAATTTTGCCCGACGACTGTTGCTCGGAAACATCCCGCCCCAAATACCGATGTTATGCTGCCTTGTTCCCGCAACCATCATGCATTGTGAGGTGCTGGCGATGCTCAAGCTCCCGCCGCCCGTCTCGGCCCTGATTTATGTTTTGCTCGCCGCCGCGATCAGCTGGCAACTCGGCTGGCCCAAAATGCCGGGATTTCCGCTTCCGAAGCTCGGCATGGCGCTGACATTCATTCCCTGGATTCTGCCCGTCTGGGCTATCGCGATATTTCGTCGTGAAGGGACTGAAACCAACCCGACGTCACCCACCAATCGATTGCTCGTCGTTGACGGCCCGTATCGCTACACGCGCAATCCGATGTATCTCGGACTGGTGTTGGTGACGCTCGGCATCGCCACATGGGTCGGCGCCTGGCCGATGTTTCTCGTCCCCATTGCCACGTTCGCCACCGCAAATTGGGTCCACATCCCCTTCGAAGAAGCCAAGATGCGTCGCCAATTCGCCGCCGCGTATGATGAATATGTGGGTCGCGTGCGGCGATGGTTGTGAAGGCGAGCTGTCCGGCCGCGCGCAGCGTGGAAGAGCCCGAGCGGGAGTGCGTGTGGTGAAGGCGCAACACCGCGTCCAGAAAATTTCAGGCTGCGTTAAAATCTCCGGATAAGTCGGTCGGCTCTATTGTCCTGTCACAGAAACTCCTCGTTCACTGTCTTCCGGGATGGGGATGTTTTGCGATGCCCGGACGCCTTTGTTTTCTGCCGTTTGTTTCCGCGCTGCTTGCAAGTCCGAACGCTGTTCAGGCGGCTTGCGTCGACACCACAAATCTCGCGCGTTCTACGGTCAGCATTGTCAGGCATTTCGATGATGCGGAGCGCGAGCGGTTTCCCGACCTGATCGGCATCCAGGGCAGCGGCTGGTTCCTCTCTCCGACCACAATCGTCACCGTCGAGCATGTCACGGCAGCCATGATGCTTTCGGCTGACGACTGGAAGATGCTTGAGGTTGTGAGCGAAGCCGGTAGCCAGTCCATTCCCGCCCGCATCCAGCGCTTGACGGGGCCACAATCGGAAAGGCTGGCGGTCGTAGAACTTCAAAGCGCCGTTTCCGGCGCGCAAAGTGCCGCGATCAGGCGAGAGCCGCTTGCTCCGGAAGAACAGGTCGTCACGCTCGCATATCCGGCCGGCCGTCGGCAGCTGGTGCAAGGCCGTTTCGTTCGATTTGGAGACGGCGGGAAGCTTTCCGGAATGGCGCTTCTGGAGCTGTTCGAGGGCGAGAATCGCCTCATCATCGATCATGGTGCCTCGGGAGCGCCGGTGGTCGATTGCGAGGGTCGGGTCGCGGCCGTCGTCAGCAACGTGTTTACCCAGAGCTTCCAGTGGGCGTATCGCGAGATACGGTACACAACGGCGTGGGGCATGCCCAACGTCGTGTCGGTGCCGATCGATGCGCTGCCTGATGTTTCCGAAACCCGCTAGTCGCAAGTTCGCCAGAGACAAAGGCTCGCTGGCGTCGATGGTCCCATGCCGGATTTCCGGATGGTGGTCCGACGTATCGGAACGCAACTGCCGGTGAAGTCAGCAGCTATTCAAGTCAGCAGCTATTGACGTCTCCATTCCAGCGCACCGCGAGGTGCCCGGAATGGCGGTCGAAGCGCGACTAGGGCGCGGCGCGCGTGCCTGACTTAATGCCCGCGAAATCACTTGAAGCTGCCGTGGCCTGAACCGGCCTGGGCCACATTGGGCTCCACGGCTCTTAGGGGCTCACGATGTTCGTGGCCACCGCTCGGCGCATTGGCGTTCACAAATGCACTGGGCAATGACCCGGAGGGCACTCTATGCGACGTGCCCACTTGATGTTGCCAACGCGACGCGGTGAAGGCTGCTAAGCAAACGACTTTATCGTTTCGAGCAATCTGACCGGTGGATAAGGCTTGTCGATAAACGCGCTTCCCTTTGGCATCAGGTGGTCCGGTGGTCGGCGTTTGCCGGTAGTGATGATGATGTGAATGGGGGGCCATCGGTCGCGTACCACGGCTGCCAACTTTAGCCCGTCTATGGAACCCGGCATGTCGATGTCGGTGAAGATGAGGCGAATGTCGCTGCGGCACTCGAGGGTTTTTATGGCCTCGTCGGCATTATACGCTGAAACGACCTCATACCCCTCTTGTTGCAGCTCATCCCTGACCATCATGTTAATGAGGCCGTCGTCCTCTACTACTAGAACTACCATGAGAGGCACGCCTTTAGGGGCCTACAATCATGCGAACACAAGGTTCCCCCGGGCTAAACTTTATTTGTGGGGAGGCCCCCGGTTCCGTAGCACGCGCAGGCGCTCTCCTCTGACCCTTCGACGTTGAGGATTTCAATTTTTCCTCGCCTGTATTTGATCATTCCGGCCTGCTGGAGCGTACAACGCTAACTGGTGCGCCCCGAGCATCTCGGCCAGAAACTCTTGGGTGAACTGCGCGCAAGGTCTCTTGCCTGCAGTGGCCAACGGCATAGTCGCGTCTCTACGAGGTGGGTCTAGCGGCTTAGTCGCTATAAGTGGGAAAGGGGAGTGGCGCGGACATCTCGAAACTGTAGCGATTGGACCCACACCGGACAATTATTCATTTCCGTGTCGCGTTAGTTTGGACGATAGTGGCAGCGTGCTTTCCAAGTTCCGCTCTGTAGTCAAAATCGGTGAGTGAAGCTGTAGGTAGTGCCGGTGCCACGGGTACATTTTTCTGTGGACTACTCGGCAAGAAGGGAATCTAGTGATTTCTATCACCGCTCCGACCTCGGCATCCACCGGTGACAGAGAGTGTTTTGCTCCCGCCTGATCCATGGGGGAGGCATCATGCTCCAAATTCAGCCCAACCAATTCAGCGTGTCGAATTGAGGTGCCGCTTCGAAATGCAGAAGCGCCTTCAGGCCATGAGTTGTGCGTGTTTGATTTCCCCGGGTGCAAGGAATGCCCGAAGACGCAGCGCATTGTCCGGGACGCCGGGAAGTTCGGAAGACCCTTTGAAGTCGGAGGTGTGACACGCATGGGTTGCACGCGGCGCCCGCCCAAAGCTCTTCGCTCCAATCGGAGAGGTCAGCCATGGAAATGGAGAAGTTCATTCGCAGGGAGAACCTGACCCTGTTCAAGAAACGTCTCGCGGAAGCGCGCACCGACGCGGAGCGGGAAGTCTTTTTGAAATTGCTGGCGGATGAGGAAGCAAAAGAGCCTCCGCCGAAAAATGGCATTCTCAAGCCGCGCTGATCTGCATCAGAGCGCGGCTCGGGAGGGCATTAAGTAGGGGCCGTGCAAGGAGAAGATGAGAATGGTAGCACTCGGGACGGGATATCAGCCCGACGAAATCAAGCTGATGAGGTCCGCGCTAGATGAGGCGGCGATCACTTTGCCTAAGGCCGAGCGAACATCTGCCATGAAGGCAAAGTTGGCCTCGCGTATCCTCGCAGCGGCGGCGAATGGTGAACGCGACCCGAATAAGCTGAGAATTGCAGCACTTCTGGAAGAAAGGGATGTTTAAAAGACCTGCGCTCTCAACCTGCGCAGCGTTCGTCAAACAATGATCGGGCCGGCAGCGAAATGTCGCGATGTGCCAAGCGGCGACTTCCGAGTTTGGCACTGTTCGGCCGAACTCCGCAAGCCAGCCGAGATGAGCAGTGCCATCCCCGTCCTGCTCAGCATCGTGGACCGTCCAACGCAAGCGCCATAGGGGGACCTTGGTCTTCGCCGAGAGCGGCTGCCCGTGGCCAACCGTTCAGGTAGCGGCCTGACACGGCCAGCCAACGACCTATCACACTTCCGATGTTGGCTAGATGCATCGGAACGTAACTGCGGTGAAATTTTACCGGTAATGCAGCGCAGCAGCTATTCAAGCCAGCAGCTATTGACACTCCATTCCAACGCACAGCGAGGTGCGGGGAATGGCCTCGAAGTGCCAGCAGGGCGGCGCGCGGCCAGCGTGACTGATTTTAGGGCAACGATTCACTGCGCATGATTTCAGCAAGCGCACGTGTAACAAAACCGTCGCGCAGCTTGAGGGTAAGCGCTTAGCCGGATTGATCTGGATCAATCCGCGACCAGCGCAAAGGACCTTTAATTTTGATCCCTCGCAATCGCGCGCGCGGACCCTCTCTGGAATTTCTTGAAGCAAATTTTTCCGCTGTTTCGAACGCGAGACAACTCACTTCAGACCATCACTGAAGCGCCTTCAGGCATTACCAAAAACAACCTTGAGAAGAACGCGACTAAAGATTGCAAAGGAGGACCTGGAGTCATGACAATCAATAAGCGAACAGCAAGAAGCATACTGGTTTCGGGCGCCCTGACGGCGTTGATTGTGCCCGCGCTCAACTCCCCATCCGTCGCCCAGGCGCCAGCGAGCAAACCGAACATCCTCTTCATCATGGGTGACGACATCGGCTGGATGCAGCCGAGCATCTACCACCGCGGTCTGATGGTGGGTGAGACGCCCAACATCGACCGTATCGGTAATGAAGGCGCGATCTTTATGGACTACGTCGCCATGCAGAGCTGCACCTCCGGACGCAATGCATTCTTCACCGGCATGTATCCGCTCCGCACTGGCATGATCCCGCCGCAGCTCCCCGGCAGTCCGTCCTACTTACGACCCGGTACGCCGGCGCTTGCGAAGTTCCTGCTCGATCTCGGCTACAACACCGGCGAGTTCGGCAAGAATCACCTCGGTGACCATACGGCGGCCTTGCCAACGGCGCATGGCTTCCAGGAATACTGGGGCTACCTCTATCACCTCGACGCGATGCAGGGGGTGAGCTTCCCCGACATCAATAAAACCCCGACGGTGCAGGGTGTGGCTCCGCCGTGCATGAACACGCCGATCCCCGGTGTCCCTGAGGTTCCCGGCGCCGTCGATCCCAAGACAACCATATGCCTGACGCCTCCGCGTCCGGTGCTCGCGTGCAAGTCGGCCGATGGCACAGAGAAGAGCCAGACGTGCAAGGATGAGGGCCCGCTGACGCTGGATCGGTCAAAAACGGTCGACGAGGAAATCTCGGCAAAAGTGATCGATTTCATCGACCGCAACGACCCGAAGAAGACCAACAAACCCTTCTTCGTCTGGTACAACCCGGCGCGGATGCACGTCACCACGGTGCTGTCGGACAAGTACATGGCGATGGTCGGTGAACCCGGCGGCAAGGACTGGGGCGTGAACGAAGCCGGCATGAAGCAGATGGATGATAACATCGGCCTCGTTCTCAAGAAGCTCGAAGACATCGGCCAGCTCGACAACACCATTGTCGTGTTCACCACCGATAACGGTGCCGAGGCAATCAGCTTTCCCGATGGTGGCGTGACCCCGTTCAAGGGCCAAAAGGGCGAGGCCTGGGAAGGTGGCTACCGGGCTCCGTTGGTGATCCGCTGGCCGGGCCACATCAAGCCGGGCACCGTCAAGAACCAGCTGTTTGCGGCGCTCGACTGGGTGCCCACGTTCGTCGATATCGCGGGCGGCCCCAAGGGTGAAGGGCTGAGGACGCAGATCGAGGCCGGACAATACCCCGGCATCGTCAAGACCACGCTCGACGGCTTCAACCAGCGCGCCTATCTCGAAGGCTCGTCGGACAAGTCGGCGCGCGACCACTTCTTCTACTTCTCGGGCGCGACGCCGTCCGCGGTGCGCTACAAGAACTGGAAGATGTACTACACCATGTCGCAGCCCGGACCGGCCGGCTGGATCATGCCGCTCGTTCCGTTCCACTTTACCCTGGTGCAAAACATCAAGCGCGATCCCTTCGAGCAAGCGGTCGGCATCGACCAGAAATCGGCGATGAGCCTCGGCGGCGCGCTCGGAGGTCCGGTGACGGCTTTCCAATACGACTGGAACATGTTGCCGATCGGCCAGCAGCTGTGGCTGGAGCACCTCACGTCCTACGAAAAGTTCCCGCCACTGCAGGCGCCTGAGAGCTACAATCTCAGCGGCGTCCTTGCGGAGGTCAAGAAGGCGAATGCCTCTCACAGCAGCGACTAGGCTCTTGCGACAAAAATGAAATGAGACAGCGGGCGCCCCACGGGGCGTCCGCACGCGACAGGTGAGGCGATGAGCGCGCTTTCCGCGCAATCCCTTTGAGAGACCGTCAACCTGACCCATGCACTTGGGCAGTGAATGCAAGGAGTTGCTTATAACCATGAAGAATCGAACTGGCGGCACGGTCATCGTCCCTCTGTTCTCGTGACTGCCTCGCTACTGACGATCAATGTCCTAAAGGAGGATCGCATGAGTGATCTCGTCGTAATCGCATTCCCGACTGAGGCGAAAGCAGAGGAGGTCCGGCAGAAACTGCTCGCCATGCAGAAGGAATACCTGCTCGAATTGGGCGATGCAG
>Ga0210405_10003712_pt1 | contig 14781 bp, 11 predicted proteins | sample IncBWH11MmetaG_FD_155492 | JGI IMG/M metagenome (GOLD analysis project Ga0210405, IMG submission 155492) | Forest soil microbial communities from Barre Woods Harvard Forest LTER site, Petersham, Massachusetts, United States - Inc-BW-H-11-M | ecosystem: Environmental > Terrestrial > Soil >... | reverse complement strand
AAGTTTTGCCAGCCAGAGTTGTAGTCATAGTCCGGCATTGCGTCCGGACGGAGGCGTTTGTGGATCGAAAGTACGGTCATCGCGGCTACCGCGACACGGAAAAAGGCGAAAAACGAGAAAAGCACGAGCGCAAGCCGCCGCAAGGCGGTCCGCGCGCCGATCAGTTCGGCCCGCGCACCCCGCGCATGGTCGGCACCGTCACCCGCGGCCGATGTTCGAATTGCGGCGCAGTTCTTACCGCCGGCTTCGACCCCAACGGCCAATGTCCCAAGTGCCAGTTTGAGCTTCACAGCTGTAAGCAATGCCGCTTCTTCGATTCCGGCGCCCAATTCGAGTGCACTCAGCCCGTTCCAGAACGCATCACCCCCAAGGACACCAAGAACGACTGCAAGTTCTACGAGTTCCGCATGACGATCGAAAAAGACACCGCCCCCACTTCCTACGCCCAACCTGCACAAGTAGCGGCCGCCATTCCCTCCGCGCCGCCACGCACCAACGACGCCCGCCAAGCCTTCGAAGATCTCTTCAAAAAGTGACCCCGCATTGCGCGCCCGCCACGCGTAACTGAACCCTGGTAACTGAAAAAGTTACGGCCCGAATTCACAGCATTGTAACTTTCGATTTTACCTGCATTCACTTACGCGTAATACTCTGCCCAATTGTCCGGGGCAGTCGAGGATATCCACAGGCCGACACTCGCTTTGTGTGTCGTGGATGTGATACATCCCTGACAATGGGGCGGTTCAAATCCAGCGGGAGGGGTGTATTGAAATGAAAAAAGTGTCTCGGCTAATCCTCGTGTGTATAGGTCTTCTTTGCCTGCTCGCCTCGTCGTCGCAAGCGCAGCAAACCCTCGGCTCCATCAACGGCACTGTAAGCGACAGCTCCGGCGCCGTAATCCACAACGCGACCGTTAAGATCCACAACCTCGCTACGGGTTTGGAGCAAACGGTTACCACTAAGTCTGACGGCTCATTCAACATCGCCGATCTCCCGATCGGCACCTACAGCGTCAGTATCTCTCGCGATGGATTCAAGACGGAGGTTCACTCCCAAATCCTCATCCAAGGCAACCGCACGACTACAGTGAACGGCTCTTTGCAAGCTGGAGAAGTAAATATCACGGTCACGGTCAGCGGCACTCCGCTGCTCAATCAAACTGACACTACGAATGGGTATACGCTAAGCAGCGATCTTATCGAGAATATCCCTCTCGGAACCGGTAGCTTTACACAACTCGCGATTTTGGCGCCTGGCGTCAACGCGGACCTTTTGGCAGGCGCCGGTACCAACGCCGGCTTGGGAAATCAGGACATCTTTGCCAATGGCCAGCGCGATACCAGCAACAGCTTTTCCTTTAATGCCGTTGAATCGAACAATCTCTTTAACGGCTTGTCTGCCAGCGCGATTGGCGAGAGCCGCTTCGTGCTGAACACCAACGAACAATTTCTAGCTGGAGGGCAGATTCAAACCAACACCTCCGTATTTGATGCCATCGGGCAAGGGCTGCCCGCCCCTCCGCCAGAAACCATCGAAGAAATCCACGTGAACACTTCCATGTATGACGTTTCGCAGGGAGCCAACAGCGGTGCCCATGTTGCCGTTGCCACAAAGTCTGGCACCAATGATTTCCATGGCAATATCTACGAATATCACCAGACCTCGGGGTGGGATGCCAACCAGTTTTTCCTGAACGCGGCGTCAATTCCGCGCCCGCCTCTTCACCGCAATACCTTTGGCGCCACGCTAGGCGGACCTATCAAGCAAAATAAACTCTTCTTCTTCGGTTCCTACCAGGGCCAGCGGGTCACAGATGCTACCAACGGCTCGACGGAATTTGCCAACGTCCCCTGTACGACCCAGCAAAACAACAGCACGATCTGCCTTTCCGACGACAGAAGCGCCGCAACACTTGCCGCGGTCGCCAGCCCCAACAAGTGTGGTGCTACTGGCAATCCACCATGCCTTACGGCCTCACAGGTCGACCCCGTTGCCTTGGCCATCCTGACTGCTAAAGGGCCGAACGGCAAGTTCATCGTTCCCTCGGCAACCGTCACAGACCCAAACCTGATCAACTCCTTGGGCGGCAACGCCCAAGATAGCGGACCGCCAAGCACGTTCAGCGCGGACCAGTTCAACGGAAACGTTGACTATCTTTTTAGTACGAAGGATCGCCTCGCGGCGAAATACTACTTTCAGAACGATCCTTCTACCAGTCCGTTTGCGGTGAGCCAGGTTCTCGGCTTTCCGCAGACTCTCCATGCCGGCAGCCAGGTCGTTTCCCTCGACAACACTGTCAGCCTGACCCCTAATACCACTTGGGAGCAGCGAATCGGTTTCATCCGTCAGTTCGCCAACGCGAGCACCACCCAGCAACTTACTCCCGCCGACATCAACATCAACCTCCTCGGCAGCAAGTTCTTCCCGGGCTTTAGCATTAGCAACGCCGGCTCAGGAAATGGCAATGGCCTGCGCATTGGCCCCGCCAACAACTTTGCCAATGCCGGCGTCTTCCAAAACCACTTTCAGGCAGGCACAAACTACAACTGGAGTGTAGGGCGCCATACTATCTCCTTTGGATTCAACGGTGACTATGGCCAACTGAATGTTCTTAACCGCGAAAACCAGGTGTCCTCCTTCACTTTCCGGAACTTTGCAAACTTCTTGACCGGAAATATGGGTGGGAGGAACGGGGGTGGGCAGTTATTGAATGGCGAAACCAACCGTTACTTTCGCGCCAAGCAGACCGGTCTCTTCGTCCAGGATAATTTCAAACTCAAATCCAACTTGACCATAACCGCCGGTCTTCGTTGGGATTGGGACGGCCCGCTCTATGAAAAGAATGGCCTTCTCACAAACTTCTACCCGAAGAACTACTCCTACGATCTCGCTACGGACACGATCAGCAACATCGGCTTGGTCATCGCTGGTAACAATAAAGAGTTTTGCGCAACCAAGTCGAGTTTCTGTGTAAACAATTCGACCCTAACCGGGCGGCAATGGATTTTCGAGCCTCGCATCGGTGTGGCTTGGTCTCCCCACTTCGTCAAGAACCTGGTCGTTCGCGCGGGCTACGGTCTGTACGCGGACCGCGGAGAATTCTTTACAGAACTCTCGGCTAGCGCCGGAATCGGCATCAGCGGTCCCTTTGGTGTCACCACCCAGCAACCGTTCACCGTGCCGTTCAACTCCACGTGTACCGGCGTTCACTGCCTCAGCAACAATCCGTTCGGCACTTCGGCACCGCCCCCGCCCCCCAGCAATCTCTCCGGTGTCCAGGCGCTCGTTCATAATCAGTCTGGACTAAGTGGCTGCGCCGAACCTGTAACGCCAACGTGTGCACCTACCGGAAACCCGCTTTTCGCGTTTCTTTTTGGCGGTTACGATCCCAGAAACACCCTGCCGTATTCGGAGAACTGGACCCTTGATGTTCAATGGCAGCCCATCAATTCGTTGCTCATCGACGTCGGCTACGTTGGCAACCACGGACAACACGAACTTCTCCCCATCCCGTTCAACCAGCCGGGCATTGCCACGCCCACGAACCCCATTAACGGACAGATCTACTCCTATGGGTATCAAGCTACCGATAACATTCTCGATGCGAATTTCAATCCGGGCATTCTTCAGACTGAACAGGTGGCAACAACCATCGCAGAGTTTTCGGGCGCAGACGGCAATACGGCGCTGCGCGTGCCCTTCATAGGCTACAACCCCAACTCGGATTTCTGGGAAGCCGAAGGAGTTTCAAATTATCACGCGCTCCAACTCAGTGTGAAGAAGCGGATGAGCCGTGGCCTCATGATCAACGCAGCATACACGTGGTCGCACACGCTGGATGAAGGCAGCGGACTCTCCGAAGGACTCTTCTTTAATGGCAACAATCCGCTCAATCCTAGAAGTGCCTATGCGAGCGCGGGTTTCGACCGCACTCACGTTTTCACAATCAACTACACCTACCGGATTCCTGATATCACCAAGTCCAAAGGCTTCCTCAAGCACGTCGTCAACGGCTGGGGCGTCAATGGGGTTACGATCGCCGAGAGCGGACTGCCTTACAGCGTGTATGACTTTTCCGGAACCGTTGCCAGCCAGTACTTTGGCGCGGGCGACGACTTCATCACCAATCCCTTACTCAACGGGTCGCCCAAGAGCACTCAGCTTCAGGGCACCACCGGTGTAAACGCTGGAAACCCAGTGCTCAATGCCGGCGCGTTCGGTATCAACGTGAATGCGCCAGGCACCAACGGCGTTCCGCCCTGCGGCCCGACCACTCACGGCGGCACCGCCTGTGATTTCTCGGAGACGGGATTTTCCAGCGCCGGCCGCAACGCATTCCGCGGCCCATTTCAAACGCGTTTCGACTTCAGCATCTTCAAACTTTTCAAGCTGAACGAGCGCTTCGCCCTTCGCTACGACGCGCAATTCTTCAACCTCTTCAACCATGCGAGTTTCGATGCGCCAAACAACAACATAAGCTTAAATCCTTGCTTCGGCCCTAACTTGCAAACCAGCCTACCGAACGGATGCCAATGGCAGGGCACGATTCCAGCCGTGCCACCCTCGACAAAAGCATTTGGCGATGGCACTGCTCCCTTCGGATCTGGCTTCATCCAGAGCACACTCGGCAGCCCGCGGCTGATTCAGATGTCCTTGCATTTGACATTCTGAATCGCTCACCTCTACACAGTTGGGCAAGGACCGCTAATGCGGTCCTTGCCCATTTCATTTTTCTGCTCTACATCCACCTCTATGCCACCCGCTGCGCCAGGCAACGCAAGCCACTCGGTGCACCCCAACGTCTCGCCAAATCTCCCTCCCCGGTGCATACTGTTACGCTTTTCCTCTTCCCAAGGAGCTGATGACCATGAAACGGCGCAGTATTCTCACCGTTGCTTTGATTCTTGTTGTGTCTTCTTTCGCGCACGCGCAGGAAAATCAGAAACCCACCAACCACGTCCCCAAGCCCAGCGAATTCCTCGGCTTCGAAGTCGGCGCCGACCGCAAACTCGCCGACTATCGCCAAATCGCCTCCTACTTCAAGGCCCTCGCCGCCGCCTCAAATCGTGTCGAACTCGAAATCCTCGGCAAAACCACTCTCGGCGAAGACATGTTCATGGCCGTGATCTCCACGCCAGAAAATCTCGCCAACAAAGCCCGCTACAAAGAAATCGCCCGCAAACTCTCCGATCCGCGTGGCCTCACTTCCCAGCAAATCGATTCGCTAGCCGCCGAAGGCAAAACCATCCTCCTCATCACTTGCAACATTCACTCCACCGAAATCGGCTCCAGCCAAATGGCCATGGAATGGGCCTATCAACTCGCCACCACGCAAGATTCCGAATATCTCCGTCGCCTCAACGATTCCATCGTCCTCCTCGTCCCCTCCCTGAATCCCGACGGCGAAACCATGGTCACCGAGTGGTACCGCAAATATCTCGGCACCAAATACGAAGGCGGCGAAATGCCCTATCTCTATCACCACTACGTCGGCCACGACGACAACCGCGACTGGTTCATGCTCTCGCAAATCGAAACCAAAAACGTCAACCACATGGTCTATCACGATTGGTTTCCGCAATTCTGGCTCGACGAACATCAAATGGGCTTCACCGGTCCGCGCATTTACATCCCGCCCAACGCCGATCCCGTCGCCAAGCTCGTCAACCCGCTCGTCCATCGCGGCAACAATCTCATGGGCGCGGACATGGGCTGGCGTCTCGAAGAAGCAGGGAAGTCCGGCGTTATCTACGGCTACTCCTTCGACGCCTACTGGCCCGGCGGCACTCGCAACACCGGCTGGTGGAAGAATATGTATGGCGTCTTAACCGAAGTCGCCTCCGCGCGCATCGCCTCGCCCATCGACGTCACTCCCGACGAGCTGCAGGGCGGCACCAAAGGCCTCATCACCTACGAGCAGCAAATCAATTTCCCCAATCCCTGGCCCGGCGGTTCCTGGCGCCTGCGCGACATCATGGATTACGAGCTCATCACCTCCAGCGCCGCTCTCGAAACCGTCAGCAAATTTCGCCAGGAACTTCTCCGCGGTGTCGCCACCATGGCCACAGAAGCCGTTCAGTCCGCCGACCCGCAAATCTGCTGGCGCATTCCTATCGAAGACCAGCGCGATCCCGTCACTGCCGCTCGCCTCATCGCTCTTCTTCTCGAACACGGCGTCGAAGTCCGCGTCAACTCCGACGCAAAAATTTTTCTCGTTCCCACCGCGCAGCCCTACGGCCGCTTCGTCGACGAAATGCTTGGCATCCAGCGCTATCCCGAAGTTCGCCCCGCGCCCAACAGCGGCATCCTCGAGCCTTATGACGTCGCCGCCTGGTCGCTTCCTCTCATGATGGGCGTCAAAGCCGAGCGCCTCGCTATCCGTCCTGATCAGCTCAACTCTTCGCACATTCTCAAAGACGCGCAGTGGCCCGTTGGCGGCCTCACAAGTTCCGGCAAGTATTTCACTATCGCTGCGCACGAGAACAACATCTTCGCTCTTGCCAATGCTATGCAAGCCGCCGGAGGCCAGGTATTCCTCTCGGAAAAGCACAACGAAACTCCCGAATTCATTTTCCCTGCCCATGCGCAACTCGCCGCCAACGCCGAAAAATTCCATCTCCAACTCGTTCCTCGCCCCGATCTTCCTCAGGGCGCCACGCAGCTTAAGCCCGTCCGCCTCGGCCTCTACAAACCCTACGTTACTTCACTCGACGAAGGCTGGACCCGCTTCCTCCTCGACCAGTACGGCTTCAAGTACAAAAGCATCGAAAACAAGGAAATACGCGCCGGTAATCTCAACAATTCCTACGACGCCATCATTCTCTCGGATTCTTCTCGCGAAGCCATCGTCGAGGGCAAAGGAAATCGTTTCGCCTCTTCGGAGGAATTTCCGCCCGAATACACCGGTGGCATCGGCAAAGAAGGGGTCAAGGCGCTCCGCGAATTCGTAGACAAAGGCGGCACGCTCATCACCCTCGCCAACGCCAGCGACGTTCTCATTGGCGAGGATTTCAATCTTCCCGTTCGCAACGCCCTAGCCAGCCCCGCGGGCGCCGGTGGCCGATCCGCCACGATCACTTCTGACTTCAACGTCCCCGGTTCCCTCCTGCGCGTCTACCTTGACACCAATCATCCCGTCGCCGCTGGCATGCCTCACGAAATCAACGCCTTCGTCGATTCGCCCATCGCCTTCCAAACTTCCATTCCGACGCCCGACATCCAGCGCTCCGTAATCGCCTGGTATCCCGACGACGCCAAAGACATCCTGGTCTCCGGCTACGCTCACGGCGCCGAACGCCTCCAACGCAAAGCTGCCGCCGTCGCCTTCACCCGCGGCAAAGGCAAAATCGTAATGTTTGGCTTCCGCGTCCAACACCGCGCCCAAACCGAAGGCACCTTCCAACTCCTCTTCAACGCCATCTTCTGGGGAGCAAGGTAACTTTCCATCAAAGCACATACATTGCGTCTTTGCATGTCGGACACTAGCCGCCGCGCCTTTCGATGCATCCCTCGATGGGCGTGTTATGTTTGAACACGAACGAACAGTCGGCTTCAAGTCCGTTTTCGCACTCAAATTCGATCGCAATACACGCGATTGCTATCGCTAGAAATGCTCGTGCCCCACAAACTGGAGCCCAACATGCCGAAAACACTCCTCGCGAAGCGATTCCGTCTCATCCTCCTCGCCGCCTCCGCGTTGGCGTTCGCCATCCCCGTCGTATCTCCCGCGCAACAAGCCAACAAATCCGACACCTTAAAAAAAGCTCGCCAGGCCTATTACAGCCTCAAGGACGAAGGCTTCTCCGAATTTCAATGCGCCATGGCGCCAAATTGGGCTTTTCTTCTCTCCGAACAGCACAAATCCGATCCCGCCGGAATCGACGCCGCCATCCAAAAGCTTCAGGCCGTCCACTTCGGCCTTACTCTCGGTCTCGATGGCAACGCCAAGGTCACTCACAACGAACTTGCCGCCGAAAACGAACAAGTCGCCAGTGGTCTAAAGCAGGTTTACAGTGGCATGGAGCAGATGGCTTCCGGCTTTTTTCAAACCTGGTCCGCTTACACTATCTCTCCCGCCCTCCCTGAACCCACTACCGAGTTCCAACTCGAATCCATCGGCTCCGACTATCGCATCACCTATAAAGAAGGCGCCGCCGACGTCGCCACCACCATGGGTCAGGACTACGCCATTAGCGCTATGAGAGTTAAGACCGCTGAATTTGACTCCACCATAAAGCCGCAATTCAAAAAAAGTCCCAAGGGATTACTCCTCTCCAGCTATCAAGCCATGTATCGCGGCGCAACTCCCGCCGAAGCCACCGATCTCGACGTCACCATCGACTATCAGGAAATCAACGGCCTGCAATTGCCCCAAGAAATCTCTCTCGCCGGCGCCTACGGCTCAACTCCCTTCAAAGTCAAAGTCAACTTCACCGGCTGCCAAGCCACCAAACACTAACCAAGTTCGCCCCTTCTGTACTCGGTTCTGTAGGTGCCGGACTTCAGCCCGGCTATTTTTTTACTTTCAGCTTGTAACTCTACACTTTCGACGGCAAACTCCAAGAAAGCTTCCACGAGAGCCTGCGCCCAAAGCGCCCGGTATGGCCAAAACTCCGAACACGAAAGTAATCCTTGATCGACTCACCAACCTAGCTCTCGCTCTTCCCGAAGCTACGCGCGAACTCTCCAGCTCCCACGCCTCATTCCGAGTCCGCAAGAAAACTTTCGCCTACTTTCTCAACAATCATCACGGTGACGGCATCGTCGCCGTCACCTGCAAAGTCCTCCCCGGAGAAAATGCCGCCCTCGCCAAAGCTCAACCCAAGCGCTACTATCTCCCCTCCTACATCGGCCCACGCGGCTGGGTCGCTCTCCGCCTCGACCTCCCCAAAATCGCCTGGCATGAAGTTCGCGACCTCCTCCTGACCAGCTACCTCCTCACCGCCCCCAAACGCCTCGCCGCCGCAGTTCGCGGCCCCAACTGAATTTCAGAAAACGAATCGCGAGCGCCACCGCTTGGGCATCGACCGTAACCGTAAACGTCTGCATCCTCACCCCGTCGCGCTTTCCAGGCTCGACTCGCAAATGCTTTGGATCCGCGGCGCCCGGCGCAGCACCGCTCGCGCGTGATAGAGGCGCCCCTTAACGGCTTCCATCGAAATGTCCAGCATCTCGGCCGTTTCCCGGACGGAGCGCTCTTTAAAGTGGTAAGCCTCCACCGCCTTGCGGAGCGTCGGCCGCAGGTTGAAAATCGCTTCCCTTAATATTCTGTGACGCTCATGCTCGACATACCACTGTTCCGGATCGGCGATAGCATCCGCCAATTCATACTGCTTTGGCTCTTCACCGAGATCTGCTTTGGTCTCGATGGGCACTTCGCGCGACCTGTGATTTTTGCGCAGCCTCAGCAGCGCCGCGTTGATGGCGATTCTTGTAAGCCACGTGGAAAAACGAGACCGTCCGTCGAAATCATGCAAGTGAAGCAGTGCGCTCAGGAAAGTTTCTTGGACCGCGTCCTCTGCGTCTTCGCGGTTCCTCGTGATTCGCAGTGCCGTGTGAAGCACTTTGTCCGTGGAGCGCTCAAGTAGTTCACCGAGAGCCGTCCGGTCCCCACCCTTGGCTGCCGCCAGTAAGCTCTCTTCCTCCCCGATCCACGTGGATTTGGGGGAAACCACCCTGTTCTCCGTTGCAACGCATGAAACACATTCTACAAGCGGCATTGGCCTCTCCTTCCGTTGCTGACCTCAGCGGCGTCCCCGGCACGTCGCTCGAATCATTCACGAACTAAGAACTCGTCCAGTGCGGCTAAGCGTTTTCCGGCTTGATCTCCTCGCTAATCGATGCGGCCATCGCAGGTACTATCTGGTTTTCAAATGGCCCCTGCGATTTGTCCGCACCCGAGGAGCGGCGCCGAAGCGAGGAATAGAGCGCCGCCCCAGCCACGATCAGATTTGCCACAATTACCGGCACGGCCCCGATCGCTATCCCGTAGAAGATCCAAAGACACGCCGCCGCAGCCTGTATTTTCTTCAGCGTTGCGGCATCGCTATAGAAATAAGAGCTCGCGAAAACGGCCGTCGCCACCCATCCCAGTACGTTGACCGTCATGTGAACCTCCCTTTTGGCTTTAAAGCAGTCTTCCATCGATGTCATTCAAGCTGTTATATCTTCTTTGCGTGTTGTCAGGTGCTCATTTTAGTGCCTTGGATGAATCTGTCCAGCTAAAGATGTCTGCGCCGACCAAAAACCTGACATGACAGTCGGCATCGAATGGCGCGTTGAGCAATAAATGCCATATAAATATATGTAAATAAATGCGTTACAGTCCTATTGCAGTTCGCTTCAATTCTGGACTGAGGCCTGGGTGGCAAAACGGCGTGGCGCGGGGCTAGCGACCCCGGTTCCTCAGAGCGGCCTCAGTAGTTTCATAGTTGTCTTAATATGTAGAGAAGCTGTACTATATAGACGTGAAGACGCACAACCTCACCCGTGAGGGTCCCAAGTACCGTCAAATCCTCGATCGCCTCGCCAGAGACATCGCTTCCGGCAAATATGCTCCCGGCCAGAAGCTTCCCAGTGAAGCTGGCTTGGTTCGCCTATTTGGGGCTTCCAGAATTACCGTGGGACGCGCGGTTCGTGAGTTGAAGGAACAGGGGCTCGTCCAACGCATCGCTGGTTCGGGAACCTATGTGCGCAACAGAGCTGCGGACGGATCCCCACTTTTCGGTCTGCTCATTCCGGATCTTGGAGAAACCGAAATCTTCGAGCCCATTTGCCAGGGAATGGCCAATGCTCCCAAAGAATCCGAGTACGCGTTGCTCTGGGGGCGGACCGACATGGCCGGGGCGACGAAGGAAGAGCAAGCCTGGAGCCTATGCCAGCAATTCATCGAGCGCAGAGTGGCGGGCGTCTTCTTCGCGCCTCTGGAAATAACTCCCAAAAACGGTGGAACCAATGGCGCCATCGTCAAAGCGCTCGACAAGGCACAAATTCCTGTCGTGCTGCTTGACCGCTGCATCCTGCCTTTTCCACAGCGCAGCCGCTACGACCTAGTGGGTATCAATAACCGGCGTGCTGGCTACCTCGCCACGGAACATCTCGTGCGCCAAGGTTGCCGCCGCATTCTCTTCATAGCCGATTTGAGTGTCACCTCGACCGTGGAAGCCCGCATCGTCGGCTTTCGTGAGGCGTTGCTTGCCAACGGCCTCGCGGTGGAACCGCGTCTGATTCAATGCCTTGCCGCCATCAAGAACGGCGCCCTTCAAAAGTTGTTCGACGAGTTTCGCCCGGAAGGTTTTGTGTGCGTCAACGATCGGACTGCCGGCCGTCTCATGCAGGGCCTGCTTTCGTTCGGTGGTCGCATACCGCAGGATTTCAAGGTTGTGGGAATCGACGACGTCGAATACGCAAAACTTCTCCCCGTACCCCTCACGACCATTCATCAGCCCTGTCGTGAGATCGGCTATGCAGCCATGGCCGCCATGTTCGAGCGAATCAAGCACCCCAACATGCTCGCCCGCGACATCCTCCTTGACTGCGAACTGGTCATACGCGCCTCCTGCGGAAGCCCCTCACCAAACTCCGCCGCAACCGCAACCGACCTCAACTAGTTGTCCGTGCTCCCCACAGATATCGGCTGGTCTCCCCGTCATGCTCGAAATCGTCCACGGTGTAATCAAAAGGGACGCCCGCAACCTTCATGAACTCGTCGACTTCCGCCCCCGTCTTGAACCCGAGCATCCGCCTGACCTGCGAGCGGCTAAGTACCCGCGCGCGGTAGCCTTCGATCGCGAGAGACTCGAGGGCATGCCTCGCCAGATCGCCCCGCTGCTTCTCCAGGTGGTGCTCGATATCCTCGGGGAGCTCTATTTTCACTGCCATGTTCGCTCTCGAGGACCAAGACATCTTGCCGGATTGCACCCTTGCATTAGCTCTGGCCTAGACCAAACAATTCCTCTTTTTTCCACAGCCAGTAAACATCCGATGCACAGCAACCGCCCCAAACCCTTTCAGCTCATGCGTTTCCTTACAACTTCCATCACTCCCGGGGTGGGGGGGGCAGGTGGGACAGCCAATCCTGGCTGTCCCTCTTTGAATCTCTCTGCAATCGGATCACGCAACACCCATCGAGGCTTCTCTGCGCCTCTCTGCGAACCCAGCGCCAAAGGAACGCTCCACTTCTGGACTCTTTTGTCCAGTTAGGAAACGGTGGGTGGTATTGTCCGGCACCAACTGCGTTACGGGAGTGGCTGGCCGAGGAGGATCGGTGTCTAATACATTTATGAGGGCGATGCCACTGCGAATGCGAAGCCCGGGGTTGAAGCTCTTAGTTCTCTTCGTCGCTGCGTGTGGTGCTGGCCTCGGGCTGATAACTTGGTTGAGAACCTCGAATCACAAAATCACTGACCAGGAGTTGCTCCGAGAGGCGGTCGCAGAATGGAAGCGTGCCGGCGAACCCGGCGAAGGCCCCAACTATCAGATCTTCGAGCAACAGGCAGCACAGGGTTACTACGAGGATGCGGCAGCCACAGGCCGTCTGTTCAAACGTGCCGAAGATGTCCACTGGTCAATCGTCGAATTGGTGAAGATTCGTGCCGAAAACGGAGACATTCAAGGTGCGAAAAACTCTATTAAGAGCCTGGCCGGCTCAGCCTTGCAAAAGAAAGGCGCCGAGTTAGTCGCTCTGATCCAGGCTCAGAACGGAGATTTGTCGGGTGCGCTTGAAACGATCGTTGCCTTCGGCGAGTCCGACGAGGTTTTCCTAGAGTATGGACGTCGCCAAATTGAGATGGGGGACTTTGAGGGAGCGCTTGATACCGCTGGCCGAACTAAGTCGGGCTATCAACTCTTCTACGACATCGGCGATGCCCTGCGCATTCGCGGGGAGCAAAGCCGTGCCGGTAAACTCGCCGCTCACATGAAGGACCGTAAGTTCGCTGCTCTCTTCCTGGACTGTGCGCGATTCACTCTTTGGCCCACTGTGCCCGAGCGCGTCATTGTGCACGCAACTCCTTGCGACATTGCTAACGACTTCGGACTACATGGAAGGTTTGTCGAAGCTGATGCCCTGATCGAGCGAAACAAATGTCCGAACGTCTCCTTCATCGCCATCCGTCAGTACGCCGTGGACCCAGCGGGCGCAGAGCACCTTCTCCGTGGTACGTCAGAGCCCCTGGATTTGACCTATGGACTGGAGAAGTTCGCCGTCCAAGCGGCGAACAAGGGCGACATAGCCGAGGCCTTGCGTTTTCTCAACGATCTTCGAAATCTGACCACGGCAGGAAGCGAGCGGAACCGGATGCTTGCTGAAGCCACAAGCGCCCAAGCAGTCCACGAAGTTGCGCGTGTCTGGACGGTCAGAGACGGACCTAAGGTAGTCCTCAAGTGGACACGCTCCAGACCGACAACTGGAGAGCGAACCTGGGCCCTGATCGGCATGGCGGAGGCATTGGGACACGCAAGGCCAACGCAATAGCTCTCGAAGCGCCTAAGCCTAACGAGGTCGAACTCGAGATTATGCAAACATCGCATCAATCTGTGGGTCTTCTGAAAGCGAAAGATCATTTTCCATTTTCCCGGTGGGTTGTCAGAACGCTGTCAGGACGTTGGGCTCGCCGAATTTATCTCGCCGTTCTGTTGCTTCTGCTGCTCATTTCGACCGCCGCCAGGCTCAGCGTATACTTCACGACGCGGAAGATCGAGGCTGTGCTGCACGGACTAAGTGAGATACGCTTGGATCAGACCACCGAGGAACAGATGACGAAGGTGGTTCCATACCTGACAGAAAAAGATTGGAAAGGCAACGATTTCTCGTATCGCAGTTATTACGTACACATTTCCAACGAATCGGATGGCTTGCCTTGGCCGTACGCGTTCGCACACTTGTTTGCACTGGCACAGTCGCTCGCGCGTCTCGGGGACTTGTTCGGTTATCGGTACATCAGCTTTGACGCTGGCATGTTGGTACAGGACGGTAAAGTGACGGGCCAACTACGGCTTAGCTAATCAGTTGATGCGCCCGCAAGCTGCAGGGTACGTCGGCTACATAGTCACCGCCAGGAGTGTCCACGGATTCTGGCTGCCGGGGTCCCTGGATATCAGCAGCGTAGATGACTACAGCCCACAGTATCGACCTACGCGGTGGAGAGACTCCTTAGCTGTGATCTACACGACCGACGCCCCTCCCGAACTTACCAAACGCATTTTCGATCTCAGTCTCGGTTGTTTTTGGGGTCTCCGTGCATGCGCGGATGCCGCTGACATTGCCCCAGAGATATCGCAAGACGTAGAGACGATCCAAAAGGCTACATACAGGCAACTGATTTCCGATAAATGCCCGGACTCAATCATTGAGGGGCGAATGCGATACCTGCCGGACGTGTCGGTCTTGCTTCTCGAAGTTACCGGCTCACGGCGTTTTGAGGTCAATGAAGAGGGCGGGAGAGCTGAGGACTGGTTTACAGATTACAAGTTGAAGGAAGCGATTCGCGGAAAGGGTTTCGGGTCGTGGAAAAATGTCCGTTTCCAGCGAACAATTCCTTCTCCCTTCGACCCCACTCGACAGATGGCAAACCAAATTTGGCCTGAAACGAAGATAGGGGCCGAAGTTTTGTACTTCGGAGGTGTGGGCTTCTATTCATGCCGGTTCATTCCGGCGACGCCGTCTGGGCTTGATATCGTTCGGAAGGCGCCCGTCCCGCCCAAAAGGCCTGAAGATCAGATTCCGAGGGGACTGATGTGAGTCCGAAGTTCTGAACATGACAGCCTTCTGGCTTGGAGACT
>Ga0210405_10003711_pt1 | contig 14783 bp, 14 predicted proteins | sample IncBWH11MmetaG_FD_155492 | JGI IMG/M metagenome (GOLD analysis project Ga0210405, IMG submission 155492) | Forest soil microbial communities from Barre Woods Harvard Forest LTER site, Petersham, Massachusetts, United States - Inc-BW-H-11-M | ecosystem: Environmental > Terrestrial > Soil >... | reverse complement strand
CCCACGGGTTGGCCGGGATTCCAGTTGATGCGGCGAATGAGGCGAACATGAAGCGGGTCGGTCACATTGTCGAGATAATAGCTGACCATCCAGATGCGGGTAGCGGTGGTCGGGGGAAAGGTGCCGTTGGGAAGTTCAAGCTGGGTCATCGTGCCCTGCGGATCGCCGCGGCCATTCAGATTCAAACCGTCGCCTGCGTCGAAATGAAGAGTCTGGCCAGCCACGTCAGTCACTTCTTGAATAGCGTTGCCCTTGGCGTTGCTGAACATGATTAGGTCACCGGAGTTGATCTGCACCCCGGTAGGGGAGAATTGGATGCAGGTGGGGTCAAAGACTACGACTTTCCCGTTATTCGCAATGTTTCCCCCCGGACAGCCCGGATTGGGGCCCAGGGGAGGTTCATTGATCATCCGGGAATTGAGGGCCAGGGTGTTGTCCGCGTAGAGCATAGTGATGAGGTCGGTATTCGCTCCCGTTCCGGAATCCGGGCTTGTGATTGGCGGGCCGAGTTGCCAACCGGGTTGAATGGCATTCAAACTGACATTGCACACAGGGAACGTCAGTCCGCCCGAGAGATTGGGGCGGTTAATCGGAGCGCCTCCGCTGCCCAGACAATTCGGGGGGCCTGGCGTGTACGGAATCGGAATGCCTGCCGTCGGGATGCCTTGGCCGGCCTGGATGAGATCCTGCTCGAGGAGGTTCACACCGGCTCGGAGATTGTCTGAAAGATCGGACTTGAGAGAGACGTTCTGATTTGTAGTCGTGGCGTCTTTGAAAGCGAGCATGACGGCAGCCAGAGCGAGCAGCGTAATGCCCATGGCGACCATGAACTCGATAAGTGTGAATCCAGATTGTTTCTTCATTATAAGTTCTCTCCGGCCATCCTCAAGCAAACGCTGAGATATAGCTGATAAGCGTGTAATTTCGTTGCATACGACCCATCTGGTAGTTGATGGTGATGGTGATCTGCCGCAGATTTGCTTCACCCGTAACAGGGGTAATGGAAATCGTGCGGGTCATCCAGGGATTCAGATTGACGACGAGGTCGTCGGCAGTGCCCAAAATTCCGTCTGGGCCCGGCCCGATAATGATGGAATCCGGAAGGGCGGTGTTGTCATCCGCGGTGCCGACCAGTCCATCCGGGCCAGGGTCGAGCAGAGGCTGCGGGCCGTCGATAAAGACGCCGCCGGTGGACACATTCTGAATCTGCGCCCAGGTCAAGACCTTGGTGTCGCGCGCCGTGAAGATGGTTTCCACGGCTTCTTCAGCCTTCTTTTCCGCGATGTAGTCGTACTGCGTAAGGCTGGCATACATGACGCCTTGCGCGTAGACAACCGATAGAGAAAGCACACCGAATGAAAGAATGACGATGGAAATCATCGCCTCGAGCAGCGTGAAGCCGGCTGGGTGACCAGAGATTTTGCGTGGTCTTTTCATTGAACTTGTCCCCCTATTCCTGCCAGGATGAACCGGTCCAGTAATAGGAACGGACCCGCCCTGTCGCCCCAAAAACCGTTACCGCGCGCGCGGTGTTCGGCTTTCCCATGACACCCAAAAAGAGGGAAGCATTCACAGGATTGTTATTCGTTGCCTGATAGAGAGTTGCCGCTGACTGCGCGGTGCCGACAAAGGCGCCGGAGGTTGTAAACATGCAGGTCCAGGTTCCGCCACCGGTTTGTTGCTGCAAGTTGATCGCGGTCCCGTTGCCAAAACCCATGGGCGTGTCCGGAAGCGTGGGGAATACATAGAAAATCAAACCGCCGCCAACGTTGTCGTTTAGATAGGAGGGAGGAATAGGCGCGGGGATCGGCTCTCCTGGCAATGTCAGCAGGGTGAGCTGGATTTGATTCGGAGTCGTGAACTGCACCTGCACGTTGCGGCGTTTGGCGATGGCCATCTCGCGCGCCTGACGAAGCTGGGAGATGAGACCGTCCATCGCGGAATTGGCTCGCGAATTTTGCGAGCTGTTCATCGTGTTCATTACCGCGAAGGCCATCACTGTCATGGCAAGTCCCACCACGACCACCATCTCTAACAGGGAGAATCCTTGTTCCATTCTTTTCTTGCACTTGCGCATTCCAGCACTCCTCTGCATTCCTCGGGCAAGATACTTGGTGATAAAAGGGGTGCACATCCGACTCCAGGTACTCAGCCAATTAAATACTTTATTTTCAGTATCTTATAAGGAGTTAGAGGTCCGAGGACAGGTGGCGAGCCTTAGGATGGTAACAAAACGTTACAGATTGCCACCTTGAAAACTTGCGTGGAGTAGACTCAGGTTTTGATGGGAACCAGCCACCCTCCGCCGAAGAGTAAGCCAGGGCCAAGCGAAGCGAGGAAAATCGGGTCGCGCTGGGCAGGCTGGCTGCGCTGCGCCGATTGCAAAATCGCGTCGAGGGCCACCCCACAAGTAGAAGAGCCGAGATTGCCGAAAGTTCGGGCTACGGAAGGAAACTTGTCAGGTACGAGATCTAATTGCTTCGCGAGGAGGGTGACGAGACGAGGATTGGGTTGATGCGTCGCCAGCCCTTGCACTGAAGAGCGGGCGATGCCACTGCGGAGTTCGACGTCGAGGATCACTTTCTCCATGCGCGTGATGGCCGCGCGGGAGAGAGATTCGCCATCAAAGTGCACGTCGAGATTCCCGTTCGATGCGTCAGACACACGGATGGCTCCGGCATATTGCCCGGCGCAGCCGAAGAAAAATTCTCCCAGGGCGTAGGCATGTTGGGGCGTGGAGCCATTTTTTGCGCGGAGAAGAAACGCGCTGGCGCCGTCGCCGAACAACCCGCCGAATTCTCCCGCAACGCGACCCGGCTGGAAGATGCGGCTGTGAACATCCGAGGTGATCACAGCGATGGTGCGGGCCTGTCCCGAAGCGATAAGCCCTTGAGCGACAGCCAGTCCGTTCAGCAAGCCGAGACACGCGCCGCCCACGTCCAGCGCCCCGCAGGTTTCGCGAGCGAGCAGTTGGGAGTGAAGCCGGGCAGAGAGAGACGGATAGTTGCGATGCGTTTCGCTGGTGGCGATGATCCAGTCAAGCTCTTGCGCGCCACAAGCCGCGCTATGGAGCGTTTGCTGCGCGGCGCGTGCGCCGAGCGTTAGTTCATTTTCTTCCTCGGCGGCATAGGCAAGCGATTCGATTCCAGCGCGAAGGCGCAGTTTCCCAGGCGGCATACCGAAAGCTCGGTCGATTTCTTCGGAAGGAATTTTGCGCGAGCCGACGGCCGCGCACGAACTCACAAGAATGACTGACGCTCCTGTTACGGCGTGCCTCGCGTTGGAGGCAGCTTGAGGTGAAGAGTTTTCAGCCTGGGCTTCGTTAAATACCTGAAAAATACTTTCAAGAGACGGCGCGCGGTTTGTAAGCAGCGCGCCCAAATCGTTTATGCCACTCGCGGATTCCAGGGCGCGAAGAAAACTGACCCAGCCCATGGAGTCGAGCACACCCGTTTCGATGAGATCCTGCGCGAGATTGGGGATGGACGCTTGGGTACCGGCTTCCCGCCGGAAACATTCCTCAACAAGACGGCGCCAGTGACTTTCATCCTTAATGGGCGCCATCAAAATTCCTCGAGCCAGTCTTGTTTTGGAAGCGGAATCAAGGTGTCCAGCATAAGCCAGCAGAGTTCATGATATGGCCGCGTGAGTCCCAGCCGAATGAAGTGATGCGGACAAGACAAAACCTTGTAGTGAAATTGTGAGTTCAAGAAGCGTTCAAGGCGAGCGAGGCGATTCGCTCCTCTGCGGATGGCTAAAGCGGCCTCAATGAAATCGCGCCAGTCTCGATCGACTACCGGGAGGTCGCGCAGAACCTCGCCCGAAGAAAGGGCCAACGTAGCGCGCAGTTCGTTGGCGCAGAGCTCGAGGCGGAGATTTTGCGTCATTGTTCCGCAAACAGAGCGTTTTGCCTCGGGTGGCTTTGCGAATAACCCGCTGCCGCTCTTGTTTTCATGGAGGGCGCAGCCGAATAGTTCCGGTAGAGATTCTGCCGTTTCGGCCTTGCGCAGGTAGGTGACTACTTCGGGCTCGGGAACGGTTGACTCCTTCTCGAAGCCGCTGGTCGAAACTCGATCTTCGATGTGCGGCTTGGCGCCGGAAAAAGGAGCGAGGTCGCACTGCAGCACATCGCCGCGCTGATAGGGGAAATGCAGCCAGCTGTTGGCAGTCGCGGTTACAGGACGAACGGATTGAATTTTGTCTTTCTCGCGCTGCAGGCCGATGACACAGAATGCCGGACCCATGCGGGTGATTTCCGTGATGAGCAGCTTGGTCATGGAGCGGATTTCTGTTTCGCGCGGCGCGTCTTCGAAGATTTCGTACGAGCTGCGATGAGATGGCGAATCTCGATCAGGTGGCCTTGCGCCCGCCAGTGAGCGGCAAGCAGATCGGCGACCAGACGGCGGTGACATTTCTCCGGACCAGGTTCAGAACAGAGCAGCGTAGCTCGCGGAGGCCATAAGCTCGCATCGAGCACCTGCGGGATTCCCCGCTCTTGCATCAAGGACAGAAAACCAGTTTCGTAAGCGGCCCAGTCCTTCGTTTCGCGATAGGTCTTGAGCAACGCGAGCGTAGGCGCGAGCTGCGGCTCGTGGGAATAACCAATGCGGGCAACTTTTTCGAGAAAGTACGCGAGATCCGGATGTTTGGCAAAACCGGAAAGCTGGCCTTCGCGATGCTGTCGGATATCGATGAGCTTTTCTACCCGCGCTTCTGCGAGAAGACGGAAAAACTCTTCGGCAGTTTTTCCCGCAAAACCGATTGTGCAAAGTAGAATCTCCATACAATCAAAAGTACTCGATGGCTTCGGGAGACGCGCGGAAGGCAAATTCCTGGGCTTGACGGCGGAGCGCATCCTGGAGAGCCACGTCGCGTTCGGAAATGAAGAGCGAGCCGCTGTCAAAGGCGGCGAGGTCGTGCAATTTGAGAAGGCGATCCTCAGCTTGGCGCTGCGATTCCAATTCGCCGCTGCGGCGGATGTGCGAAGGCGTAACGCCGCACTCGAGCAGTGACGGGCAAATCATCAGGAAGCGGTGGCACTGCAGGGGGTCTTCCTCTGCGCACATGAGAGCGATGTTTGAAACGCGGGACAACTCCAGCGCGCGATCGATCCCCGCGCGAAAATCGGCAGCTTTGCGGCGTTCTTCGTAGTTCACGATGCCGTCCGTGTGATAGGCACGCGGGTCAGAGGGACGGCCGCCAAGAGTTTCGCCAAGAAATTCGTATTGAATCGACGCGGAGGCCAGGCAGGCTTCGAGCGGCTCGCGGTTGAATTGGGGGAACCGAAAACTGGCGGGACGGCTGCGGACATCACAGACGATTTTTATTTCATGAGTGACTAACATCCTAAGGAAACCATCGAGCTCAAGGCTGGAATGCCCGACAGTGAAGAGAGAAGGGTTGGAGTGCGGCAGTCGGTTCATGGAAGGGTCACGCAGCAGGCCAGACATATTTTGCCGAAAGGCGGCGAAGTCGGCAAGCGGGGACGAAGGCGAGGAGTTGTGGTTTTGTTCGCGGCTGGCGAGCAACCAAAAAGGGCATGCGGCGCTTCATGCTAACTTAGAAAGAACCGCTCAGCCACCGCGGATGAGTCCGGCTGGTCGATTTAGGAATGGAAAGGGCCTTTGAAGTGCCAGGAATTCCAGTGCCCGGGAACAATAGCGCCGCAAAATTCTGTCTTTTCGCCGCGATGATCTTTTCCGTGGCTTCTTTGGCGCGTGCGCAGCACGCGCGGGGCGAGCTGCACGTCGAGGTGCGCGATACACAGGGTAGTGCGCTGGCGGCCACCGCTGAACTGGTGAGCAAGGCAAACCAATTCCACCGTGCGTTTCAGATAGCCGCCGATGGCCGGTCTACTCTCCAGGATCTTCCATTTGGAATTTACCGATTGAGTCTGAGTGCGGAAAATTTTGCGCCGTGGAACAAACTGATCGAGATTCGTTCGGAAGTGCCGGTACGCGTTGTGGCAATCCTTGGTGTGGCGCCGGTGACGACCGAGGTTCAGGTGAACGACTCGGCCACACTTGTGGATCCGAGCAGCACAGGGACGATTTATTCGATTGGACGGCAATCGATTGGCGAGGAGATTTCTGCGCAACCGGGCCGGGGCTTATCCGATTTGGTGAACGAGCAGCCGGGCTGGCTCATTGAGGCGAACGGAATTCTGCATCCGCGAGGCTCCGAGTACGACGTGCAGTATGTGTTCGACGGATTGCCACTGACGCAGAACCGGTCTCCGGCATTTGCGCCGGCGTTTGATACCGACGAAGTGGAATCGATGCGCGTGCTTACGGCCAGCTTTCCCGCGGAGTATGGACGGAAACTCGGCGGGATTGTGGAAGTCACCACGACGAAAGATGTGCCGAGCGGGCTGCACGGGCAATTTGACATTGACGGCGGAAGTTTTTCGACGGTAACAGGTTCGGCGGCTCTTTCTTATTCCGCGGGAAAGAACCGTTTTTCGGTGAGCGGAAACGGATTTCACAGCGAGCGATATCTCGATCCACCGGTGCTTGAGAATTTCACCAATCGTGGAAACGCGGGAGGCTATTCGGCTTCTTACGAAAGAGATTTCTCTGAGAAGGACCGGTTGCGTGTCACCCTGACCCAAAACGAAGTGCGTTTCCTTGTGCCGAATGAGCTGATCCAACAGGTCGCTGGCCAGCGACAGGACATTACAAACAGCGAAACCGCGGGACAGATTTATTTCCAGCACACGATTTCGCCGGATCTTTTTTTAAGTTTTTCCGGAAGCGTGCGCGATGCAAGCGCGACTCTGACATCCAATCCTCCGGCGACACCTGTTGTCGTCTCGCAAAACCGTGGCTACCGCGAAGGCTACGTTCGCGGGGACATCGCCGGCCATCATGGGCGACACGACTGGAAAGCTGGCGCGGACGGGATTTTCAGTCCGGTGCATGAGGCGCTGGAGTACACCATCACGGATCCGGCGCAGTTCGATCCTGGCACGCAGCAACAACTTCAGTTCGCCGACCGGCGCTGGGATATCGAGCCTTCGGCGTACGCGCAGGACCAATGGCATCGCGGCAATTGGAACGTCAGCGCGGGGCTGCGATTCGATCATTACGGATTTGTCGTAAATAAATCCGCAGTCAGCCCGCGCGTTGGCGTTGCGCGCTATGTGTCTTCCTTGAATTTGCTGATTCACGCTTCTTACGACCGCGTTTTCCAAACTCCAGCGATGGAGAATCTGTTGCTGGCCAGTTCACCGCAGCTCAATTCCGTCGATCCGGTTGTACTGCGGTTGCCGGTGCAACCTGCGCGTGCCAATTACTACGAGATTGGGCTCACAAAATCCTTCTTTGGAAATTTGCGGCTGGATGCGAACGTGTTTCGGCGCGATTTTCACAACTACTCGGATGATGACGTTCTTCTGGATACGGGAGTGAGCTTCCCAATCGCGTTCAGCAAGGCGCGGATCGCGGGAGAAGAAGTGCGACTCTCTGTTCCACACTGGGGACGCTTTTCGGGTTACTTGAGTTACGCGAACCACTCCGGAATCGGGCAAGGGCCGATCACCGGCGGGCTGTTTCTCGGGGATAAAGCTACCAGCGGGCTGACAGACGCGAGCATGTTCGCCGTTTCGCAGGACCAGCGGAATACTTTGCGCGCGCGGGTGCGTTATGAGGCCACGAAGCGCGTTTGGCTGGCGTTTGGCGCCCAATATGGCAGCGGCTTGCCGGTGCAAATCGACAACGGCCCTATCGATCTAACTTTTCTTCTCTCGCAGTACGGCTCCGCGATCATCAACCAAGTGAATTTTGACAAGGGTCGCGTGCGGCCAAACTACTCGTTGGATGTGGCGGCTGGCGCGGAGATGTATCACAAAGAGCAGCGCAGCGCGATGTTTGAGATTCAGGCAGAGAATCTGACGGATCACGTCAACCTGATCAATTTCGCCAGTTTGTTTTCCGGGACCGCGGTGGCCCCGCCGCGAAGCGTTTCGGCGCGGCTGAAGTTGACGTTTTAGCCGCACTGGCGGGGCCCTTCGAGACTCAGGATAAACAAGCCCCGCCCTTACAAAGCCTTGGCGTTTTTATCGGCGGCGCGCTTTGCCGAGCAGGCGGAGAATTTCCAGATAGAGCCAGATCAGAGTGACCATCAAGCCGAAGGCGCCGTACCACTCCATATACTTTGGAGCGCCTCCGCTGACGCCGGTTTCAATCATGTCGAAATCGAGGACGAGATTTAGAGCAGCGATGACGACGACGAAGAGACTGAAGAGGATTCCCCACACCCCGCCGGCGTAGATCACCGGTATTTGAAAATGGAAGAACACTCTCAGGACCATGCCAATCAGATAGAAAACCATAATGCCGCCGGTGGCCGCGATCACGCCTGTCTTGAAACCTTGCGTAGCGCGAATCATGCCGGTCTTGTAAGCAAGCAGCATTACGAAAAGAGTTCCAAACGTGAGGCCCACGGCCTGAATAGCGATGCCGCGATACGTTTGCTCGAAGATGGCAGAGATGCCGCCGAGTGCGAATCCTTCCAGAAGTGCGTAGATCGGGGCGGTGAGGGGCGACCAGTTTTGCTTGAAAATGGTCACAAGCGCGACGAGGAAACCGCCGATAAAGCCGCCGATCATCCACGGGCGGACGGCTTCGGGCGTGTTCGAGTGCGCGAGGCCCCAGGTCCAGGCAGCCGTTGCGACAACGCAGAGCAGGAGCAAGCCCGTTTTGTTGACGGTGCCTTGCAACGTCATCGCATCGCCGATCGCGACCTGGCCCTTGAAAGCTTTCTCGTTTAGGGCGGGATTCGACGTGCGCATCAAACTTGCCATGGTTGGCCTCCGAATAGGTGCAGACTCAGTTTACTCTGCGTCGAACAACAAATCCAAACCTACGACATTGATTGAAGACTTCGATTGAAAACTTCGCTCAAGCCTGCTTTTGGCCGCCGGCGATTTGGCTTTGGACTTGTACCCGGAATTCGAGAGGGTGGGCGATTTTCTCGAAGACTTCGGGAGTTCCGCCGGTGCCACGAATAATGACCGTTCCGTAGCCGAGCACGCGGCCCATCGCTGGCTCTTCCACGACGACGCTCTCGATTCTCGATAAGAGGAGCTCGATTGTGCGACGGCTCGCCAGGCCGGTTTTTACGATCACTCTTTTGTTCGTGAGGCCCATTTCGGTGGAATTGCGCTTGACGAGGCCTACTCCGAAAAGAACTGCTGCGACGATGAATGAAGCTAGAGCGGGCCAAACCAGAGCGTTGGAATGAGACTCGGCGCTGTGCCGCGTGCCGAACGTGAATACGAGAAGAGCGACACCCGCCAAGGCGAAAAACGCGGCAAGTCCGGCGTGGCCGAGCATAACGATCCAATGCAGGTTGGTCTGATATTGAACAGTTTCGCCCGCGATCAAATGTTTTTCAACGTAGCTCAAAGCGGCTCCTCAAGAACATGCGGCGACGTTCGCTGCGGCGAATGCTCGCGCGAATTGTAAGACGGAAGCCGTCGCGGGAATAGCATAAGCCCGAAAAATTATTGTCGAGAAATTTATTTGGTAGCGCTAACGGGAATCGAACCCGTATTTCGGCCTTGAAAGGGCCGCGTGCTAACCGTTGCACCATAGCGCCACATTTTGTCGGAGTGCGTAACCTATCTAGGATAAGAGAAATTCGCTGAATGAACAAGCGGCTGAGGGGATGGGCGCGTGAACTGCTCGCGGGCGAAATCAATTCTTAACAAGACGTGGGGCAAGCAGAGTTTGGGGGCAGCGCTTAGCATGTGGACTGCATCTGATCGCGGGCCGCTATGGCAGAAGTCTATCTACTGTAGGGCCCCCCTGGGGTTTTGCATAAGTGTTCATTCTAGAGGCACTTAAAGTCCCTTGTTTTGACACACTTTTACAAGTGTTGATTCTAGATGACTTAAGGATTCGGTGCTTTTCGGAACAAACGGCCTAGTCAGAAAGACAAACGTAGTATTACCAGAGCTAAATATACAATAGTCTGCTAAACAGGTCAAGAGAAATCTTCCGCTGAACTAATTCTGGCGGTCTTGGAATTCTTCGTGCCAGGCCATTTGGATGGCTTCGAGTTTGCTTTCGTTGGAAGCGGCGGGGTCGCCGGAAAAGCCGGGGAGTTCGGTGATCCATTTGTGCATGTCAGTGAAGCGCACGGTGAGTGGATCGGTGTCGGGAAATTTGTCGGTCAGCCCGATAGCGATGTCTTCGATATTGTCCCAACCAAATGTTGGCGGCATGGGTGGCTCCTTGAGAAGCGCGAGTTAGTGGCGCGATTTCGTGTTCCGTGACCCGTGTCCCGTGTTCCGTAAAGAGGAAGAAGAAACACCGTTAACCACAGGTGAGGCGGGAAGCGGCTTCGCGGACTGTGACTTGTGATCCGTGTCCCGTGAAGAAAAATCGGAAGAACCGTTAAGGCGACGCAGGAGGGACTGGCGCAGCGCCTCCAGCATTTGCGCGATAGCCTTTAGGTCCTTCTGAAGCTTCTCGAGATCGAGAGGTGATAGATATCGCAGGTCGCGGCTCAATATTAGGAAATATCGAAGTTCCTCGAGCGAGCCGTTGGAAATCGCCAGGAATTGCAGAAGCTCTTTCGTCGAGTGCCTTCCGAAGCCCTCGGCAATGTTTGCGGGTATGGAATACGCAGCGCGCCGTATTTGAGAAACAACCCCAAATTGTTCGCTCCGCGGGAAAGGATTGGTCAGCTTATAGACCTCAAGCACCACGCCGTGCGCGCGCTTCCAAACTTCGAGGTCTGCGAAACTCTTCAACACGACAAAGCTCCTTGAGGCAAACCGTTCGCTTGAGTCTCTTCACGGGACACGGATCACGGGTCACGTCTTTTTAGTGATCGGCTTCTTTGGCGTAGTTTTTGTTCCACTCGGGAATTTCTACGACTATATCGGTGGTGCCGTCGGGGACGGTTTGGCAGCCGAGTCGGGATTTTGGCGTGATGCCGGGGGCCATGTCGAGTTCGTCGAGTTCGGCGTCGGTGGCTTCGTTGCAGGACTCGAGGCCTTGCTTGACGATGACGTGGCAGGTGGAGCAAGCGCAGACGCCGCCGCAGGCGTGGTCCAGGCCGGCTTTGATGCCTTCGGAAATGTCAAGAATGCTGCCGGGGAGGCCGTTGTGGCCATAGGGAATTTTCGCCGGGTCGACCTCGATGGTTTTGCCGCTGGGAAGAAATGTGACTTTGTATTTCTTCGTGGCGGGTGTGTATTTGACTTCTTCGATGTACGGATTGCTTCCGCCCATTTTTGTTCACCCCGTTACAATTGCCAATTTTTCGAATCTTGCCAAGCTGGGGCACGATGAATCGTGCCCCTACAAATGCTAGACCTCGGCCAGGTTTTTGCCTTGCAGCGCGGTTGTAACTGCGCTGTTCATTAGCAATTCCGCCAGGTGCTCCGTTGCGTGATTCAGGTGGTCGATGCGTTTGCGGATTAGTTTGTAATCCGTGCCTGCGACGGCTTCTTTTAGCGCGGCGATGGCGGTTTCGATTCTTGCGCGTTCTTCCGACGGCAGGCTGTTTGATTGCTCGTTGGCTAGCGCTTTTGCGGTGGCTGCAAGAATCGATTCGGATTCGGTGCGAGCTTCGATGAGCTGGCGCTCGGCGAAATCCTGTTCGGCATATTCGATGGATTCTTCTAGCATGCGCTCTATTTCGTTGTCGCTGATGCCGTAACTGGGCTGGACTTCAATGGTGCGTTGCTCGCCGGTGCGAAGATCTTTTGCGGCGACTTGCAGGATGCCGTTGGCGTCGATCAGGAATTTTACTTCGATGCGCGGCAGGCCTGCGGGAGCAGGCGGAACTTTCAATGCGAAGCGGGCTAGCGAGCGGCAGTCTTTGGCAAGCTCGCGCTCGCCTTGCAAGACGTGAATGTCGATGCCGGTCTGGTTGTCTACGCCCGTCGTATAAAGCTCTTGTGCGCTCGCAGGAATCGTGGAGTTGCGCGGGATAATCTTCGCGACGGCACCGCCGTAAGTTTCGATGCCTAGCGAGAGCGGCGTGACGTCTAGCAGGAGCATGTTGGTGACGCCGCGGTCGAGAATGTTGGCTTGGACGGCGGCGCCGAGGGCGACGACCTCGTCGGGATTCAGCTCGGTGTGCGGCTTGCGGTTGAAAAATTTCTGGACGATGCGGCGGATCAGCGGAGTGCGTGTCGTGCCGCCGACCAGGACTACTTCTTCGATGTCGACTGGATCGAGCTGCGCGTCGGCGAGGGCTTGTTTCACGGGGCCCATGGTGCGGTCAACAACCGGGCGGATCAGAGCTTCCAATTCGCCGCGAGTGAATTCGTGAACGAAGAAGGCGCCATTGGGCAGCGGGAAACGCAACGTGGCGGACTCGGTCTCCGAGAGCTGATGCTTGATGGCGATTAAGGCCTTGCGTAGCTCTTGCGCTAGTTCGCCGTGAGGCGAGAAGTCGAGATCGTCGTTTTGAAGGATTTGTTCGTGGACGAAGGACTGGAGCAGGTTGTCGATGTCATCGCCACCGAGGTGCGTGTCTCCGTTGGTAGAGAGCACTTGATAGATGTCGCCTTCGGCGGTGGAGATGAGCTTGAGAACGGAAATATCGAACGTGCCGCCGCCAAGATCGTAGACGGCTACGCGGCCGTGCTGTTTTTCGTGCAGACCGTAGGCGAGGGCGGCGGCCGTCGGTTCGTTGACTAGGCGCAGGACTTCTAGGCCCGCGATTTTGCCGGCGTCTTTGGTGGCTTGGCGCTGGGCGTCGTTGAAATAGGCCGGGACGGTAATGACGGCGCGGTCGACGGTTTCGCCGAAGAAAGCCTCAGCCCAGCTTTTCAGTTCGCGCAGGATGAATGCGGAAATTTCCGGGGGCGTGAAGACTTTGTCGCCGAGCATGACGCGGATTACATTTTTGCTCGCGGGATCGATCCGGAACGGAAAGAGTTCTAGTTCGTTTTGCACGTCAGCAGGGCCGCGACCCATCAGGCGTTTCACAGAATAGATGGTGCGCTCGGGTTGTGTGAGCAGCCGGTTGCGAGCAGCTTCTCCGACAACGATGCTGCCATCGGCATCGAGACTGACGACAGACGGGCATAACGTACTCCCATAGGGCCCCGGAATACACTTGGGCTGGTTCGTCTGCGGATCGGTGTACGCGACGAGACTGTTGGTGGTGCCGAGGTCGATGCCGACGATGCGTCCCATGGTGAAAATACTACGCAAGCTCCTTTTGAACGTTCACCACCAAATTACGGATGTACGAGCGACGATTCAGGAATTCATTCATTCGCACCATCAACTTTTTGCGAGTGGCTTCGTCTGCGTTAGCGTCCACCGCGGCGTCCCATTCGCGGGCGGCGGCTTGAAGCTGGGAATCGACTTCGCCTAGCTTTTCGCCGAAATTCTTTTCGGCGGATTCGAGGCGCGCCTTTAGCACGGCCAGATCATCGCCGGCGGACTTCGCTTCGCGTAATTCGTCCAGGGATTCATTCAACTCGAACACTTCTTCGAGCAGTTCGGGCGGGGCTTGCTGTTTGTGCTCGCCTTCCTTACGCATGTTTTCGAGGCCGAGGAGGTACTCGACGCGAGCGACTGGATCGCGCAGCGTTCGATAGGCGTCGTTCAGTTCGGAACTGCGCTTCAAGGAAAGCTCGCGCTCTGGCTCGGTCGCGTTCACGAAATTATCGGGGTGCAGCTTCCAGCTTAGTTGCAGGAATTTTTGTTCGAGCGCGTTCATTTCGATCCAGAGCTTGCGCGGCAGGCCGAAAATGGCGAAATAGTCCGACGCCTGGGCGTTCGTCTTAGATGTGGCTAGTGTGCTCATGTATGAATCGTTCATCCTAACCGGGGACAAAAAAAGTGGCTGGCGGGTGCGGCTGCCAACCACTTGTCAGAGTCGCGTTTTGAATTCTCCCGCTGGAACAAAAACGAAAACTGAACAGAGACGAAAATCAAACCAATAAAATCAAGAGCGACAGGCTAAAGCCTGTCCTACCTTAGGCCGTAAACGAGCTGCCGCAGCCGCAATTTCTGGCGGCGTTGGGATTTTGGAAGACGAATCCCTGGCGCATTAGCGTTTCTTCGTACTCCAGCGTTGTGCCGTTTAGATAGAGAAAACTTTTTGGGTCTACGAAGAGGCGTGCGCCAAATTCTTCGAAGACTTTGTCGCGATCACGAGCTTGCGTGTCGAGGCGCATGGCGTAGGAAAGGCCGGAGCAGCCGCCGCCTTGTACACCGACGCGCAGGCCGCCCTTTTCGGGCGAGACGCCATCCTTTTCGAGGAGTTCGCGGATTTTCTTCGCGGCTCGCTCGCTTAGGGAGATCTTCGCGATTGTAGGATTGGCGACTTCTGTTGCCATGATCTAAGACTCCAAGAGCACGAACGGATTCAACCTAGCCACGCTCAGCATGGCAGAAGGGCACGATGAATCGTGCCCCTACAAAGACACCTCGACCGAGCGAAAAGACAAACTCTAGTGCGCGGCCTTTTCGGCTACGGGCGCTTCGATGCCGTGCTTTTTCTTCCAGTCGCCGATGGCGGCCTTGATGGCGTCTTCGGCTAGCACGGAGCAGTGAATCTTCACCGGCGGGAGCGAAAGCTCGCGCACGATGTCCGTGTTCTTGATCGAGAGGGCTTCCTCGACCGTTTTGCCTTTGACCCACTCGGTGGCGAGTGAAGAGCTGGCGATCGCCGAGCCGCAGCCGAAGGTCTTGAACTTGGCTTCTTCAATGACCTGCGTATCGGGATTGATTTTCATCTGCAGCTTCATCACGTCGCCGCATTCGGGAGCGCCGACCAGACCCGTTCCAACATTGGGTCTTCCT